>JACXTT010003771.1_pt1 | contig 23025 bp, 18 predicted proteins | sample 9270951 | NCBI WGS metagenome assembly JACXTT01 (sample SAMN15532306, study PRJNA645909) | rock metagenome | isolation source: weathered quartz diorite | place: Puerto Rico | collected 2017-06-21
TTCGGCGCCGTGGCGCTGCGCGTCCGGCAGCATCGCCGGGATCGCCCACTCGACGACGTCGCCGACGCGGAACGGGATGCCGCGCAGGTCGGTCGGCTCCATTTGCGACAGGCGGATGTCGATGACCGGTACGCCGTACTTCCGCGCCACCTGCGCCACCATCTGCGATTTGCCCACACCGGGCGGACCCCACAGCATGACCGGGGTATGATGTCCCTCGCGGGTACTCAGAAACTCGCGTTCGAGAACGGCGAGGATAAGCGCTGGGCGCATGAAATCTCCCGTTGATATACTAAAGATGGACTTGCCAGTGACAGAGTATAATTTTGCCGTCGCCGAGCGTCCATGCAGGAATTGATGACGGCAAGCAAAAAGAAGGAAAAAGACCGATAAGGCGCGTGGACATATCCCGACATGATCGCCTCGCTTGAAACGTCCAGCCATAACCGCACGCGCCGCCCGTCCTGAGGCCCGTTCAGCCGATGCCGCCATCTCCCCCGTCACGTCCCTCCGCCGCCAGCGCCGACACACGGCCGCTGTTGATACGCTGGCGTGACCGCTCGCGCCACCTTCTTTTCGGGCCGGCGCGCGATCCGATGGCGCCGGAGACGCACCGCCACATCACGCTGATCGCGCTGCTGGCGTGGGTGGGCCTGGGCGCGGACGGCCTGTCGTCCTCGGCGTACGGCCCGGAACAGGCGTTCATGGCGCTCGGCCAGCACACCGAACTCGCGCTGTTTCTCGCCGTGGCCACCGCGATGACCGTGTTCGTGATCGCGGTTTCCTACAACCAGGTGATCGAACTGTTTCCCACCGGCGGCGGCGGGTACAAGGTGGCCACGCGCCTGCTCGGCAAGCGTGCGGGCTTGATCTCCGGCAGCGCGCTGGTGGTGGATTATGTCCTCACTATCGCCATCTCGATCGCCGCCGGTATCGACGCGCTGTTCAGTTTCCTGCCGGTCGGCTGGAACGTCCTCAAGCCGGAAGCGGCGGCGCTGTTCCTGCTGGTGCTGGTCGTGCTCAACCTGCGTGGCGTGAAGGAATCCATCAAGTTCCTGCTGCCGATTTTCATCGGGTTCGTCCTGACGCACGCGTTTCTGATCATTTATGGAATCGCGCGGCACACGGAAAACATCGACATGCTTCTGCCCCAAAGTATCGCCAAGGCGCAATCGCTCTCGGGCGAGATGGGCATCCTGTTCGCGATCGCGTTGTTCGTGCGCGCCTACGGCATGGGCGGCGGCACCTATACCGGTATCGAGGCGGTCTCGAACAGCGTCAACCTGCTGAAGGAGCCGCGTGTCACCACCGGCAAGTGGACCATGTTCTACATGGCGCTGTCGCTGTCGTTCACCGCCGGCGGCATCATCCTGCTGTATCTGTTGTGGCGCGTGCACCCGGTCGAGGGGCAGACCCTGAACGCCGTGGCCTTCGGCGCCATTCTCGCGGACTGGCCGAGCTGGAGCGGCTGGCACCTGGGGCAGGTTCTGCTCGTGGCCACGCTCGTGTTCGAGGCCGGGCTGCTGTTCGTCGCCGCCAACACCGGGTTTCTCGGCGGTCCCGCGACGCTGGCCAACATGGCGGTGGATCACTGGGTACCGCACCGTTTCGGGCAACTCTCGGACCGGCTGGTGACCAAGAACGGAATCCTGCTGATGGGCGGTGCGGCGTACGCGGTGCTGCTGTGGAGCGGCGGCCGGGTGGATCTGCTGGTGGTGCTGTACAGCATCAACGTGTTCCTGACGTTTTCCATGACGCTGCTCGGCATGTGCGTTTACTGGTGGCGCAACCGCGACGCCCTGACCGGATGGCTGCCGCGGCTCGCCCTGACGCTGTGGGGGCTGCTCGCCACCTCCGGCATTCTGGTGGTGATGCTGGTGGAAAAATTCCACGAGGGAGGCTGGATCGCCGCGCTCGTGACCGGTTCGCTCATCGGCCTGTGCGTACTGGTGCGCAATCACTACCGCACGGTGCGCCGGCGCCTGAGTGCGCTTGACGACATCCTGACCAGGATTCCGATAGTCACACCCACGCGCCAGGCGCCGCCGATCCGGGAAGGCGAGCCGGCGGCGGTGTTCTTCGTGCACAATTACCGCGGCGTCGGCATCCACACGCTGCTCAACGCGCAACGCCTGTTCCCGGGGCGGTTTCACAATTTCATCTTCCTGAGCGTGGGCGAGGTGGATACCACGCGCATGAAGGGCGACCACACGCTCGGCGACCTCAAGCAATCCGTGGACGAGTCGCTGCACAAGTACGTCGAGTTCTGCCGCGCGCACAACATGGCGGCGGCGGGTTATTCCGCCTACGGCACCGATCCGGTGGAGGAGGCGGTCAAGCTCGCGGACACGGTGCTGGAGCGTTTTCCGGGAAGCGTGTTCTTCGCCGGCACGCTGGTGTTCCGCGAGGAGAACTGGATGACGCGCCTGCTGCACAACCACACGGCGCTGGCGATTCAGCGCCAGTTGCACATCAAGGGCATGCCCCTTGTCATCATGCCGATGCAGGTGGATACTCCCTAGTCATGGTTCGCGGACGGATGCCGCATCGCAAGGAGATGGATCATGCCTGACATCCTGAAATTCATCGTTGGCGAGGGATCGCTGGAGCAGGATCCGGCGGGAAACATGCTCGCACTGGGCGAATGGTCCGAAGACATCGCCGGAAAAACGGCGGCGGCGCTCGGCATCACGCTCACGCCCGAGCACTGGGAAGTGGTCAATTATCTGCGCGATCATTACCGGCTGCACGGACCGGAATCGCACGCCCGGCATCTGTTGCAGCCTCTGGAAGAAAGGTTCGCCAGGAAAGGCGGCCGCAAATATCTTTATCTTCTGTTCCCGGGCGGCGTCGTGACGCAGGCGAGCAAGATTGCGGGACTGCCTCTGCCTCCGGACAGCGTGGACCCTTCTTTCGGGACGGCGCTGTAGGAATCGGGCCGTTGGTTGTGCCGGTTCCGGGCGACCGGCACGTGCGTCGTCAGTTGCTCGCGGCTTCGAGCCGTTCGACTTCCTCTTCCTGCTGCTGCAGCGCCCACATGTGGGCGTAGGCGCCGTTGCGCGCCAGCAGTTCGTTGTGCATGCCGCGCTCGATGATGCGGCCGTGCTCCATCACCAGGATCTGGTCAGCATCCATGATGGTGGACAGCCGGTGGGCGATGACCAGGGTCGTGTGGTTGGTGGCGATTTCCTGCAACTCGGCCTGGATCGCTTTTTCGGTACGCGAATCGAGCGCCGAGGTGGCTTCGTCGAACACCAGGATCGGCGGGTTTTTCAGCAGCGTGCGCGCGATGGCGACGCGCTGCTTTTCGCCGCCGGAGAGCTTGAGGCCGCGCTCGCCCACCATGGTGTCGAATTTGTCCGGCAGTGATTCGACGAACTGGTCGATGTGCGCCGCGCGCGCCGCCTCGATGATTTCCTCGCGCTTCGCGTCCGGCCGCCCGTAGGCGATGTTGTAGTAGATGGTGTCGTTGAACAGCACCGTATCCTGCGGCACGATGCCGATCGCCCGGCGCAGGCTCAGCTGCGTCACCGACCGTATGTCCTGGCCGTCGATCAGGATGCGTCCGCTCGTGGCGTCGTAGAACCGGAACAGCAGCCGCGACAGCGTCGATTTGCCGGCGCCGCTCGCGCCCACCACCGCCACCTTGTGCCCGGCGGGCACGTCGAAGCTGACGTCCTGCAGGACCTGGCGCCGGCTGTCATAGCCGAAGCCGACGTGCTCGAAGCGGATCGCGCCGCCGCTGACCTTCAGTTCCCGGGCGTCGGGCGCGTCGCTGACCTCGGTATGCCGTTCGAGCAGGCCGAACATGCGTTCCATGTCGGCGAGCGAATGGCGGATTTCGCGGTACACGAAGCCGAGGAAATGCAGCGGCATGTAGAGCTGGATCAGGAAGGCGTTGACCAGCACCAGGTCGCCGAGGCTCATGGTCCCGCGCACCACGCCCTGGCCGGCCATGAGCATGAGGATGGTCACGCCGACGGCGATGACGCCGCCCTGGCCGATGTTCAGCAGCGACAGCGAGGTCTGGTTGCGCACCGCGGCCTTTTCCCAGGATTGCAGGGTTTCGTCGTAACGGCGCGCCTCGAAGCCCTCATTGCCGAAATACTTGACGGTCTCGTAGTTGAGCAGGCTGTCGATGGCGCGCGTGTTGGCCTTGGAGTCCATCTCGTTCATGTTGCGCCGGAAAATCATGCGCCACTCGGTGACCAGCAGCGTGAACACGATGTATACCACCAGCGTGACCAGCGTCACGATGCAGAACCACGGGTCGTACTTGACCAGCAGGATCACGGCGACGAAGCCGATTTCGAGGATCGTCGGCAGGATATTGAACAGCATGAAATTGAGCAGGAAGCGGATGCCCGCGGTGCCGCGCTCGATGTCGCGCGACATGCCGCCGGTCTGGCGTTCGAGGTGGAAACGCAGCGAGAGATTGTGCAGGTGTTCGAACACCTTGAGCGCCACGCGGCGGATCGAGCGCTGCGTGACCTTGGCGAACACCATGTCGCGCAGTTCGCCGAACGTCGAATTGGCCAGCCGCAGCAGACCGTAGGCGACGAGCAGGAACACCGGCAACACGAGCATCGCCTGGGACGGATTGAGCGCGTCCACGATTTCCTTCAGCAGCAGCGGAACCGAGACGCTCGCCACCTTCGCCAGCGCCAGGAAAACCAGCGCCAGGATCACCCGGCCGCGGAATTCCCACAGGTAGGGCAGCAGCGACTTGATGGTCCTCCAGTCGTTCTGGCGGCTGGGGGGCTTGCCGTAATGTTTCGTGCGCATCGGGCTCGGTGACAGTCAGCGGGAGTGACGGAACGAATTCTACCCGATTTGCGTCATATCCCTGTAACCTTCGTTCGCGAATCGATCGTCGGCACGGCCGGAGACGATGAGCGGGCCGGAACCGGTTTCACCGTGGACCGTCGAGCACATCGGCCGGAGAGGAAAGGCATGAAACGAGCGTATCGGGCTTTCGTATCGCTACTGGGGCTGTGGACATTCCTCGGGCTGACACCCATGGCGGTGTCCGCGGAGCGGAAGGCCGAACTCGTCGGCGCCGGCCAGTTCGAGATTCCCGGCTGGTTCAAACGCTCGTTCCTCGACATGCCGGAAGACGTCGCCGAGGCTGCCCGGAACGGCAGGCGCCTGCTGCTCTATTTCGGCCAGGACGGCTGCCCCTACTGCGCCGCGCTGTTCAATACCAATTTCAGTCAGCCGCACATCGTCGATTACACGCGCCGGCATTTCGACGCCGTCGAACTCAACATCTGGGGCGATCGCGAGGTGACCGACTTCTCCGGCCGCAAGCTGCCGGAAAAGGAATTCGCCGCACGGCTCAAGGTGCTGTTCACGCCCACGATCCTGCTGGTCGGCGAAAAGGGCGAAACGGTGTTGCGCATCAACGGCTACTACCCGCCGCACCAGTTCCTGGCGGCGTTGCAGTATGCCGCGGAAAAACAGGAGACGAATATGACGTTTCGCGAATATCTGGCGAAACAGTCGCCGCCGCCGGCCAGAGGCGCGCTGCATCCCGAACCGTTCTTCGCCAGGCCGCCGCACGACCTGAGCAAGACGGCGACCGGAAAACCGGTGGCGGTTTTTTTCGAACAGAAGGATTGCGCCGGCTGCGACCGGATGCACGCCGAGATGCTGAACGATCCCGATACGCGCAAGCTGCTCGATCGTTTTCACGCGGTTCAGCTGGATCGCTGGAGCGACACGCCGCTGGTGACGCCGTCGGGCCGCGCGATCACGGCGCGTCAATGGGCGGATGAACTCAACATCGTGTATCTGCCGAACGTGGTGTTGTTCGATGCCGGCAGGGAAGTGATCCGGATCGAGGCGCTCATGAAGGGTTTTCACGTCCAGTCGGTGCTGGACTATGTCGCTTCCGGCGACTACAAAAAACAGCCCGAGTTGCAGCGCTTTATCCGCGAACGCGCCGACCGCCTGCGCGAGCGCGGCGTGACCGTGGACATCTGGAAGTGATCGCGCTCAGCGCTTGCCGAACGGGCTGAACATCAGCATCAACCCGAACGCCACGAAGCCGACGAAGAAAACCAGCGTCCAGGCCGGCATGCTCAAGCCGAGAAAGCTCCAGGTGACCTGGGCGCAGTCGCCGGTGCCTTGCAGCACCAGCTTCAGCGTTTTCGCGAGCGGAAAGTTTTCCAGCATGTAGGCGAATTCGTAGCTGCAGCCGGGTTGCTGGTCGAATGGCAGGTGCTGGATCCACACGTGACGGATGGCGACGCCGGCCCCGGCCCCGGCGACGATGACCGTGAGCGCGCCGTAGAGGCGTCGGCCCCACTTGCCGGGATTGTGCAGCCCGCCGACGAGCAGGATCAGTCCCGTGCCGATGACGGCGAGGCGTTGCAGGATGCATAGCGGGCAGGGTTCGAGATGTCCGACATATTGAAAATACAGCGCCGCCGCCATCAACCCGGCGCAGACCGCGAAACCGCCCAGAAAAATCGTGCGTTGTGACATGGGATTATTTCCGGCCATTGCTCCCGGGCAAAGTCCGGGAAGCGACCCGACCGCTCCTTCGTTGTTTTATCGGTTGTCCGAAACCAGGTTGACGATCATACCGTCGATCGTCCAGCGTTTTAACAGTCCCGCCGCGTGCGCGGCGACATTCGCGGCGTCGATCCACTCGCACAGGCCTTCGCAGACCGAGGCGAACGATTCGTGCGCCCGCGCGGCGTCGATGGCCCAGGCTTCGTCGACGCTCAGGGAGCGGAAGTAGATTTTGAGGTCATGGCGCCAGACCAGCCAGGCTTGCGGCCACTCCTCGCAACGCGGCTCCTCGGGCGCCCGTTCCTCCTTGATCGCGTTCCAGATCGCCGCCACGTTCCAGCGCAGGTCGAGGCGATGCACCGACGCATGCAACGTCAGCCGCATTTCCGGCCAGTCCTGCGGCGGAACGCTCGCCAGGTCGTCGGGGCTCACGGTACGGCTGTCCGCGGCGTCGAAGGCTTCCGACATGGCCCATTCCAGCGCCGCCATGTCGCCCAGCCAGGGCTGGTCGCGGTAGTTTCCGGCCTGGGCCAGATATTCGGCAAGCCGGTGGCCGAAATAACGGATCGAGAAGTGGCGGGACGGATGAGCCTCCAGATAGGCCAACCCCAGCGTTTCAAATTCCTCGTCGCCCATCCAGGCGTGCAGCACCGGATAGTTGCTGTCGAGCGCTTCGAGCAGCCGCAGGCGATAGGCGTCGTAGTAGATGGCCAGGCGCCGGGCGGCGCTGACTTTCTCGTCCCCGGTCACGCGGGTCAACATGCGCTCGTCGCCGCGCAGCAGAAACGACTGGAAGTCGGCTTGCAGGTCGCGCAGCGGGTTCATGCCGGCACCGCCGCGGCCGCGGTTTGAAGCGCGGGCAGGCCCGCGATCCGGCGCGCGTGATCGAGTTCGGCCAGCAGTTCGGCGAGCGGCGGGATGTTGTCGTCGCGTTCGATCATGGTTGACACGCGCCCGAAGCGCCGCACCGCCTGCGCGTAAAGTTCCCACACCGGGTCGATCACCGGTTCGTCGTGGGTGTCGATGATGTAATCGCCGTGGTTGCGGTGTCCGGCGAGATGAAACTGCCACACCCGTTCCGCCGGAACCGCGTCGAGATAAGCGCGCGGGTCGAATCCGTGGTTGAAGCTGCTGACGTAGATATTGTTGATGTCGAGCAGGATCCGGCAGTCGGCGCGCTCGACGATCTCGCGCAGGAATTCCCATTCCGTCATTTCCGATTCCGGATAGGTGACGTAGCTCGAGACGTTTTCGATCAGTATCCGGCGGCCGAGGAAATCCTGCACTTCGCCGAGTCGCGCCACCACGTGGCGAACGGCCGCTTCGGTGTAGGGCAGGGGCAGCAGGTCGTGAGCGTTGACGCTGCCCACGCCGGTCCAGCACAGGTGGTCGGACATCCACGCCGGTTCGATCCGGTCGGCGAGAGCTTTCAGCTGGCGCAGATATTCGCGGTCGAGCGGATCGTGCGAACCGATCGAGAGCGAGACGCCGTGCATCACCAGCGGGTAACGCGCGCGGATGCGCTCGAGATAATGAATCGGCTTGCCGCCGGGAACCAGGTAATTCTCGGAAATGATTTCGAACCAGTCCACCGCCGGGGATTCGTTCAAAATCGCTTCGTAATGCGCGGGACGCAGTCCCAGGCCGAAACCGAGGTAGGGGCGTTCCGTGTGCGGGGGCGTGTGCGACATCGGCGGAAAAAAAGACGGGCGCGTTTTACCGCGCCCGGCTGTTTCGTCGGAGAAGACTTATTTCTTTCCGGCGTCTTTCATCTTGGCCTTGGCGGCGTCGCACTCGGCCTTGGACATGTACAGCCAGCCCTTGCCCTTGCAGCTGTTCTGACCCTTGCAGGCGCTGTGCGCGGTCTGGCACGCCGACTTGCCCTTGCAGGCATTCACGCCGTCGCAATGAACCTTGGCTTCGCCTCCGGCTTTTTCATCAGCCATGGACGGGGCGATGCCGGCGGTGGCGAACAGGCCGGCTGCGGCGGTGGCGAGGGCAAAGCCGGTGAGTTTCTTGGCAGTCATCATGATGATTGTCTCCGATTTTCGTTGGTAAAGGTTGGATTAACGTTCGTTGATCCTCGATGCTGGGTCCCGGCAGGGCGACGCAGCCCCATCTCCCGACCCGCGATCAACTGAACGTCTAAGACACACTATCCCCGTGTGAGTTCCAAAAACATTCAGGGCGGTAACAATCTACCAGATAATCCCGGCGCTTGTCCGCCGCCGGTCCGGTCGGTCGGCCCTTCTGTTCGACGTCTCCCGGAACCCAACCGGCGTGTGCCGGGTCAATGCACGAGCTTCTTGTACTTGATGCGGTGCGGCTGCACCGCCTCCGTGCCCAGGCGGCGTTCCTTGTCGACCATGTAATCGGCATAGTTGCCTTCGAACCAGACCACGCGGCTGTCGCCCTCGAAAGCGAGCATGTGGGTGGCGATGCGGTCGAGAAACCAGCGGTCGTGCGAGATGATCACGGCGCAGCCGGCGAAATCGAGCAGCGCCTCCTCGAGCGCGCGCAGCGTGTCCACGTCCAGGTCGTTGGTCGGTTCGTCGAGCAGCAGCAGGTTGCCGCCGCTCTTGAGCAGTTTCGCCAGATGCACGCGGTTGCGTTCACCGCCGGAGAGATCCTTCACCAGCTTCTGCTGATCCGCGCCGCGGAAGTTGAAACGTCCGCAATAGGCGCGTGACGGCACCTCGGTCTTGCCGACCAGCATGATATCGTGGCCGCCGGAAATTTCCTCCCACACGGTTTTCTTGCCGTCGAGCGAATCGCGGGTCTGGTCGACGTAGGCCAGCTGCACGGTTTCGCCGACGCGCAGTTTTCCGCCGTCGGGTTTTTCCTGGCCGGTGATCATGCGGAACAGCGTGGTTTTGCCTGCCCCGTTCGGACCGATCACGCCGACGATGCCGCCGCGCGGCAGGTTGAAGTTGAGCCCGTCGATCAGCAGCCGGTCGCCGTAACCCTTGGTCAGATTCTCCGCCTGCACCACCACGTCGCCCAGGCGCGGACCCGGCGGGATGAAAATCTCCTTGGTCTCGTTGCGCTTCTGGAATTCCTGCGACACGAGTTCCTCGTAGGCCGCGAGACGCGCCTTGCTCTTCGCGTGTCGGCCCTTGGGATTGGTGCGCACCCACTCGAGCTCGTGCTTCAGCGTGCGCTGGCGCGCGGACTCCTGTTTCTCTTCGACTTCGAGGCGCTTCTCTTTCTGTTCCAGCCACGAGGAATAGTTGCCCTTCCACGGGATGCCCTCGCCGCGGTCGAGCTCGAGAATCCAGCCGGCGGCGTTGTCGAGAAAGTAACGGTCGTGGGTGACGGCCACCACGGTGCCGGGGTAGTCGTGCAGATAGCGTTCCAGCCACGCCACCGATTCGGCGTCGAGATGGTTGGTCGGTTCGTCGAGCAGCAGCATATCGGGCTGCGACAGCAGCAGCCGGCACAACGCCACGCGCCGGCGCTCGCCGCCGGAGAGCTTGGCCACGTCCGCGTCCCACGGCGGCAGGCGCAGCGCGTCGGCGGCGATTTCGAGCTTGCGATCCAGGTCCCAGGCGCCGGCGGCGTCGATTTTTTCCTGGAGTTTTCCCTGTTGTTCGATGAGTTTGTTCATCTCGTCGTCGCTCATCGGCTCGCCGAATTTCATGCTGATTTCATTGAATTTGTCGAGCAGCGCCTTGGTTTCCGCGACCGCTTCTTCGACGTTGCCGCGCACGTCCTTTCCCGGATCGAGCTGCGGTTCCTGCGGCAGAAAACCGATGTGGATATTGGGCTGCGGGCGCGCCTCGCCGTCGTACTCCTTGTCGACGCCGGCCATGATGCGCAGCAGCGAGGATTTTCCCGAGCCGTTCAGGCCGAGCACGCCGATCTTGGCGCCGGGAAAGAAGGAAAGCGAAATATCCTTCAGGATCGTGCGATTCGGCGCCACGATCTTGCTGACGCGATGCATGGTAAAGATGAACTGACCGGACATGGAATGACCCTGGGACGTTCTGAATCGTTCAAATTACCCGTTACCCGTGGGCACGGAACTTTAAGGACGTTCTGAATAATTTACTTTCATCGCAGCGTGAGGCTCGATTCCGCAGAATCCACGTTATTTCGCGGACCCATCGTGAATTAATCAGAACGTCCCTTGCGTGGATCAAAGGCCGCTTATTATAGAGTCAGGACGCGCGGAGGCAACGGCGGTCCGCTGCCGGAAAAGAAGCGGAAATGCGGGATTCAGCGGCGCGAGGCCGCCCAGGTGGGCGAGGCGGTGTCGGAGGATAGCGTGGTTTCGTCGGCGAACTCGTAATCGAGCTGCGCGTCGGCCTGCTGGAAATAATTGCCCTGCACGTAGTCGAACCCGAGGTTCCAGAGAATCCCGAGATCGTCGGCCTTCTCGACGAACTTGGCGATGGTCTGCTTGTTCATGGACTTGGCGAGGTCGATGATCGCCTTGAGCGACGTGCGGGTGAGTTCGTCCGTGGACAAGTTGCGGATCAGCGAGCCCGAGATTTTGAGGAAGTCGATGGGCATGTCGCGCAGGCTGTTGAGCGTGGCGAGATTGTTGCCGAAATTGTCGACCGAGAACCGGCAGCCGATCCGGCGCGCCGCCTGCATGAACATCGCCGAGTCTCCGGGGCTGGCCATGACCGCCGATTCATCGGCTTCGAGCACCATGTATGGGGGCTTGAGCCGCGCGCTCACCAGCTGTTTCTGGAGCAGGGAGAGCAGTTCCGGGTCCTTGAGCGCCGCCGGACACAGATTGATGAAGAAGCTCGCCTGCCTGCCCTCGGCATGCAGCGCGGCCAGGGATTGGATCGACTGGCGTATCACCCAGCGGTCGATCGCGGCCAGCAGACCGAGATGTTCGGCCGCGGCCATGAATTCCCCGGCGTGGATCAGTTCGCCGTGGCGGCCGACCAGTCGCAGCAGCACTTCGAAATATTCCGCCGCATCGCCGTGCAGATTGACGATGGGCTGGTACGCGAGCTGGAAGCCGTCCTTCTCGAGCGCGGTTTTGAGACGCACTTCCCAGTCCACGACCGCCGTCGGCAGTACCGGCGTTTCCCGGCGCGGACCCGCCGCGGGGACTTCCGCCACCGCCGTGACGGGAGGCGTGGGCGCCACGGATGGTGCGGCATGTGGCGGTGCCGCGGCGGGAGCCGCCTTGTGCGGGCGGTTGTGCTGGCAGGTCTGATAAGCCCTGTTCAGAACCGCCTGCGCGTTGTCGCTGTGTTTGTCGATCACGACCACGCCGATGGTGCCGTCGCAGCGGAACGCCTTGCCTCCCTCGGTGAAACTGGATTCCTTGAGGGCCGCGAGCAATTCCGTCACCGCCGTCTTGATCTGATCTTCCGACATGTCGTGCAGCAGGGCGGTGAATTCATCGCCGCTGAACCGCGCCAGCAGGGTGTTCTCGCCGAGCTTTTCGCGGAACAGCCGCGCGATCTTGAGCAGCAGCCGGTCGCCGGCGGCGTGACCGAGACTGTCGTTGATCTCCTTGAGTTCGTTGAGATCGAGATAGAGCAGGGCGCTGCGGCCGTCGCCGGCCTTGACCCGGTCGATGGCACGGGTCAGTTCCTGCGTGAAGTGATGGCGGTTGAAAAGACCGGTGAGCGGATCGTGCTGATTGAGATATTGCAGCCGGTTCTCGACCGCCTTGCGCTTGGAGACGTCGGTGACCAGGAACTGGGTGCAGTTTTCGCCGTTGAGGACGATGGAGGAAATCGCGACTTCCGCGTGGAAGTGGCCGCCGTCTTTCTTGACGGTCAGGAATTCCTGCGGCTCCGGGGAATTCGGCGACGCCGCCTTGCGCAGGTATTCCTTGAAACGTACGTGGTCGGATTTTTCGATCAGGTTCAGTACCGGCACGCCTTCAATTTCGCTCAGGTCATCGTATCCGAACAGATCGAGATAGGTTTTGTTGGCGTCGATATGCATGCCTTCCTGGCAGTAACCGATGGCCTCGCGTGAGCCCGCGATGATGGCGCGGTTCTTGTTTTCGACTTCCTGGAGCGTTTGCGACATCTGCCGCAGCTGGCGGCGTTCCTCGGTCACGCGCAGTTCGCGCTCCACCACCGGCGCCAGGCGCGCCGCCTGGCTTTTCATGACGACGTCGTGCGCGCCATTGCGCATGATCTTGACCAGGTCCTGGTCGCGGATGTTGCGCGTGACGACGATGAACGGAATATCGAGATGGGCGCGCTTGACGAGGTCGAGCGCGAGCTGGGCGCCGAAGTGCGGGAGCGTGTATTCCGACAGCACCACGTCCCAGGTTCCCTTGTCCAGCGCCGCCTGCATCGAGGCGAGGTCCTGCACGCGCTGGTTCTTGAGCATGAAGCCGCCCTTGCGCAAGGTGGCGACGGCCAGCTCGGCATCGTCCGGCGAGTCGTCGACAATCAGCAGGCGTAATATCTTCTTTTCCACAAGTCCCTCTTTCTCAAAGAGTATTTTAGCAAAATACTCCTGTAAATCTGCTTTTTGAACGCGCAAGGCCGGAAAGGCGGGAAAGGCCAAGATTTCAGTATGGCAGCAAAACATCCCCCGTGTGTCACTCGTTCCGGGAAGGCTCTGGATGCCCTCAATCGAGCAAAATGCCTCGCCTGTCGTTCGGAGGCCGCCGCCCGGTTGTGATTCTGCGAACCCCGTATAGGCTTTCCCTTTCGACGGGGTTGCAGTGAAATCGCCGGGGGTTCCGGCTCAACCAGGGATCTGGTTTACCGTCCGGGGATAGCCGCAGGGATGCCGCCATCGCCCCGCAACAGAGTTCGTGTCTCCCGGGGGAGGCGCGAGCGCGGAAATGCGGGAAGCGACACGGAGAATACCATGAGCGGCATACGTCGGTTGGGTACGGGAAAAGAGCTGAATTCACCCTACGGGGGTACGCTGGTCAATCTGCTCGTCGGTCCCGATCGAGCAGCGGAACTTAAGGTATCGGCACGCGGTCTCGTGTCCGTCGATCTCACTCCGCGGCAACTCGCCGACATCGAAATGCTGGCGACGGGCGCGTTCTCGCCGCTGACCTCGTTCATGGGGCAGGCCGATTACGATGCCGTTTGCGCGCGCATGCGTCTTGCTGACGGCCGTTTCTGGCCGATACCCATTACGTTCGATGTGCCGATGAAATCCGCCGAGGGTCTTTCCCCCGGTCAGGAAATCGCCCTGCGCGATGCCGAAGGAACGTTGATCGCTGTGCTCAGCGTGACGGAAATCTGGCAGCCTGACAAGGGCGCGGAAGCGCAGTGTCTTTACGGCACCCGCGCCGTCAGCCATGTCGCGGCGAATCACCTGCTCAACGTGGCCGGCGACGTCTATCTCGCCGGAAAGCTCGAGGTCGTCGAATTACCGGTGCATCATGATTTTTCGCCGCTGCGTAACGCCCCCGACGCCGTGCGCACCTCGCTGGCTCGCCAGGCGTCGGTTCGTGTGCTCGGGTACCAGCCGCGTCATCTCATGCATCGCGCCCACGTGCAGTTTACCAAGCACGCGGCCTACCTGAACAATGCCAGCCTGCTGATCCAGTCGGCGGTGGGCAGAAACAGTCTCAGCGTTTCGGATCATTACCCGCGCGTACGCGCCTTGCGCGCCGTGCTCGATCACTATTCGACCTCGATGGCGCAGCTGAATCTCATCGAGTTGTCACCACGCCATTGTGGTCCGCGCGCGGCGCTGTTGAATGCCATCCTCAGCAAGAACTTCGGTTGTTCCCATTTCATCGTGGAGCACGATTACGATGACCTGGGAGAAGGCGCCACCGGCGCGCCGCTCTACGGACAGTACCGGGCCTTGGAATCGGTTCAATGGCATGCCAGCGAGATCGGCATCGAAGTGGTGCCGTTCCGCAACCTGGTCGAGGAGGAAGAGCAGCCGGAACGGTTTCTGGCCGGTGGGCGCGTGGGTCGACGCGCCAACGCAACACCGCGCCTGGCGTCGAGGGAAACGACCGAAATCGCGTACTGGTTTTCCTATCCGGCGGTACTGGAGGAATGGTGCAAGACCTTGCGCCAGGGCATTACCCTCTTTTTCACCGGCCTGTCCGGCGCCGGAAAATCCACGCTCGCACAAGTCGTGTGCGCCCGACTCAAGGAATTTGAGTCGCGTCCCGTGACGCTGCTGGACGGCGATGTGGTGCGAAAGCACCTCTCTTCCGAGCTCGGATTTTCACGTGAACACCGGGATATCAACGTGCTGCGTCAGGGCTACGTGGCCAGTCTCATCACCGGTCATGGCGGCATTGCCATCTGCGCGCCCATCGCCCCGTACGCGCACACACGCACGCAGGTGCGCGCCATGGTGGAGGAGTACGGTGATTTTATCGAGGTTCACGTGGCTACGCCGCTGGAGGTCTGTGAAAAACGCGACCGCAAGGGATTATACGCCCGCGCCCGCGCGGGACTGATCAAGAATTTCACCGGAGTTTCCGATCCCTATGAATCGCCCAGCAACCCGGAGATCGTGATCGATACCACGCTCCAGTCTGTCACCGAGGCCGCGGACAAGATCCTCGCCTATCTCATGTCCCGTGGGTATCTCGTTCGCCCGGCGCCGAAGGTTGTCGCGGAGCGCGACAAGGCCAAGCGCGATCCGACGATGCTCTGGGCGCAATCTTCTGGCCCGGTGTTGCACGCCCCGGCGCGGAGCGATATGCAAGGCGAGACCGCCAGCCTCGATACTCCACGAAAGTAATTCATCCGGAAACATCCCTCTTTCCGAAACCGGGACGGTCAGGGACTGAACCCGGCCGTCAGGGAAAGATCGCGGACGCGATCTTGGGTGAGGGTGTTCCGGATACCGGAAACGCCACCAGGTGATCGGCCTGCACGCGGATGCCGACGCGCTCGCCGATGGCGTGATCGGCGTGGCTCGGAAACAGCGACAGCACCCGGCCGCCGCCGCGCAACCGCAGGGTGTAGAGAATTTCCGCGCCGCGAAACGCCTTCTGCAGGATTTCGGCCTGCAACGGGCTGGCCGGGTCGGGCACGATGTCGTCCGGCCGCAGCAGCACCTCGACGCGCGTTCCGCGTTCCCAGGGGTAGGCGCGCTTGCTCCGGTGCATGCCGATCTCCGTTTCCACCGAGTCGGACGTGAGCAGCGTGCCGCGCAGGAACACGCCCTGGCCGATGAAATCGGCGACGAACCGGTTTCCCGGTTCGTGGTACAAGTTATAAGGAGTGTCCCACTGCAGCAGCCGGCCTTCGTGCATCACGCCGACCGCGTCGCCGAGCGCGAACGCCTCGTGCTGGTCGTGCGTGACGAGAATCGCGGTCATGCCGCGGCGCTTGAGAATCTCGCGCACCTCGCCCGAGAGCCGCTCGCGCAGCTCGATGTCGAGATTCGAAAATGGTTCGTCGAGGAGAATCAGATCCGGCTCGGGCGCGAGCGCGCGCGCCAGCGCCACCCGCTGTTGCTGCCCGCCGGAGAGCTCGTGCGGGTAACGGTCACCCAGGCCGGCCAGGCCCGTGAGCTCGAGCATGTTCCCGACGGCCGCCTGCTTTTGCGCGCGCGATATGCCGCGCAGGCCGAAGCCGACGTTGTTCTCCACGTTCAGATGCGGGAACAGCGCATGATCCTGGAACACCATGCCGAGGCGCCGCCGCTCCGGAGGCAGGGTGTAGCTCCGGTCCGAAACCGTCGTGCCGCGAATCAGGATCTCGCCGCCGCGCAGCGGATGAAAACCGGCGATGGCGCGCAGCACCGTGGTCTTGCCGCAGCCGCTCGGCCCGAGCAGGCAGACGGTTTCGCCCTGGTTGACGCGCAACGACAGTCCGCACACCGCTAGGCGTCCGTCGTATTCGCATTCGACATCGTTAAGCGTGAGCAATTCGTTCACGTTGTAAGCCTAGCAGACGGCGGAGAACGCGGCCAAAGACGGCAACCGGCGGGGAAAGCCGGACGGAGGAGGCGGAATTATTTTCCAGAACGGGGGCGAGCAGGAATTCCAGCAGCGCCACCCGGGCGCACGGCCCGTACCGGGCGATTATTTATAGACCACCTGCGCCTTGATGTTCGGCAGCACCTTGGCGGCAAACGCCTTGTATGCACTGGTTACGTCGGGAGAACAGACATTGCCTCGTGTTTTGTCATCAAATGTGCGCTTGACCGTCAGGATGTTGCCCCTCAGGCGATAACTGGCGTTATAAGAGAGAAAGTTATTGGAGATATTCATGTTCTCCGGCACGGAAAGAATCTTCATGTCCTTTGGGAATTGGAAGACGTATTCCTCGACCGAGGTGCCATTCGTGCAGGCAACATCCACCGTCTCCTCCGGCTCGACGGCCGCCCGCACGAAATGCTGGATCGGCGCCTGGCTCGAAAACAGAGGATATATGCTGAATGCCCCTGCCCCGGGCCGCTGCATGAATTCCTTCATCTCGAAGATGACCTTGTATTGGTACGTGTCAAGAAGTTCCTTGGGGTCTTCCTTGTCGATTTTCCCGCTGCCGAGGTACCCGTAGCTCTTGAAAACATTTTTTACCAGATCTTCCTCCTGATCCTTGGGCATATGTCTCAATCCCGCCCGCGTGCTGACGGCAAACATTCCCTTCAGGGTGACCTCGATGTTACCCGCGATGGAACCGTCGGGATTGATCTTCGCCACGGTCTTCATGTGTTGCCGGTTGGTTCCCGCGGCAAGGGCCGGAGTCCTGGTTCCTTCCTTGAATCCGTCAACCAGCAGCGCCGGTTTGTCCGCAACAGTGAAGGGAAGCATGCCGAACGGTGTTGTCTCCGAGGTCGAGTCGACGTACAGATTGAGATCGGGGATGTAATTGATGACATGATTCACGACCGAGACGACCGGAATCCTGGGGAGACGGTAGGCGCTTCCTGCGTTGACGAGTGCCTGAGTGCTTTGGATATTCCTGGCGGCGAGCAGGGTTTGCAGCAAAGTCGCGTGATCCTTGCAGTCACCCATCCGATTATCCAGAATGAACGGAATGTCATGCGGCACGACCGCGCCCACGCCGATGCAGTTCCCGGCATAACTGATGTTCGTTGCCACCCAGTCGTAAAGAGCTCTGATCTGTTCGCGCGGCGTTTTCTTGTCCGAGACGATCTCATCAGCGAGCTTCCGCACGCGTTCCGTGACCGCTGCCTTGGGACGGGCTCTTACCCCGTAGGCTTCGGCAATTTCAGAATAGGATTTAAAGGTGGAGAAGGCGTAACCGGCTTCCTTCTCAAGGTCGTAAACCGAATAGTTCCTGCGTTTGTTCTTGGACGGCTGTTTATTCTGGAAGGCCCATTCAATGATCTTGCGCCCGTCACGCTCGCTGAGCTTCTCCGTCATTCCGCGCGCCTCGTATTGCGCCCAGAGAGACGATGGTGCATCGATCCTGACCCGCACGTCATCGTAAGGATATTCTTTCGGGAAGACCTCCATGACGGAGAACTGCTTGGGAAACATCGGCTCGATCTGCGTGATCTTGTAGGAGAATACCACCGTGTCGCCGACCGTGACCTCGGGGAAGACCACGGTAAGCGTGGTCAGGTCGGAAAAGACGGGCGCATCCTTGTCCTTGCCGCTGTTGACCTCGACCTGGAAATTGGACTTGGGCGAATCGATACGGCGTCCGTCCGCCTTGCGGGTATAGGCTTCGACCACCTCCGCCTTCTCGATACTGGTGCTGTAGGTGATGGAAGTCTGTTTCGCACCCGCCACCGCGGCTTCCTTCAATACTGTCATCGCCCAGTCGCGAGACTCAGTGGACGAACCATCTTCATTGACGTGGAAGCTGGCGTAGTAGTGTTCATAGCGGGTGAACAATTCGGGGGCCTGTTCATTTTCCGTCGATGCTTGAGCAGAGGAAACAAAGAACGCAACGAGAAGAAACAGTCCGTGTTTCATTTATTTTCTCCCAACGAGGACTCAGGAAACGGCTTGACCGGTCTTGCACAGATTCTCTAGAGATTAGCGCGCAATTGCTGTTTGTAAACCTGCTGATATTCAGCAATTAACGCCGATGGCGGGACGTATTCAACGCCTGCCTTTCGAGGTGAAGGAGGTCACGACTCACTTGGCGTCGTCCTTTGCATGCGCCGCACTCTTGAGCATTGAAAGCGCGTCGGTGATCACGCTGTCCTGGCCGTCATTGGTGAGAATGGTGAACGCTAAGGCGATGTCGCCGACCAGGATCGCGCCCTGCGTCATGTATTTATATTCATCCGGTTTTGGCGCGCGGTCCGTGGCGAAAAAATAGTATCCAATTCCTGAAGGGCCCTTCAGCTCTTTTAGATTGATATCACGCTCGACAGCCTGTGGTTTGGCGTGTTCAGCCACCCGTTTTACCAGCGCCTGTATTCCTTCCGCACTCGGCGGGGTCATATCCTTGCCCATCGGCCATATCGGCGTTATTAAAATCTCAAACGGTTTCCCCGTTCCCGGTTTGAAGTCGATGGTTGGAGGCAGCCGGTGCGGCGGTTGCCGCAGGTCGTCTTTCCAGGAAACCGGTGTCTGAAGCCTGAGATTTCCGTGATCGGGCAGGCTGTAATGACGTACGACGGTTTCTTCCGCCAGAGCTGCTGTGACGAGAAAACCGCATGCAAAACACGACATGATGAGAAACAGACGGCTAATCCTGCTCATTTTGTCTTCCTTGTGGTTTTATCCAATCAACAAGATAGATTCATTTTGTACCAGACTCAAAATTTGGCGCCTGAATCTATTGTTTTTTTTTCATCATAAAAAATGAGATCGATACGATGATGATCGTAAGTACTATTGCGATGATTTGTATAAATACAGGATTTTCACCAGGATTGGTCCACGCCAAATGTAAGTATTCGAAGTAATAGCGGAAATCAAAACCCATAATTAGTGAATACGCGACCGACCACGACACAAAATACATCAAAACAATAAAAACCAATCGATTTATCACTTTGTGCATACGCATGTACCTCCCATGCCGCGATCATATGCTTCACTCATGGGTCCTCCCTCCCAAAAGAGCCTCTAATTCAAGGTGCGATCAATGACAGGTTGTGGCCATCTATGTGTCATGCGGGCTCATCCCGGCATGCGATACGTCTGAGCAAACAGCATCAACTGGAGCACAACAATCACGGCGATAAATAGAATCTCTGTGATTGTCTCTGCTTTCTTCGAGCCCGGGAACCACTTAATAATTATTTTATCCGTATACACTTTTGCTATAAGTCCGACCACCAAGATTGCCACCGCCCAATACCAGTATTCAGCAGGTAGAGCCAGTTTATGACTCTGATAATCGAATAATACGACAACGCCAAGAATAACAATCACTACCGCCGTCTTGATCCAAGTTTTACTTTTTCCCATAAATGACTCTCATGCCATCCACTGATGGTGATTATTGTTTTGGGCAATTGTCATCTTTGCACTTTTTTGTGCATTGACTGTAGCCAACGATACATTCTGTCTCCAGTTGTCGGCCGGCTGTCCCGCCCATTACAGCGCCAGCGGCTGTACATACTAACCGGCCTTGAGTAGTGATTTTACAGACCCTCTGAGTGGCCGCACCGGCCCCAACACCAGCCCCGCTGGCAGTTGCATAGCAGGTATGCAAGAATTTTTTGCACTTGTCTTCACAGGATTGGGTTGGCGGAATCGGATACGGATTATCTGGCGGTCGTGGACTTATTTGCGTTGTGTACGTTTCTTGCTTGGTGCTGTTGTAAATCGTGCACTCAATGGAAGCACAATGTTTGCCATTATTCTGCTCTTGTCTTTGATCGATGACTGTGTCTGGTGTATTCGGATCGTAGATCGTGCAGTTGGGACTTGTGCTTACTCCGGCAGGACAAGGAAAAGTTCCAAGTCCGGAGGAGTCAATAAAGCTCAACGGGTTGTTATATACATACGCATACGTATTCATCCCGCCCTTTAGCCCAATTGGATCACTGCTGAGGTAACGGCCTGTCTTCGGGTCATAATAACGCGCTCCGTTGTAATGCAGCCCGGTTTCGGCATTGAAATACTGGGCTTGGGCGAAAGAACCCAGCCCGGACAACCCTGTTACCACGAGGAAAGCTGCCCCGCATGAAGCAGAGCGGAAGGATTCCGTCATCGTGATCCTCCTGGACGATGACGCGCCCATCCATGGCGCGGTGGTTGTTATTCCCTTGGAATTATCTTTTTATGTTTTTCTCATTTCGCCATTGCGTCATGAATCTTGTCAAGCAACCCTGGAATATAAAGCTTTAGTGGGGCATGAAGAAGAAATCCCGGAACAAAGACTTGGAGGAGAACGTTCGGGTAAATCGCAACAGGATGCGCGGCTTGAATCTTCAGCCGATTATTGAAAACGACGCATTCCTTATTTGAACAGGAATTATTTAAGCAGGAATTCCAGCAGCGCCTTCTGGGCGTGCAGCCGGTTTTCGGCCTCGTCCCAGACCACACTCTGCGGTCCGTCGATCACTTCCGCGGCCACTTCCGCGCCACGATAGGCCGGCAGGCAGTGCATGAAGAGGGCGTTCTTGCGCGCGTGTTTCATGAGCGCGGCGTCGACCATGAAACCGGCGAAGGCCTTCATGCGCTCGGCTTTTTCATGTTCCTGGCCCATGCTGGCCCAGGTGTCGGTGATGACGATGTCCGCCTTGTGCACCGCCTGTTGCGGGTCGTGACCGAGCGTCACGCGCTCACGGCAACCGGCGTACCATTCCGCTTTCGGCTCGTAACCCTTCGGCGTGGCGATGTTGATGCGAAAGTTGAACAGGCGCGCGGCGTCGATCCAGGAATGACAGACGTTGTTACCGTCGCCGATCCAGGCGGCGGTTTTGCCGGCGATGTCGCCGCGTTTTTCGATGTAGGTCTGGATATCGGCGAGTAGCTGACACGGATGGCTGAGATCGGTCAGCGCGTTGACGACCGGCACCTGCGAATGCGCGGCGAAGCGTTCCACCATCGCGTGCGAGTTGGCGCGGATCACGATTACGTCCACCATGCGCGACAGCACCCGCGCGGTGTCCTCCACCGGTTCGCCGCGATCGAGATGGGTGTCGCGCGGCGACAGGAACAGGCTCGTGCCCCCGAGTTGCGCCATGCCCACCTGGAACGACACGCGCGTGCGCGTGGAGGACTTCTCGAAGATCATCGCCATGGTCTTGCCCGCGAGCAGCGCGTGTTTCTTGCCGCGCCGCTGCATGGCTTTCAGTTTGATGGCGCGCGCGAGCAGGCGTTTGAGTTCCCTTGCGTTCAGGTCCATCAAGGTCAGAAAGTGGCGCGGCTTCATGCGCGGCTCCCGGCGGGCGCCAGCGGCTCCTTGCTGCCCGGCGCGGTTTTTTCCAGGAACGCGCGCACGGCGCCTTCGAGTTCACGCACCAGGATATCGGCCTCGGCGTCGTTCATGATCAGCGGCGGCAGCAGGCGGACGACGTTTTCCGCCGTGACGTTGATGAGCAGCCCGCGGTCGAGCGCGATCTGCAGCAGTTCCTTGCACGGCCGGTCGAGTTCGACCGCCAGCATCAGCCCGCGACCGCGCACGTCCTTTACGCCCGCGATCGCGCCGAGGGTTTCCTTGAGCCTGGCGAGAAGACTTTTTCCGAGCTTGGCGGCGCGGTCGGCGAATTTTCCCTTTTCGAGCTCATCGATCACGGTGAGTCCGACGCGGCAGACCAGCGGGTTGCCGCTGAAGGTCGAGCCGTGGCTGCCGGGCGTGAAGACCTGCGCCGCCTTGCCGTGCGCGAGACAGGCGCCGATCGGCACGCCGTTGCCGAGACCCTTGGCGAGCGTCATCACGTCGGGCACCACGCCCTCGTGCTGGCACGCGAACCACTTGCCGGTGCGGCACATGCCGGTCTGGATTTCGTCCAGCATCAACAGCCAGCCGTGCTCGTCGCAGATTTTGCGCAGACCCTTCAGGTAACCCGCGTCCGGAATGCTGACGCCGCCCTCGCCGGTGATCGGCTCGACCAGCACCGCGACGATGTCCTTGCTGTGTACGCCGACCTGCCGCACCGCCTCGAGGTCGTTGTACGGCACGCGATGAAATCCCTGCACCAGCGGTTCGAAGCCGGCCTGGATCTTGCGGTTGCCGGTGGCGGACAGCGTCGCGAGCGTGCGGCCGTGAAAGCTGCCTTCGGTGACGATGATGCCGGGCATGAGGATGTTGCGCTGATGGCCGTAGAGCCGCGCCAGCTTGATCGCGGCCTCGTTGGCCTCGGCGCCGGAGTTGCAGAAGAAGGCGTTGGTCATGCCGGCGAGCTTGCACAGCCGCTCGGCCAGTTTTTCCTGAAGCGGAATCTGATACCAGTTCGAGGTGTGCAGCAGCTTGCCGGCCTGGTCGCAGATCGCGGCGGTGATCGCCGGGTTCGCGTGGCCCAGTCCGCAGACGGCGATGCCGGCGAGGGCGTCGAGATATTTTTTCCCGTTCGTGTCCCACAGCCACGCGCCTTCGCCATGCGTGAATGCCACGGGCAGGCCGGTGATGAAAGGCATCTGGTAAGAAGTGGCCATGATTTTTCGAACCCCAAAAACATAAAAGCGCCCTGCGGGCGCCACGTAAAGCAAAAATTCTACCCCCTGCGGTGCAGAACGCAAGGGCCAAA
>JACXTT010003772.1_pt1 | contig 23025 bp, 29 predicted proteins | sample 9270951 | NCBI WGS metagenome assembly JACXTT01 (sample SAMN15532306, study PRJNA645909) | rock metagenome | isolation source: weathered quartz diorite | place: Puerto Rico | collected 2017-06-21
CCACCAAACGAGTCTACTGCAAAAAGCAGTGACATTTTTCCAATTATTCCCTTTGATCTGGGTGAGATATTTTTTAAGGATAGAGTGGATTTTGAGGTTTCATCTTTTATCTCAATTTTTTTTGAAAGTGTAAGATAGATAGCAAGTGATGTTATAGCACACGCAGCATAGACTAGAAATAGAATTTTGATTGCGTTGATTTCACTAAATCCATAATGTTGTTGCAGTATGGCTGGCAACCCAGATACCAGTACGCCAGCTGACATGGCAAATGTCCCAACAGAGTTGTAAATTGAAAAGATAGAATTTCTTTTTTTGACATTTGTTACAGTTTGTGGAAGTAGTGCTTGTTCCAGTGACAAGAATGCACCAACTTCAGAGCCAGTTACATTTATGGTTCCAACAAGTGCTGCAATTACCAGTGCAACATAATTGTCTGTGACAAAAAATATTATTGCAGATATGATCATCAAAATAGCATACAGAGATAGAATTTTTCTTTTGCCAATTTTGTCAGCATAGGCACTTGAGAATAGATTAAAAAATACACTATTGACTAGCGTGGCAGTAAGAACAAGACCAATAAGTATGTCATTGAATCCCACCAGTTTCAGATATATCGCAAGAATTACACTTAGGAATCCATACGAGAATGTTCGTACAATTCTGGCTCCAAGTAAGAGTTTTCCATCTTTAGATATCCATTCAAGATTCATTTACTTGCCAAGTCTTGCCTTGTGCATTTCAATGTCAGTGGCCTCAACTTTCTTGAACAATGGTGCTACAGTACCTATCTTGTGTCCCTCTTTTATTTCAAGTTCAGATATTGATAACCAAGACTGGGTCGAGATATCTCCAGTCATACCAAGTTGTTCCCACATGAGTTTTGAAGATTCAGGTAAGAATGGATGAAGAGATACTGCAAGACTTTTCACAGCATTGACTGAAAGAAAAATACAGTTGTTCGATCCAGGACCTGCTTTCCAAGGTTCTTTTTTCTGGAAATATTGGTTAAAGTGGGCCGAAAATTCTATGATTTTTTTTAATGCCTTGTCAAGGCTGTTGCCCTGCATCAGAGAAGTAAGATCTGCTGCAAAATTATTTATCTTATTTTTTGCTTCAACATCAAGTTCATCAAATTCATTTGTGTTTGGTACAACACCGGACAAACTTTTGTGTGTGAACCCTAGTGCTCTATTGACAAAGTTTCCTATGTTTCCAATCAATTCAGAATTTATTCGAGATGCAAATTCTTCCCAGTCAAAATTAAGATCATCTTGACTATAAGGGGTTATGAGTGCAAGATAAAACCTGAGATAATCTGCAGGATATATTCCAAGAAAATCCCTAAGACCAATATACCAATTTCTGCTCTTTGATATTTTTTTTGATTGAAGCATCAAATGTCCACGAGTTGGAATATAATCTGGAAGTTTGAACTCGTTTCCAATTCCAATCCTCATGGCAGGCAGAAACAAATAATGATGATATACGATGTCTTTTCCTATAAAGTGATAAATATCTGCAGAATTCCAAAAGTTTTTTCCGTCAAGCCCCTGTTCATCCAAGAATTTTAAGGCAGTTGAAATGTATGCAAGGTGATTGTCAAACCATCCATAAAAGACCTGTCCCTTTGCTTGCTCTGATGGTATGGACACACCCCAACTCATGTCTCGTGTTATATCCCAATCAACTAGGCCTTCTTTTATCCAATTTTGAACATACTTTTTGACATCCTTTTGGAGATGAGAATCTGACTCTAACCACTTGTTTAGTTCATTGACAAAATTAGTCAGTTTAAAAAAATAATGTCTTGTTTTTTCTTTTGTAGGAGGGTTTTTGCATATAGCACATTTTGGTGATTCTATTTCTTCTGGAACTCTACCGCATTTTTCACAGAGATCCGAATATTGGTCCTCAGCCTTGCAATATGGACAGATGCCAATTACATATCTATCAGGTAGAAATTTTTTGTCAATATTACAATAGAATTGTATTATTTCTTTTTCATAAATGTGACCATTTGATTGTAGTTTTTTGAAAACCTCTTGGACAAATTTGATGTTTTCAGGAGAACTGGTTCTGTAAAAAAAATCAAATTTTATTCCAAAAGAGGCAAAATCTTCACTGTCTCTCTTGTTCCAAACTTTTACGTAATCTTCAGGAGTTTTGTTTTCTTTTTCAGCCTGGATTAGAATTGGAGTACCAAAATCATCAGATGCACAAAAGTAATACGCTTCAACTCCGTTTAGTTTGAGAAATCTTGTTGTAATATCAGCAGGAAGATAAGTAGATGCAACATGACCAAGATGAATTTCACCATTTGCATACGGTAATGCACTTGTAATGATTGCTCTTTTCATTATTTGAGTAAAGTTTGTGTGTGATTTAAGCTATGCCCAGCTTTGGCCATATTTTATTTGTGCCGTAGTAGGTTTGTCCATGTCAACATTCATTGCTTTTAATGCATCTACTGCAATTTGATTATCAATCTCTTGAGGAACCGTGATTACATTTCGTCCAATCTTTTTGTGATTTTTGGCAATGTATATCATTGAGAGTAATTGATTTGAAAATGATTGTGCCATCACCTCAGGTGGATGACCCTCTGCTGCAACAAGATTTGCAATCCTTCCCTTTCCAATAAGGTATACACTCTTTCCATTTTTTAGAACACATTCATCAAGATTAGGTCTGACTTCTCTTACAGATTTGGATTCAGTTAGCAAGAACTTGGCATCAACTTCAACATCAAAATGACCGACATTACCCATAATGGCACCGTTCTTCATTGAAAGTATGTGTTCTTTTCGAATTACTCCAGTTTGACCTGTTGCAGTGATAAAGATTTCACCAATTTTTGCAGCTTCAGCCATTGGTGCAACCTCAAAACCGTCCATGTGTGCTTCTAATGCTCGTATAGGATCAACTTCTGTAACACAAACTTTGGCACCCATACCACGACATCTTGATGCAACACCTCTTCCTACCCATCCGTATCCTGCTACTACAACACGCTTTCCTGCAAATAGCAAGTTCATAGAACGTAAATAACCATCAATTGTGCTCTGGCCAGTTCCATATCTATTGTCAAACATGTGTTTTGTATAAGCGTCATTTACTGCAATTACAGGATATTTGAGTTTCTTTTCTTTTGCAAGAGCTTTTAGTCTGATAACTCCAGTAGTTGTCTCTTCTGTACCCCCCAAAACTTTCATTGAAGCAAATTTTTTGTTTCCATGGATTTTACTATGACTGTCAGAGCCATCATCTGTCAAAATTTGTGGTTTATGGCTAAGCATCTGCTCGATGCACCAATCATATTCTTCAGGAGTTTGACCTGTCCATGCATAAATATGGATTCCACTTTCGGCCAAAAATGCAGCAATATCATCTTGCGTAGAAAGAGGATTTGCAGCACATGCACTTACATCAGCGCCTAGTTCCTTGGCTCCCATTATTAGCACAGACGTTTCTTTTGTGATGTGAAGGCATATGCCTATGCGTAGGCCTTTTAGAGGCTGTGATTTTTTTAATCTAGATATAGTATTAGTCAGTATCTGCATGTGATCTCTAGCCCATTCGTATGACATTTTTCCTTTGTCAGAAAGACTCGGATCTTTTACTTGGCTCACAAAAAATTACAATTTCAAGGGGTATAAAACAGTATCAAAAATGATAATCTAAATATTGGATTGAGATTGGTTTACAGAATATGACTTGGAAAAAAGTGGCGGAAAAAGACGCAGTTGCGCCAGGTAAAGGAAGGGAGTTTGTGGTTGACGGGAAAAGAATAGCAATATTCAATCAGAATGGTTTTCATGCTTTAGATTCAGTATGCGTCCACCAAGATGGTTCTCTTGCGCCAGGTAAACTTGATGGAGATGTAGTAGAATGCCCTCTTCATTTCTGGCATTACAACATCAAGACAGGAGAGTTACTGGATTACATCAAGGGAGTAAAACTAGAAACATACAAAGTTGAGGTCAAAAAAGACGGAATTTATCTAGACATCTGATAAGTTTAATTCTTTAGCGCAATTTTAAGAAACATTGAATCATAAAATTATCGAAGATCTAATCAATATAGATTATGAATCAGTACAAAATCAGATTGGAAAATTTTTAGAAAATGAGATTTCAAATAGAAAATCAAGCGGCATAGTTTTGGGATTAAGCGGTGGAATAGATTCTGCAGTAATAGCGGGATTGTGTGCTAAATTTGTAAAAGAAAAAACACTTGCATTAATTATGCCAAATTCAAAGATCACACCAAATAGTGATACTGAAGATGCCATAAAGATAGTGGACACTTATTCAATAGAATACAAGTTAATCGATATTGGATTTATTCATAGAGAATATTCAAAATACTTGGAACCAAACCCATTAGCATTTGGAAATCTGGGTGCAAGAATTCGTGCAAACATATTATATTATTATGCAAACGCACGAAATTCTCTTGTTCTTGGCTCATCAGATAGGAGTGAATTTTTGATTGGATATTTTACAAAGTTTGGAGATGGTGCATCAGATTTGCTTCCTATAGTATCAATGTATAAAACACAGGTAAGAGAACTTGCAAAAAATCTTGGAATACAACAAAAAATAATTGCAAAACCAAGTGGACCACATTTGTGGGAAGGACATGTGGCAGAGACAGAACTGGGATTAAACTACGAAGAGATTGACTCAATACTACATTGTATTGTAGATAAAAACATGTCAATAGATGAAACCGCAAAGATATCAGAGGTGCCAATTTCAGATGTAGATAGAATTTATAGAATGTACAAAAAAAATGAACATAAAAGAACAACATCCACTCCATGTATTCTTCAAATGTGATTAAAATGAAAATTTTTGACACCTTATCTGCAACAGAAAAAGTATTAGATACATCAAACATAGTGCGAATTTATTTGTGCGGTGTTACAGTATACGATGAGAGCCACATAGGACATGCTAGGACCATAATAGTATTTGATACTCTTAGGAAATATCTTGAAACCAAGGGCATTAAGGTCAAAATGGTACAAAATTTTACTGATGTTGATGACAAAATAATTAATCGTGCAAAGAAAGAAAATACGACTGCTGAGAAAATAACTTCAAAATACATTTCAGAGTATTTTAGTGATTTTGATGGACTTCAGGTAAAGAGAGCAGATTTGCATCCCAAGGCTACAGAACACATTACAGACATGATAGAGATCATCAAGGGATTAATTGACAAGGGCTTTGCATATGTATCTAAAAATGGTGTATATTTTTCAGTTTTAAAGTTCAAAGAGTATGGAAAACTATCCAAAAGACACGTTGATGAGTTGGTATCAGGTGCAAGAGTTGAAGTCGATGAAACAAAAGAAGATCCGCTAGATTTTGCATTATGGAAATTTTCTGATGAGCCACCCATGTGGGACAGTCCATGGGGTAAAGGCAGACCAGGATGGCACATAGAGTGTTCCGCAATGAGCTTAAAGTATCTCGGAAATGATTTTGAGATCCACGGAGGAGGACGGGACCTCATATTTCCTCACCATGAAAATGAAATTGCCCAGTCAGAATCCTTCACAGGTACCAACTTTGCAAAGACTTGGATGCATGTAGGGATGGTAACCATAAACGGTGAAAAGATGTCAAAATCTCTTGGTAACACCAAATCAATAGATTTTGTTCTTAAAAGATGGGGACCAAACGTAATCAGATTATTTTGTCTGTCAGGGCATTATTCAAAGCCAATTGATTATTCTGAAGACATACTGAAAGAGACAATAACAAAATGGCGCCAAGTAGAAAATTCTTATTTTGAGATGATCTTAGCAGAAAATACTCTGACAAAACCAGAAGCTCTGCAAGAGATTCAAGATGTTGTGAGAGATACAAATGTCGAATTTAATGGTGCGCTTGATTCAGATTTTAATACATCTTTAGCACTTGCCGCTTTCTTTAAACTTGTAAAAACTGTCAATCAGATGGCATCAGTAGAAGCACTTACAAGAGAAATTTCAGATATTGTCCTATCTATTTTTTATAAAATGTCATCTATCATAGGTTTGAAATTTATCAATGTTACAGAGGATGAGAAGAATAAAATTGCAGGTCTAATCGAATTACGAAACACATTACGTCTCCAGAAAAAATTCCAAGAAGCAGATTCAATAAGAAAACAAATCATAGATATGAACATCGTTCTAATTGATCACAAAAACAGAACGGTGTGGATGAAACAAGAAAAAATAGGTATAGAAAATTAAGATTTTTTGGTTTGCGCACTAACTAGAGATACAATGTCTCTATCACGCAATTGATAATGTATTGGCAGTCGTACTCCATATCGAACATCTTTTGCATAGAGCAACCCCTTTGTTAAATCTGTGTGAATCTCTTTTGCCAAATCTTCTACTGTTGCACCATCTTTTAACAAGATAAGATCAGGAAGAACCCTGCCTTTTTTGTCGGACAAAGTTTCAGGTTTTGCCACAGGATAAATTGAATTCATCTTCAACAATTTGAATACTGTGACATTTATTGCAAATTGTACGCCTGTTCTCATATATTCTCCTAAAATTCCTTGTGTAATAAAATCAAGTGCCTCTAGTTGTTTTTTGTTTAATTTGTCTTTTTGTAATATTTCAAATTGTTCTGATCCTGGAACATATTTGATTAGACCTTTTTGTTCTGCTTTTCTAAGTGAGAGTTCACTGTCCGTACTTGCAGGAATTATTATGGTATCAATGTATTTTTCTCGTAGTCTATCAAAATTTTTCTCTGCTCCTGGAACATCAATTTTATTGGCAACTATCAAAGTTGGTTTAGATATCTTTCTCAAATATGCTGCAAATTTTTTGCTATCATGCATGTCAAAGTTTTCAAAGTGTTTATCTTCAAGGCCTGTTATTTTAAGAGTCTCTTTAACATGATTTTCTTTAACACCAATGCCTCGAAATACATCAGTTATTGCTACAATAGGCTCTGTTTCAGATTGAATAAGTTTTGATATCTTGTCTCTGTTACCTTCAAGTAATTTCAGATACCACATGATGAGTTCTTCTTCTATATCAGATACATCAGCTATAGGATCACCACTACCTACCTCTGCAATTCGTCCTGCAGCATCTATGCTTCCAGACACATCTACAACATGTAATATAGCATCAGATTGAGTAGCAACAGAGAGAAATTGGTTTCCAAGTCCCTTACCCGCCCAAGCGTCCTTTATCAGACCTGGCAGATCAATCAATTCAACAGGGATGAATCTCCATCCATCCATGCATTTGGAGTTTTGTGGGTTATCTTTTATATTAAATTCAGTATGAACGCATGGAGTAATTGCATTTCCTAATGCTCTTTCAGGTTTTTTAGTAGTAAAAGGATAAGTTGAGACTTGCCCTCCTGCCAGTGTTGCAGCATTAAAAAAAGTTGTTTTACCAGTATTAGTCTTACCTAAAAGGCCAATCTTTATTGGCATGAGTTTATCTGATTCTGCTTGCTATTTATCTTTGCTGCGTATCAATCACAGTGATTATTTGAAACGTTATTGGATGAGTTTTTTATCTCATCGGCATGCCATTTCATCTCCTTGATTTCATCCTCTGTGATGGTATCATTCCATTTTTCAAGTACAGTTTTTAGTATTTGTGATGAATTGTACAGGAGATTCCAGTATGGATGATGCTCTGCAGTAGTGAGTGCAAGTTCTTCTATTTCTTCAAGACCAGCCTTTGCAAGAGTTAGTCCATCTGAGCGTTCACCATAAATTCTAATAATTCCAGAATCAGGCTCGGCATGTATTTTTATCAAGACATTTTTCCTTTCAAATTCTTTTACAAGATCTAAAAGAGATTTATGAAAATTAGAAAAATCTTCAGGCATTGTCTAGAACAGTCTCTGGTGCTCTGCAAGCATGCATCTATTATATACCACATCTATTCCTGCTTTGAGTGCAACTTGTTCCGCTGTAGGATTGTGGATTCCTTCCTGAAGCCATATTACTTTGGGTTTTATTTTGAGAGATTCCTCAATGACTGGTAGCACCTGATCAGATGGTCGAAAGACGTCAACTACATCAACATTCTCAGCAATATCAAGAAGACTAGAGTAACATTTCTTTCCTAAAATTTCCGTAGTGGTTGGGTTGACAGGTATCACATTAAACCCATGATCAAGAAGATATTTTGGTACATAGTGTGCAGCCTTGTCTGGATTTTTAGACATGCCTACCACTGCAATATTTTTCATAGAATAGATTTTTCTTATTTCATCATCAGTGTGAGAATCGTGTTCCATGTTTTGCTGACACTGTCATCTGCTTAATATCTTACGGAATAACCGATTTATATGGCAAATATGATTACTTTATCGTGGAAGAAGAACCAAGTGACGTAATTGTACTAGGTGCAATAAATCAGGGTGCAAAAAAATTTGGCAAGATTGCAAAAAAAACAAAGATAAGCGAACAAGAACTAGAAACATTACTTCAACGATTAGAAGAAAAGGGTTTTATCACAGTAATTGAGAAAAAGGGCTTTTTTGGGCCTAAAAAAGAGATCATCCTTACAGAAAAAGGCAACAAGGAGTTAGAAGAAAGAAAATTCGAGATGCAACAGAATTGGAACCAAATGGTAGAGATATGGAAGTCAGGTGATAAGCAAAAACTACAACAACACATGGAAGAGAACAAGTCAATACTTCCATCTATGATGTTCATGGGCATAATGGACATGATGATGTTTTCCACCATGATGAGTTTCATGGGCCTTGCAATGACAAGTTTTATCCCAGATCAGTATATGGATAGCCATCAAGACATGGGACATGACAGTGGCCATGATATTTCCGGACATGATGCAGGCCAGGATTATGGCGGAGGAGACTTTCACGGAGATGGCGGCCCAGGCGACATGGGCGGTTTTGATGTTAACTTCTAAATATAAAATACAGTAGCAAGAAATTAAAAAACGGTTAATTTCCGTTTTGTAGGAAATAATTTTATCTACTTTGTACCCATTTTTGGCACATTACCAGTGGTTGTCATATTGCCACTTGTCTTCTCATTTCCATGAGATGTTGTGTCAGGCGCAGATGAGCCTGCCAAGCTGTGCATTACATCTTCTCCATGAGGAGCAGAGCCAACTTTACCATAGCTGGTTTTTTGTGACTGCCACATTGCATTTACCCACTTGGTGTGTTCTCCTGGTGCACATTTATGATCACCACAGACTACACTGTTGCCATAGCTTGCAGTAGATATGTTGTCATTCCAAGTACTTTGAGTTAAAGCACTTGCGTGTGGAACCGATGTTGCAGCAAAGGATGCTAAAAGCACAGATGCTGTAAACAATAGTACTGCTACTTTATTAGACATGAACTTTGTTCACGATGTGGCATATAAAAGAATTATGATGGGGTAATCAGGATAAAAATAGTTTAATGGTCAACACCCAAGTATTACTTAGTGTGAGGCATATTGCCAGTCATGTTACTCATACTACCAGACATTTTCACATTTCCACTTGTTGATGGAGATTTAGTGACTGCGTGTATAACATCTTCGCCATGTTGTGCCTTTGCAGAGTTACCGTAGCCTGTTCTTTGTGAATCCCATAATGTCTTTACCCATTGAGTATGTTCGCCAGGTGCACAGATGTGGTTACCACATACTTTGCTGTTTCCGTACAATGCAGTAGTATGACTATCATCATACACAGAGAAATCTCTTTGAGTCAAAGCATTTGCTTGTTGAAGGTTGACTGCCATCAATGATGTCATTAGAACTGATATGGTAAGTAAGAGTAATGCTGTTTTACTAGACATCGACTTTGATTCACAAATGGCATATAAAAGATTTATGAATCCACGTTAACCAAAAGAGCAACATATCAATCATAAAGAAACAGATATCAATAATTCCTCAGATGTCTTTGACATGACGGTACAAATAGGCACAAGATCTCCCAACCTCAAAATCTCAGAATGGGTACAAGGACTACCTACCAACATAGACAAAGAAAAGGACAGTGTTGTACTAGTAGAAGTATTTCAGGTAAACTGTCCAGGCTGCTTTCTATACGGCATCCCGCAGGCAATTGACATCTATCAGAAATACAGAAAAGAAGGCGTCACGGTTCTTGGGGTTGCAACAGCATTTGAAGATTTTGACAAGAATACACTTGAGAATTTACGATTATTATTAACCACAGGTGAAGTTATCGGTGAAACTCTAAAAGCTTTAGGGCAATATGATCAACTTGCAGATAAGAACAAAATCCCGTACAAGATTCCATTCCCAGTAGCGATGGACATGCTCAAAAAAGAAGACGGCCAGATAAGCAAAGAACGAATAGATGAGATAATCAAGGCAAATGTTCCCGGATACGAGTCATATAGTCAGAGCCAGAAATTAGAAATTATTGAAAGAGTAAAACAGTATCTAAAAAGTAAAGAGTATTCTGCCCAGACTTTTGATGAATTTGCATTAAGAGGGACGCCGTCATCCATACTCATAGACAAAAAAGGAATTCTTCGAGATGTTTCGTTTGGTACAAACGATTTCCTTGAAGAGAACATAAAGAAACTATTGAATGAATAATGTTTGAACAATATCCAGGGTTAACATTTGTACATGTACACATCGTTTGATGAAACCAATCTTGACAAGATAGTTACACTGTTAAAATCCCAGAAAACAGAATTTTTATCAGGTGAAAGATTAAGTCAAATACTTCATCTTAGCAGAACAGCAGTCTGGAAGAATATCAAAAAACTTCGATCACTTGGATATAAAATAGAATCAAAACCAAAGATAGGCTACAGACTTTATTCCAATTCCGATCTTTTGTTGCCATGGGAAATAACTGATGGTCTTCAGACAGATATCATAGGAAGAAAGATTTACTATTTTGATACGATTGATTCTACACAAAATTTTGCATTAAAATTATCCCAAAGGCATCATGAAAATGGCTCAGTAGTAATAGCAAAAAGACAGACAAAAGGGAGAGGAAGATTAAATCGAAGATGGATTTCTCCAAGCGGAGGCATATGGCTATCCATACTTTTGAAACCAAACTTTGATTTGTCACACACGTCGTTATTTCCCATGGCAACATCTCTTGCATTGGCAATCGCGATTGAGAAGACATTAAAAATAGACACCAAGCTTAAGTGGCCAAATGATTTAACAATAAAAAATAGAAAGGTGGCAGGGATATTGATTGATGCCGCAATTGAATCAAACAAGATAGAATATTTGATAATAGGAGTTGGGATAAATTTCAAGATAAAGACAACGAGTGTATCAAGACAGATCAAAAATCAAAATTATGATGTTGCCACACTGGTAGAAAAGGAACAGGGTAACCCCGTGGAATTATTACAGCAGTTTTTGTTTGAGTTAGAACAGGTATACAATCTTATAATATCAGACAAGGTTAACGAAATCAGAAAGAAATGGATTAAACGATCATCCACTATTGGAAAAAACGTTACTGCCACTACAACTACCGAAGTTCTTAAAGGTAAAGCAATAGGAATTGATGAAACCGGTGCCTTGCTTTTGTCAAAAGATGGTAAAATTAGACGATTGCTAGCAGGAGATGTTTTTTACAAAAACTAGACGCTGTAAACTTTACTTGTGAGATATAAGAATTAGGCTTGTGCTTATGAGAATTCCTGCCATGATCTCCATCCAGTGTGGGAATAATAATCGCCGCAGTACTGTTTCACCATATTGATACTTCATGGTATAGACATTTGGAATTCATCATAATAGTGTTTTATCAGCTTCAATGATTAAAACTCAGCTAATTTTTTTAGTTCATGAGTACTTTAGATATCACATAAAATAAAAAATAGTGAATTTTTAATAATTATCAAAATCTAACTAAATAATGAATATTTGTTGGGCAAATACAGATAGTTTTGACAAGTCAGACATTGTAATAGTTGGAATTCCAGACGAGTCTAAATCATATGCGCTCAGAAAAGGCACATCAGAGGCGCCACACAAGATAAGAGAGATCTCATCAATAAGAGACACATACAAACGTGGAGAGGATATTTCACTAGGTTTACCGCTTGATGGAATAACCAAAAAAGTTTATGACTATGGAAACGTGGAGCGCAATCAGGTAAACAGTACAATAGACAAAATTGTGACAGGAAAAAAGATCCCAATATCAATTGGAGGTGATCACTCCATATCAACAGAGATAATCAAGTCAATCTCGAAAAAGATTGGTCCACTTTCTCTGATATACTTTGATGCACATCCAGATTTTGTAAGTTCAATTCAAGGTTATTACGGATCTGTATTTTATGATGTTTTAGAGTACATAGATATCAAGTCCAGTATTCAGATAGGAATTAGGACACCGGAAAAAGAAGAGATTGATAACATCAAAAAATACAATCTACAGATAATCACCCCATTTGACATAATACAAGAGGGCGTACGCAAAGTCGAACAGACAATATTGAGCAAAATTGGTAGTAACGTATACGTCTCACTTGACATGGATGTAGTAGACCCAGCATTTGCACCGGGAGTTTCAGTACCTGTTCCATTAGGATTGAGAAACACAGAGTTGGTATTTCTTCTAAAATCTATTGCAAAGAGAGGCATTGTGGGCTTGGACATAATGGAGACATGCCCAAACTATGACATAAAAGACAGAACGTCACATCTAGTATCAAGAATAGTAGGTGAAGTCATATCATCGGTAAAATAAACAGTTGCCAATACTTTTAACTCCCAACAAATTGTTTAGAAAATAATGTTTTCACATTTTACTTTAAAACAGGCAAATGAAATGCTCCCATCAATAATCAAGAAATTCGATAACACAGTAAAGATGAAAAATGAGGTAAATAGAATCCAGACAGAGTTTGGAACAAATCCAAAGTACATGACAAGTTTTAAGGACTATAGTATCAAAAAACAAGAACTTAATTCTGCCATAACCAATTTTTACAAGTCAATCGAAGATTTAGAGTCAACAGGAGTTTCAATAAAGAGTGTTGATCAAGGTCTACTTGATTTTCCATCATTAATGTTCAATGAAGAGATTTGGTTGTGTTGGAAAGAAGGAGAGACTGAGATAAAGTTCTGGCACGGAAAGGATGAAGGATTTAACGGTAGAAAACCCATAGAAAGTATAGACTTGGAAAAATTGCGATAGGCCTAAACAAATATCAAAATATCCGGCATCAGTTAAAATCTTATGCTAAAAGTATGGCTTAGAGCAGTAAGAATACGATTTCTTCTTGCATCAATTATTTCAGTTTGCCTTGGTCTTGCAATAAATGGCTGGCAGAATAAAACGATTGATTTTGGATTTGCGGCACTTACGTTTGTTGGAGTAGCTGCACTTCATGCAAGTGTCGACCTTCTCAACGATTATTGGGATTTTAAAAGACAGATAGATACTGATACGCAGAGAACAAAATTCAGCGGCGGAACTGGAGTACTACCTGAAGGATTGCTAAAGCCAAAACAAGTGTATCGAGCAGGGATGGTGATGTTGATAATTGGCTCTGCAGTTGGAGCATTTTTCATATTTGAGAAAGGAATTACCATAGCAATAATTTTGGGATTTGCAGTTATTTCCATTTACTTTTATTCAACAAGAATAGTGGATTCTGGTTTAGGAGAGGTGTTTGTTGCAATAAAAGGCTCTATGATAGTGCTTGGAACATATTTTGTTCAAAGCTCACACATAACGTTAGAGCCCATAATTGCAGGAATTGTCTCAGGAATTCTATCATCAACAATACTTTTTGTCAATTCATTTCCAGACCATGATGCAGATAAGAAACATGGTAGAAAGACTTTGGTTATAATACTAGGAAAACACAAAGCCTCATCCATGATCTGGATTTTCCCAATTATGATATATGGAATCATACTAGGTGCAGTGACATTTGCAGTATTTCCTGTAGTGACACTAATTACCTTTTCAACAATACCCATGATAATAAAATCGGGAATTGCACTCAAACGAGACTATGACAACATAAACAATATGATTTTGATAATGGACAAAGTTGTTACTTATGGCAGGATTACAGGTGCGTTGTTTGTGATTTCATTTGTAATTGATATGATACTGAAAAATCTCCAGTAGAATTAAATCGCCTACACATTTATTCAATTCATGGTACCAGGATTTGCAACTTTAGACGGTACTGCCAACTTTGCAAAAAGACACTCAAGTGTAGCAAAAAACTATTTCAAGAATTTTGTAGGTCTTACGCTTTCATCTGTTGGAATAGGAACATATCTTGGCAATCCAGATACTTTGACTGATAACATAGTAAAAGAATCCATCAAGACATCAATAAAATCAGGAATAAACGTAATTGATACAGCAATTAACTATAGAGCCCAAAAAGCAGAGAGATCTGTAGGACAAGCCATTTCAGAGCTTGTACAATCAGGGGAACTAGAAAGAGAAGAGGTTTTCATCAGTACAAAGAATGGATACATTACAAATGATGGTGATATCAACGAAGATTTTTGGACGAATATACAAAATACATTGGTTAAACCAGGTGTGATAAAATCTGGAGACATTTCATCTGGATATCATTGTATGACAATACCATACTTGCAAGACCAACTTAAGCGCAGTATGAAAAACATGACTCTTGATTGCATAGATTTAATGTACATACACAATTCTGCAGAGGGTCAGCTTCAAGACATGTCAAAAGAAGAATTTATCAAAAAACTGGGAGATGTATTTGAGTTTTATGAAGAACAAAGAAAAATTGGTTCAATCAGGTACTATGGAATGGCAACATGGGATTGTTTCAGAGTTGCACAAGATAATCTACAATACATTTCAATTTTTGAAATTGTAGAATTGGCAAAAAAAATAGGCGGAATTGATAATGGATTTAGATTCATCCAACTACCATACAACATGTATCTTGATCAAGCACTCACCATGAAAAATCAGAGAATTGGAGAAAATCAATATAGCATATTAGAATCAGCAATAAAGCTTGGAGTAGGAGTATTTGCAAGTGTTCCACTCATGCAGGCAAAGCTACTGGGACCAAATATAATACCAGAATTTGGAGGATTGTCAAAACCATCACATAGAGCAATACAATTTGTCAGATCAACACCCGGAGTTATTGCACCACTAGTAGGACAAAAATCTCAGGAACACATACAAGAAAATTTGGACATTTTGAAGATTCCAGTTTTGAGTGAAACAGAATTTTCAGAGCTGATAAAGAAACTTTCGTCATAACTGTAAGTTTTAAATACAAACATAAGACGAATCTCAATATGCCAGTTGATCCAGTATGCGGAATTGAATTAGATGAAAGCCTTGCACTAGTTCATGAATACGATGGCAAGAAATACTATTTTTGTTGCCATGGCTGCAAGAGAATTTTTACAAAGAAGCCCAACAAGTGGAAGAATTCTAAATAGGATAACTTCCACACATGCGACAGAAATGAGATTTTTGGCGTAATGCATAGTTGCAATTAGGGCACCTAATATCAGATGTGCCCAAATTATATGGAATGTCAAAATATTTCCTATACAATTCGTAATAGTATAATGATTCCTTAGATTCCAGCTTCACATTTTCCTGTGTCATATAGTATTTTGATTTATCAACGAATTTAGAATCAGGTATAAAATTTTCAAAAAAAGATGTCAATCCACTTGTACCAGAACCATCTTGCATTGCAAACTTGTCCCTCCAGAGTATAGACTCTGGTAGATCATTTTCAAAAGCCTTACGAAGAATCCACTTACCATATTTTTTACCATTTTCTTCGTGTATCTTCAGCTTAGACGGTATGGTTTTTGCATATTCGGAAACAGATCTGTCTAAAAAAGGAGTATAAAGTAATATGCCTATTGCATCTGCGATAGATTTTGACGGAAAATGCATTACACTCCATATTCTTTCCAGATCTTTTTCCAATTCAGTTTCAGACATTCTTTTAAAAAAATTATATCCTGCAAAAAGTTCATCTGCCCCATCTCCAGTCATTATCGAATCATAGCCAGATCTTTTGGCAGTACTCATTGTGAGGTATACAACTATATTATTACGAATCTCAATAGGATTGAATACTTTTAAAATTTTGATAGTCTCTTCAACTGCAGAAAGTAGATCATTAACATCAGTAGTTATGACATCAAGTTGTAGATCTTTTAATTTTGCCACAAGTTGAGCGTTTACAAGATCTGTTGATGGGAAATCTTTTGCAACCATGGTAAACGCCTTTATTTTTTTATTTTGCACACATGAAGCAAGAATAGAGCTATCTAATCCACCTGATAAGGCAATAGAATCAGATTTGTGATCGCGTACAGATTCTGATATTAGCATCTTTATTTTTGAGATAATTTCTTGCAATCAACGATTATGCAGTTGTCTCTAAATTAAATTATCACGAAAAATATGACTAGGTTTAAATATTTTATAACAACATTTTGGCATGTGCTTCTTCCCTCAGAAATAGAGACTAAGACACTCATACCTGCATTGAGAGCAATATTGGCAAAGAAGCTTATAGAAGAGCACAAAATAAGAGAAGAAGAAGTCTCAAAATTATTGGGTGTTACACAGGCAGCAATTAGCAATTATGTCAGAGGAACAAGAGGCGATCCTGCTCTGATAAACAAATTGTTATCAGTAAAAGAGGTATCAGACATGATAAACGACATATCAAACAATCTTGCTTCTAAAATGGCATATACCCCAGCAAGTCTTTCTAAATTTATAGGGCTCTGTAATTATATCAAATCAAGTTTGCTAATCTGTGATATTCATCACAAACTTGAATCAAACATAGACGAAGCAGTATGCAAAGAATGCGAGAATATGCTTCTAAAAGGTCACGGAAGTTCTTTCTAGTTAGTCTTTGAGATCACGATTTTTATAATTGAAACAAGTGGTTTGTTGCTTATCTCTTCACTGTCTACAATAATATCAAGAACCTTTGAGTTTCCTTTCATCATGTTTTCAGTTACGACGTTTGCAACCGCTACTGCAGTAGGAATGGCTTGACCTTTAGCTACTAGTGTTACAGTTTTGTATTTTACAAGATCAGTCAAAATATCAAGTGCACATGGCACTACATCTTGTTGGTAAATTGTTACAATACGGCCTCCAGGATGTACAGAATCATTCAACTGGACCTTTTCTACACCACTCATCAAAACACTACCCACCACCATTTCTACATTCTATTAAAGTCTTATCGACCAATCATCCATTTAATCAAAAAGATCGATTGGTACATTCTGAAAGTCGCCATTTGGTAAAACCCGTCTAATTGTAATTGGAATTACTCGTTTTTCAAGCTCAGCATATGCAAGATCTAGTGATGTTGCCACGTCTTTTGGTACAGATATGAACGGAGGGGCACCCAATGATAATTGTAATGCTCTGGCTCCAAGTATTCTTGCTTTTTCAAATCTAGTCAGGGTGGGAGGACCTATCATTATCTTGCCTTTGCCAGTGGTTTCATACTCCACTGGTTCATGAACCGGATCAATATCAATAATTTCACGTGCATCTATTATCTTTCGTAATCGTTCTTGTTCTGCAATCTCTTCGGTACTAAGTTCTTTTTTTCCCTTCTTTCCAGGTTTGGCCTCTTCTTCTTCCTCAACAGGAGTTTCAGTAGTTTCTGCCACCGGCCCTAGAATTGGTTCTTCTTCCTCAACTGGCTGAACCTCTTCGGTATCTACACTTACTTCCTCAGGTTCATCCGACATTGAGAACTTGGATAAAGAAACGTTATATATTCATAATCCTTCTCCACAAAAATGAGTGCAGGATCTGTTTCTAAGATTGATCTGGTCTTATCGTTAAAGGGCAAATCTACTGCCAATCTAGAATTGAAACGTCATCTTGCCCCAAAGACAGTCGGAACAATATCAAGATCTATCCCTATTGAAGGTAATGCCCACATGATGGGTTCCAGTATTGCATATGTAGATACATCCATCAAAACAGGTGGCGAGAAGCTCAAAACCCAATTCAAGATAGGGGATGTTAGTTTTTTGGCTGCAAATGGTTCCATTTGCTTTTTTGTAGAGGACGTATCAATCACCAAACCAATGACATTGATTGGAAAAATAACAACAAACCTTGAAATTTTAAGAGATGTAAAACCAGGAGATATTTTTACAATAACTCAAGCTGGAACGTAAATGTGGTGTCCACTATATCCACCAACTCTTTTTACTGTACCCTTCTTTAGAAGTCCTTGTAATAATGCGTTAGCTGCGGAAACTTTCACATTGGTTTGTCTTGACAATTCCTGAACGGTGAAAACCTTTGCACCTTTTATGAAGTTCATTGCTTGGCCTTCATCAATAATGACAGATATGGTATTTGCCTTTGGCTTTTGATCTTTTCTGTCACCCTTCTTCTGTCCTCCTTCCTTCTTTGAAGCCTCTGCTGCCTGAGACTTTTCTGCTTGTGCAGGTGATTGTTTCTTTCCGCCACCCATAGCAAATTCAGTTCTACTCCTATTTATAAACGAACAAAATTTAAGAAATTCTAAATACCAGAACAAGGTGTTTTTTCTTATGGGCCTTGACGTCATAGAAGAAAAGAATCTAAATGATGTGATAACATATGCCCTTGACTATCCAACAATGGTCTTATCAGAAGTAAAATCATGGCCCATAATGAACATGGAAGACTTTGCTACAGGTCTTTACATCGGATATATTGGTGGAGTTTTCTTTGACGGTTTTCTAAGAAGAAATAAACGATTTTTGGATTCTGAAGAACACTCAGATTTTCATGCAGCCATTTCCAAGAGAACTGCAGAAATCAAGTTAAAGATACAAACGCATTTGCATAAAAAATAACTCATACTTTTATTCTCGGTATAACAAGAATTGTAAGATGAAATTCTCTCTTGTTGCAGACACACTAAGTTACATGGAAAGTACAACAAAAAGATTAGAACTGACTCAACACCTTGTAGACCTTTTTAAGATCACGCCACCTGATGTAATACCCAAAGTAGTATATCTATTACAAGGGAAACTAAGGCCTGACCATGAAGGAGTAGAGATAGGCATTGCCGAAAAGATTGCAATAAAGGCTCTTGCAAAATCATCAGGTATATCAATCAAGAAAATAGATGGAGAATACAAAGACACAGGAGATTTTGGTCAAGTTGCTTCAAAGATACTAGAACAAAAAACACAAACTACTTTTTTGAGTCAAAATATCACAGTTGAAAGAGTTTACGATACATTATACAAAATTGCAGAGCTAAAGGGTGCAAGATCTCAAGATATGAAGATGAAATACATCTCTAGTCTACTAAATGATGCAACCCCTACAGAGGGCAGATTTATTGCAAAAATAATAACATCAAACCTTAGACTTGGAATAGCAGATTATACCATACTTGATGCATTATCAATAGCATATACCGGAACTAAAGACAATAGACCATTACTTGAGAACGCATACAATGTATGTAGTGATTTAGGAAAAGTTGCTCAATCTGTTGCTAGTAATGGCATAAACTCTTTGAAAGATTTTCAGGTCACAATATTTAGTCCAATTCGCCCAATGCTTGCAGAACGTGTAAAGAGTCCACAAGAAGCTCATGAAAAGATGGGTCCTGAATTTGCATCAGAATACAAACTAGATGGCGAAAGAGTACAGATTCACAGACAAGAAGAAAAGGTTGTTCTATATTCACGTAGTCTTGAAAACATTACAAATTACTATCCAGACATTGTTGAAAATATTGGCAAATCTCTAAAGTCAAGTGAGATAATATTAGAAGCAGAAATTGTTGCAATAAATGAAGATACTGGAGAATTCTTACCATTTCAAGAGCTCATGCATCGAAGACGTAAGTACAAAATTGCCAAAGCAGTTCAAGAATATCCCATTACTGTGAATTTCTTTGATATCTTGTCAGAAGATGGAAAGAGTTGTTTGGATATGCCATACATGCAGAGAAGAAAGCTTCTTGAAAAAAACCTCACAGAAGATTCTTTTGTAAAGATAATGCCAATGACACTTGTAAAGACAGACAATGAAGTTGAAGACAGTTTAGAAAATGCCATAAATTCAGGATGCGAAGGAATAATGCTCAAACAACTTGATTCTCCATACAGGGCAGGTGCAAGAGCAAGTAACTGGTTAAAACTAAAACGAGAATATAGAAATGAACTAGGCGATAGTTTAGATCTTGTAATAGTTGGTGCATTTTATGGAAGAGGTAGAAGAACCGGCAGATACGGAGCATTGTTGCTTTCTGCATATGATGAGCAAACAGATACCTTTCCAAGCATTTGCAAAGTTGGTACTGGATTTACAGATGAAGGATTAGACCAAATATACCAAATTCTCTCAGACAAGATAACCCTCAAAAAAGACCCAAGAATTGAAAGTGGTCTTGAGGCAGATGTCTGGTTTGAACCAGAAGTAGTAATAGAAATAGTAGCATCTGAGATAACACTGAGTCCTATTCACAAAGTTGCGATGGACAAAATCAGAAAAAGCAGCGGTCTTGCTCTTAGATTTCCAAAATTCACAGGAAGAATAAGATTTGAAAAAACATCAGAAAATGCAACTACAATTGATGAAGTCCTAACTTTGTATAACAGCCAGAAACGAGTGGTACAAGAAGAAAAATAATTGACAAGAAATTTTGAATTGTAGATTTACGCAAGGATTATTAGCCACAGGCATAGTCTAAAATCTCTAGATGTATAGCGGAGAACTTGAAGTTCAGGCAAAGAGAAAGGCCCTTGCCGTTTTACAAGATGAGATAAACAGAATCCTCAATGCTGTAAGAGATCTATCTGTGCTGCCAAGTTTGATAATCAAGGCAGACAAGTCTGAAATAAAACAACTCCTAGAGAGAATAAAAAACACTGAAGATGAGGTAGAAGCTCTTCGTAGAAAGATAACAAGAGAGATTTCAGATGTAGGAGGCCTCATGATGAACAGGGAAAATCTTTTGAACTCAGCATACACGATGGATGAAATTGCAGGATACATTACTGGGATTGCCTTTAAACTCTCAAATATCAAATCGGCTACACTCAAAAAAGAGAAACTTGACAAGGATCTCACAGAATTAATAGAATTGGCAGTAGACCAAATTCACAAGATTAATGAAATCATCAGATCTCTTGCAAGTAACAATAGTACGGTAGCAATAGACCTTGCACATGAAGCACAAAAGATTGAGAGGCAGGTAGATGATAAATACAGAGCACTTAGCATAAGAGTGCTTGATGAGACTACAGCAACCAAGGAACTGTTACTTCTTAAAGACGTAGTAGAGGGAATTGAAGAGATGTCTGATAAGGTCTTACAAGTATCAGATTCGTTCATTTTATTAGCTCTTAGCCTCTAAAATTTTCAAAATACTCTTTTCTCTTTTTTAACAATTAATTGTAAACACTAAAATCAATTATCAACAAAGGTAAACATGATTTGAAAGGAGAATTACTGGAAAATAGAATAATTGTTAAAAACATCGAAGATTCACGGCAACTTTTTGTCTCAGGATATTATGGTAAACCAATAGGAATAACAAAACCAAAACCTGAGGAGATAAACATGCCTCTTATTTTGGATTTGATTGAAGGATATTATCTGCTAGAAAATTCAAAGCTCAAGGTTTTCCAATCTAAAAAACAAATAGCACAAAAAGAACTTTTGGAAATATGTAGAAGAGAATATCATAACTTTGATAAAAAATATAGTGTTTACAAAGATTTTAGAGATAAAGGATACATTGTAAATCCTGGAATCAAGTTTGGATGTGATTTTGCAGTATACCAGAAAGGTCCGGGAATTGATCATGCACCATATTTGCTTCAGGTATACAATTCTACAGATACAATTTCGGCAACAAGTGTAGTACTAGCAGGAAGACTTGCAACAACAGTAAGAAAACAATTCATTTTGGCCATCCCAAAAGGAAATAAGGTTGATTGTTTAGCTCTGGACTGGTGGAGAGCGTAATTCACTTTTAACGTGATACGCAATCTTGTCACATACTGCAAATAGTTCTTTTGTAATAGAGAATTCATAGCTGTCTTTCCAACCACCGTGAATTCTGATTCCCCCCTTAGTTGGTTCTACAAATATTTGTGCGTCACGATAGGAAAGTTTTGTCATCATGGTGGCAAGTTCGTTGTCTGCATTAAGAGCATCTGCAAGTACACCACCTGACCACTTTATTCCTACAACTTTTTTTGTTGCAAAGTAGCCTTTTGTTTGAGGAGTGGACTTTGCAAGAAAACTTTCATCTAGAAGATCATTTTCTGTTTTTACAATAAAATGTGCCTGAAACCTATCTTGTGCACCCCATGGCATTGGATTTAGATCTTGTGTCATTTTCAACCCTTTTGAATTACTTGTACAACATCAATGTTAGTGCTCTTTAGTTTTATGGTACCATGATTTGTCACCATAGCAGGAGTGTTAGTGTAATGTTTTGAATAGTAATTTTCTTTCTCTATTTCATCTGTATCAATTGCCTTTATTTCAGCATCTATACCAATTTTTTTCAAAGATTCACAAAATTCTTCGTTTTTATTCACAGGATGTGAGATGTCAGATTCAGAATCATGCATGGTCTGGGTTTATCCATCCCACAAATAAATATGTCTGTGGTATCAAATTGAAACTTTTATTCAGAATTGACAATCCAAGAAATTATCAAATCAGCATAATCGATTAAATAGTCCAAAATCATCCCAGTCACTATCCATGTTGAAATTTCAAAATAAGATAGTTGTAATAACAGGAAGTGGTACAGGAATAGGAAAAGCAATTGCTATCAAGTTTGCAGAAAATGGAGCAAACATTGTCATTTTAGGAAGAAGAAAAGAACCCCTAGAAGAGGCAGCAAAAGAACTAGAGCAAGTTATTGCCAAAGCAAAAAGTAATTCATTTGTAAAAATATTCCCAGGTGTAGATGTAAGTGACGAAGAAGGAGTCTCAAAGATGTTTGATGAGCTCAAAAAAACACATGGTGCTGT
>JACXTT010003773.1_pt1 | contig 23020 bp, 26 predicted proteins | sample 9270951 | NCBI WGS metagenome assembly JACXTT01 (sample SAMN15532306, study PRJNA645909) | rock metagenome | isolation source: weathered quartz diorite | place: Puerto Rico | collected 2017-06-21
GAGGCAGAGCTTATACGGCCCGTAGGAACGCGCGTCGTCGGGCGCGCAGGCGCGGACCTCGAAGACGACGTACCGCCCCGCCGGGTGGTCGCCGTACGGCCGCCGCGGGTCGCGCGCCGGGTTCCCGTGCGCGATCGCCGCCTGGTTGTCCGCCTTGCCGCGGCAGCGACCGAACGACACACCGTTCAGTGAGATCTCGCCCTCGCCGATCCGATCCTTCGGCAGCTTCACGAGTATCAGCATGGTCCCGCCTCCCTCTAGGTACCCGCCACCTTCAAGTTTACCCCAACCGAGCGGTCGTCGACCGCCTGGTAGCTCCTCGACGTCAGCGGCGCGAGCGCGCCGATCCTCACGAGGAACCCGCGGCCGAGCAGCTTGTTGTCGTTCGGGTACGACCCGGCCGGCGACGTCGGCTGCTGCAGCGTCGGCGCTCCGGTCTTCGGGTCCCACGCCAGGACGAAGCGGAGCTTCTTCTCGCTCGCCTCGTAGAAGACGTCGGGCCGCAGGATCCTGAAGTCGTGCCCCGCGTACTCCGCGGCGTCGGCCCCGACGAAGATCGAGAGCCCGCTCGACTCCTGCGCGAGGTAGACGGCGCCCGCCGCGTTCAGGACCTGCATAAAGTGGATGTGCCACTCGTCGCTCGTCAGGAACGTGACGGCCAGCGCGTCGCCCTGCGCCTTCGAGAACGTCGGCCGCAGCAGCCGGGCGACGCCGGACTTCACGTCGACGTTCGCGACCGACTCCGTCCTGACGCCCGACGTGTCCTCGCCGCCTGTCGCCGGCGTGATCGAGTCGAGCGTCGTCGCCCGGTACGGCCACGTGAAGGTCGTCGTCCCGTTCGGCCCGTCGGTGAACACGTCGGTCTCGTAGGTCGTCGGGTTCCCGCCGAGCACGGTGACGGGGACGTACGTCCACCCAGACGCGCCCGGGACGCTCTCGCCGACGAGCGCGACGACTCCGAGCGTCCCCGGCGGGGCGTAGGTCGCGCCCTTCGCGTCGACCGTCCGTCGCCCGATGTAAGCCGGCCGCTGGAGGTCGAAGCGCCACTTCGGGTTCCTGAAGAGCCGCGCGAACGTCCGCGTCCACGTGTTCTGGACGGTGAACGTGATGTTCGCCGGCCTGGGCGTCGTGACGCTGAACGACCCCGACGGCCCCTGCTCGTTGATCGACTGCGCCGGCGGCCCGTCGAACTGCGTGCCCGTGAACGTGACGAGGTTCTCCTGCTCGCCCGACGCGAACCCGACGCTGGACGTGTCGACCGGGTCGCGGAACGTGGCGCTACCCTTGATCGCGTGCCCGCGCTGCGTCGCGGGGCCGGCGCCGCTCAGCGCGTCGCCGACGCCGCCGTCGACCGCGAGGCCGACCAAGCCTTGGCCGGTCATAAACACGTTGAAGTCCGCCACGCCGTAGAGGACGCGCCCGAGGTTCACGCGGTCGGAGAGGGCCGTCGAGGTGCTCGGCCGCAGGGCGCCGACCCACGTCTTCCGCCACACGAAGTTGAACGGGTCGCGCATCGTCTTCCACACCCTAGCGGGCGTGGTCACGTTGCAGAGGAAGAGGTGCACGCCCGGGTCGATGGCCCACATGGCCTTCGGGCCGGTCGGGTCGAAGTCGGCCTCCGCCCACACGCGGCGCTGGAACGACGTCGGCGGCCCGTCGAAGAAGCTATCGGCCGAGTCCCACGTCCCGCCGTCGCCGCGCGGCTGCGTGGGTTGGTCCGTCGAGTCGACGAAGTGCGTCGCGTCCCCGCGCGGGAACGACGTGCCGGACGTCCGCCTGGACTCGACGTCGGCCGCAGCGAGCACGAAGACGTCGTGCGCCTCGTCGAGGACGATCGACTTGAACTTGAGGAACCCCTTCGTCAGCATGTCGTTGAACTCGAACTCGAGCGAGTCGTTCCAGTCCATGAGGACCTGCTGCGCGATGTTGAACTGCGCCCAGCACCCGTAGAGCTGCCCGTCGAAGTTCACCGTCGCGAGGTGGAGCGTCGTCGACGACGCGGCCCAGGCCTTCTCGAAGGTCGCCTTCACCTTCCCCCGGTTCGCGCCGATGACCTTCTTCGGGTCGCGGCTGAGCGTAAAGACGTTGACCCGGTAGCCGGCCGTCGGCGCCTCGGGGTCGCCGGTCGCGACGAAGAAGCTCTTGGCGTCGAGGCCCCAGCCCAGGAGGAGCTGCGAGTCGGGGAGCGCGCCGACGAACCCCGTCAGGTTGAGCGCGGTGAGCTGCTGGTCGTTCCTGAACCAGACGTCGACGAGGCCCTGGCCGTTCGCGGCGAAGAACAGCTCCTCGACGATCCCGCCCGCGCCGAGCAGCGCGGACACGCCCTGCGCCTCCTGCGCGTGGTGCTCGATAATCACGTCCGGCGCGCCGCCCTTCCAGGACACCGGGACGCGGGCGCCGACGGCGACGTTCCTCCCGTCGCCGGTCGTCGGGCACGGGACGCCGAGGACCTGGAACAGGCCGCCCGCCAGTGCGGCCTCCACCGTCTCCATCGTGACGTGCTTCGACGACGTCCCGTGCGCGGCGCGGTCCCGCTTCAGGCGCTCGAGCATCGTCGCGAGCGTCCTCGGCGGCGCGTCGCCGATCTTCACGGCAGCGGGACCTTCACCGGTCCGAGGACCACCAGGCTCCCGTCGTCGATCTGCATAACGTAGACGCGCTGCCCGGCCTGCAGCGGCTCGTCCGTCGCGAGGTCGGCCGACCCGACGCCGCCGCGGAACGTGACGAGGCACCCCGACTGGAGCGACTGGACGACCGTCCCCGTCTCGACGGCGACCGTCGACGCCCCGAGGTTGTCGGCCAGCGGTGAGACCTGGTTGTTGCCCTTCGCGGCCTCGATGTTCTGGTCGATCGCCTGGACCATGTTGACGAGCCGGCGGATCGCCATCACTTCCACCCGAAGGCGCGGATCTCGTTGACGTAGTGCGACCCCGGCTGCGACTCGTCGTACGTCGTCCGGATCTCCGTCACGAGCAGCGGCGGGACGACGATCTCCTGCGCGCCGGTCGGGTTCTTCACCCCGGTGATCTGGACGACGTCCCCGCGGGCGAGCCAGGGGATCGCGACGCCGGTCAGCATCACCTCGAACTCGAACGACAAGGCGTTCTCCGCGATGAAGAGCGACTGCAGGAACTGGAGGTCGGCGAGGTTCAGGTTCTCGTTCGAGTACTCCACCGGCTCCGCGAAGGTCGCGGTGCTCAGGACCTTGTCGAGCTCGATCGGCTGCAGGTTCCCCGACCCGTTCGGGATGAAGATCCCGCGCCCGGCGCCACCGGCCCGGTGCCCCGCCGCGATCTGCGAGTCGCGGGACGTCGACGACCACAGCGCGTTGTTCAGCGCGTTGTTCACGCCCTGCGTCGACGCCGACGCGAACTGCTCCGTCACGATCTCGACCATCCCCGGCGCGACGTCCGTGAACGTCCGGGTGACCATCGTCGACCCCGACCACGTGTTCGCGGTGGTGTCGAACAGCTCGGTGATGGTCGTCTCCGCCTGGACCTGCCCGGCGACGCCGTCGTACGTCGTGGTCTTCGTCACCCGCTTCGAGTCGAGCAGGGCGTTGACCGACGTGTCGAACTCCTTCGTCGCGGTGACGCTCCGGATCTCGCGCGGCCCGGTGTCCGCGTCCTCGTAGTCCTTCGACGTCTCCTCGTGGAACGTCAGGAAGGGCGCGTACGTGTCCTTCGTCTGCTTGTCGACGATCTGCTGCGGGAGCCGGTACCTCGTCGTCACGACGGTCCTGATCACGCCGTTCCCGGTCGGGATCGCCCCGGTCGGCGGCTGCCCGGCGAACTGCGTCGGGCCGGGCACGATCTCCGCCCCCGAGATCTGCGCGACCGACGTCGGCGAGAAGCCCAGCGCCGACACGCTCGGGTCCGGCGCGAAGGACTCCTGGACGATCGTCACCTCGTCCTCGGCGTTCGCGATAACCGTCACGTTGCTGCTCGGGACGGGGACCAGTTGTCCGAGGAGCTTCAGCTTCCCGACCACGCGCGTGAACCGCTTCCGGATCTTGATCTGCGCGCGGCGGAGCGGGACGACGTCGAGCGAGTACTGCGGCGTCATCGGCGCCGTCGGCAGCTGCCGGTACCGGACGATCACGGTGCTCCCCTGGAGGAAGACGTCCGCCTTGAACGGCTCGACCTGCTGCCACGGCTGCACAAGCTGCCGCAGAGTCTTGGCGACTCGGCCCTTCGCGGCGAACGTCTTCCGGAGCGTGTAGTCGCGGACCTGCCACACGAGCTGCAGACCGACCGCGCGGCAGATGTCGGCGGCGACCTGCCGCGCGGTGAACACGCCGATCTGGAACAGGTGCCCCGCCGGGTAGAGGACCGACGTCTGCTGCAGCGCCTTCACCTGCGCCTGGACGGATTGCTGGAGCTCGCCGCCGCCGACGAACGTCGTCTGGTCCCCCTGCAGCGTCGCCGACGTCGCGCCCTGCGCCGCGGCGTAGACGTACGTCTTCTCGAAGATCCGGTCGAGGATGAGCGACGACTGGTCCCGGCCGCGGATGTTGATCGTCTGCGACTTCGGCTGGATGGTCAGCTCGTACTCGTCGACGAACCCCGCCTGCATGTGCGTGATCGTCAGGTCCGGCCCGCCGAAGGGGTCCTTCAGCCCGAGGACGATCGTCAGGGTGTCGCCGAACTCCGCGCCCTCGAAGAGGTTCGTGCCGAGCGCCTCGACGTTGAACCGGTCGGCGATGAGCTCCATCGTCGAGTCCAGGCTGATCTGCTTGTACGCGACCTGGTCCAGGAGCTGAGACGCGGGCGCGTTCGAGTCGACCTGGAACCCCTTGTTCGGGCCGGTCTTGTCGCTCTGGAACGCGCCGATCTGGAACCCCTTGGGCATCTGGCTCTCCTACGGCGTGTGCACCCTGACGGAGTAATGCGCCGACCAGTTCACCGTCGTCGCGACCGCCCCGGTGACCTTGATCGAGAGCGTCGTGCCCGCCAGCGTCGCCGTCGCGTCCCACGTCGCGGCCCCGGCGTCGCCCTGCGCCGTGAGGAGCGACGCGAGCGCCCCTACGATCGCGGACACGCCGGCGTTGTCCCGGACCTCAACCCAGAACTTCCACGCCTTAGCGGTCGTGCCGTCAGACTTCAACGCCTGCACGTTGGCTTCGATGACTGTCACGGAACTCGCCGGGATCGAAACCGTGGCGATGGTCGTTTGCGTCGCGTCGACCGTTTGCGCCGTGGCTACTTTGCTATCAACTGTCTGCGCGGACATGCTAGTCCCTCCTCACGATCCACGGGCGGTCGCCGATCTCCGCGGTCAGGCACCACATGCAGACCGCGAGGTAGCCCAGCCTCTCGTTCTGCCACTCGTGCATGAAGTCCCTCCCGCAAGTCGGGCAGTGCGGCTCGGCCGGCCCGAACGTCGTCACGGTCCCGCCCGACCCGCGCCACTTCCCGGCACCGGCGTCGGAGTACAGGATGCCGCCGCCCGTCGGATTCGTCGACGGGTTCACACCTGCATTGGCGACCGATAGGACGCCTGTCCCGCTACCAAACGACCCAGCCCCAAACAGCGAGACGTTCCCGTCGAGCCTCACCTGCCCGGCCGAGGCCCACAGCGCGTAGTTGTTCGTGCCGCCGGACGGAGCCCCGATGATCTTCAGGGTCGTCGCGTTCGTGACGGCTCCCGAGACCGTCATCGGCTGCACGGTCAAGGAGATGACGTCGGTCGGAGTGCCGACCGCGGTCAGCGTGCCCGGGGAGACGTCGACGGCGGTGACGATCTGCCCGCTCGGCCCGGTGATGTTGGGCTGGAACGACCATCCCGACGCGAACGCCCCGCCAGTCGCGGTGTACGCCGGCGGGGCGTACAGCGTCAGGAACCGGGAGTTGACGGCCGTGCCGAACGCGTACTGCGGGGTCGCGCTGTTCGTGATGTGCAAGACGTTCGCCAGGAGGTTACTGTCGAGCTCCAGGTCGAACGTCGTGGCCACCCGGAACAGGGTCCACTTCGACGCGCCCGCGCTCTGGAAGTTCAGGTTGCCCGCGTTGTTGGCCGGCGTGTTGACCGTGACGTTGCACGCGCCGGCGGTGGTCCCGTCCCCGACGGTGAAGCTCGCCGCCCCGTTGACGATGGCCAGGGCGGCCCCGTTGAACGTCAGCGTCGCGGCCGTGTCCCACGTGTTCGTCGCCGTCGACCAGACGACCCGGTTCGCCGTCGCCGCGTTGGCGAGGACCAGCGTCGACCAGAGCGGGGCCGTCGCGACGCCGCCGGACCGAAGGTAGGACCCGGCCGCGACGTCGGCGAGCTTCGACAGGGCGGTCGCCCCGGAAGCGTAGAGCAGGTCTCCGATGGCGTACGACGCGATCCCGGTCCCGCCGAACCCGGCCGCGACCGTCGTGCCGTTCCACACCCCGGCGACGACCGTCGAGATGCTGACGCTCCCCGCCCCGACGAGGAGCGCGTAGTTGTTCGCCGCCCCCGTCGGCGCGCCCGACACGTACACGGTCGCCGCGTTCGTCGCCCCCGTCTGCGCGTTCGCCGGGGCGTCGACGCGCAGGCTCGCGTTCGTCGCCGGGGCGCCAGTCACCGTCAGCGTCGGGTTGTTCACCCATAACGCGTAGACCTGGTTGCCCGACGGGCCGGCGATCGTCGTGCTGACGTTCAGCGCCGCGACGTCCCCGCCCGACCCCGTGAAGCTGCCGCCGACCAGCGCGAGGAAGCGGGCGGACGGCGCCGCGCTCACCCCGACGGTCGCCGCGTTGTCCTGGATGATTGAGCTCCCCAGCGCGCTGGTCCCGGTCCACCGCGCGAGGAGGTTCGCGGACCCCGACCCGGAGACGGCAGACGTCGACGCGATCGTGATGGCGGTCGGCGACACGACGACCGACAGGCCGGACCCGGCGACGATCGTCCGCCACGTCGCCTGCGTGAGGCCGGTCTTCGTCGCGGACCCGCCGCCAGGCGTCCAGCACAGGACCTCGCCGTCGACTGTCCCGCCGAGGAACGGGTGGTTGTCGTCCCAGTCGCTGACGAACGTGTGGTCGTGCGGCCCCGAGTCGTCGAGCTGCGGGTTATTGTAGCTGTGGCCTACCGCCGCGTTGTCCACCATGGCTCTTCTCCTACGGCTGCTTCGTCACCGTCGCGGTCGGGCGCTGCACGTCCGGCGAGAAGGTCCCGGCCGGGGCGTACGGCCCGGTGCCCGTAAACAGCGCCGGGAGGTTCGGGATCACGCGCCACGTCATCGGCAGCACCGCGCCGAACGGCGGGTTGAGCACCGTCCAGCTCATCGGCAGCGCGACGGCGAGCTTCTGGTACTGGTTGATCTGCTGCACGGTCCAGCTCATCGACAGGACATTAGCGAGCCGCTGGATGACGAGCCAGCCCATCCCGAGCGCGAACGGGCTCAGCCCGGTGTTCTCGATCGGCGCGCTCGCGTCGCGGAACAGCGTCGCCGAGTTCTCGATCGGCACGCTCGCGTCGCGGGCGACGGACGCCTGGCTGCTCTCGATGGGCACGCCCGCGTCCCGCTGTACCGCCGCCTGGCTGTTCTCGATGGGCACGCCCGCGTCCCGGGTGACGGTCGTCGTGACGACCGGCAGGCCGTGGAAGAAGTTCCTCAGGCGCGGCACGTCACACCGCCCAGACGAACGGGAACGGGTTCTTGTGGAGCTGGACGATCTCGCCCGCGGCGAGCGGCCGGTCGTAGCAGTAGAAGTACGGCCACTGCGCCCGCGTCCCGTTCGCCGTCACGAAGATCACGCCGTCGTACCCGAGGTACGCGTCGGTCGCGTCGGCGTTCCGGGCGCCGGTCGACGCGGAGCTCCCGACCTTCACGCCGTTCTGCCAGATCTCCACGCCTCGCTCCTGGCTCTGCAGGAACACCCAGTTATCGTCGCCCCACGTCACGGTCGCGCTCGTCTCCGGGTCGCCGAGCGTCCAGTTGAAGAAGGTCTGCGTCGCCGTCCCGCGGATGTTGAAGCAGCCCGTCCCGGTGTTCGACCCGAGCAGGGTGAAATTCGCCGCCACCGTTGCCATCGGCTTGTAGCCGAACGCGATCGACATGTTGCCCGCCACGGGGAACATCTTGTCGACGACGGACGTGTTGGCGATCCTCGTCCACGTGAAGAGCGACGTGGTGATATTCGACGTCGACGTGGGTTGCTCCAGCAGCATCCCCGCCCGGCCCCGCGTCCTCCCGGCGGTCCAGACGTTGCGGTGCGTGCTATCCGACGCCGTGTCGAAGAGCGCCCGCGGGACGCGCCGGCGCAGCTCCTCGGCGAACCGGGCGCCCTGCGACATCGACGGGATCCACCCGAACGTCGGGAAGAGCCTGTGGCTGATGTCCAGGGTCGCGTGCGGCCCCGGCAGCTCCGAAACGAAGCGCGGCGCGACGACGATGCCCACGACCTACCCAGTCGCGAAGACGCCCTGGTAGAGCTTCTTAAAGTTGCCCTCCGTCGCGTCGAGCGCGGCGCCCGCCTTGTTCTCGACGACGATCGACCACTTCGTCGGCATCACGCCGCCGAACGCGGACGCGATCGAGAGCGGCTCGGACGTGTACGTCGTCGCCGTCGCCGCGACCTGGATCGACCCGAGCAGCTTCAGCTGCGTCGGGCTGTTCAGGGTGATCGCTGCGTCGCTGCCCGTCACGGTGTCAGGCCAGACCGGCGTCGCCGGGTCGACCGTCCCCGCGACGTAGATGTTGATGACCTGGTCGCCGGACAGGGCGCCTGCGCCCGTCTTGATCCTGAGCGTGAACAGGACGTCGAGGAACAGGTTGCCCGAGTTGTCGACCGCCGTCGACTCGCGGGCCGCGGCGCTGCCAAGCGACGCAAGGGTGACCGTGACGGCCTGCGCCGCCGTGCCGTATGCCGTGAGGATGTTCGCCATCGCTGCCTCCCCTAGACCGTCTGGCCGCTCAGCCGCGGCACGAAGATGAGGTCGGTCGCCTGCGCCCCGGCGGCGAGCTGCCTCCGCAGCCAGACGCCGATGCGGTCCCCGGGCGCGAGCGAGCCGCCGCCCGGGACGCCCTGCGTCGTCGTCGCGAAGGAGATGCCGGCCGGCGCGACCTGCCGGTTGTTGCCGCCGCCGTTCGTCCCCGTGTCGTTGGTCGCGCCCGGCAGCCCGAACGTGACGTCGTTGGCCGGGTTGATGAGCTCGATGACCTGTGACGACGTGAGCGAGAGCGTGCCGTGACCGTTGTACGCGAAGATTTTCTCGTAGTAGTTCTTCGTCACGCCGCCCGGGACGTCGGCCGACGCGTTGAAGAAGGGGCGCCGGCACTCGAGGATCTCGTTCGGCGACTTCTCGAACACGAACCCCTTCGCGAGCCGGAACGTGGTCGTGACGTCGGGCGGCGTGCCCCACGCGTAGCTGACGGTCGCGACCTTCGTCGTGCCGTTATACGCGACGACCTGCCGGATCTGACCCGAGCCCGTCCCGGCGGTGAGCCGGATGACCATGCCGCGGTAGAACCCGTCGGACGCGGACGCGGACGCGTCGAGCGTGATCGTGTCCGTCCCGCCGGCCGCGGCGGTGTTGGTCCGCTCCGCCGTCTGGTTCTCGAACGCCACGTCGCCGGTCGTCGTCGCGCTCTTGATCGCCTTCAAGAACTCGATGACGCCGGTCGTCGTGAACAGGACGGGGGTCGTCCCGTTCAGCGTCTTGACCTCGGTCGACACGGTCGTCCCGCCCGACGCGGTGAAGAAGGACGCCGTGACGGTCTGCGTCGTGTCGCCGCCGGCCGACGACACGATCTGGCCGAGGCCGGCGAACGAGTAGAACTCAGGCTTCGTCGACGTCTTGATCGCGCCGCCGATCGCCGTCGCGGTGTCGTCGTCGCCGTACGTGGTGGAAAAGTACCACTTGAGATCGGACGTCAAGATGCTCATCCCCCGCTCCTATGCACGATGTCGCAGGCCGCCCTGTTGCTCACGTCGCCCTCCGCCATCCCGGCGGACGTCAGGAACGCGTCGCCGAGACCGTGCGCCTTGGCCTCCTCGTCCGCGTCCCCGGCCGGGAGCGCGTCGTGATTTCCGCACAGCTTCTCGAACCACACCCTCCCGTCCCCCCGCGCGTCGAGCACGCTCCGCCCCGGCTCGCACGCCGGGCAGAACGGCTCGCCCAGGTCCGGCGTGTTCCTCGGCGCCGGCTCCTTTGACGTGAGGCACTGCCCCTCAGTCGCCTCGACCGAGTCGGGCACCGTCAGAACTCCTGCGCGATCAAGTTCGCCGCCCGCGTGTTCCCGCTCTCGGGCGTCGCGCCCGGGACGACGCGGTTGACCCAGAAGAAGAACTCCTGACCGATCCCGAGGTTGCCGCTGTACACGGTGATCGGCTGCGTCTGCGCCGCCAGCCCGGCCGGCGCGAACCCGAAGCTCTGCAGCAGCGTGATCGACAGCGGGTTCGTCAGGCCGGCGCCGGTCGCCGCCGCGCCGGTGTCGGTGAACGTCGTGCCTGTCACGCCGGTCGCGACGGTCGACGGCGCCGGGTAGGACCCGCCCGTCGTCGTCCTGAAGACGCTGTACGTCGCCGCGCCGAAGACGGCCGGCCACGCGAGCGCGACCTGCTGGTTCAGCGTGACGGCCAGCGTCGACTCCCTGCTGATCGCCAGGAGCACGCCGGTCGAGTCGTACGCCGCGACCGTCCAGAAGTACGTCCCGGCCGCGAACGCCCCGCCGCCCGACGCGGCCGGCGTCGACTGCTTCCAGTCCCCGGACGTGTTCTGCGCCGGCGGCGCGCCGGCCGACCCCGCGCTGCCGGTGTCGTTGTAGCTGCCGGTCGCGCCGAGCGTCGCGATCAGCGTGCTCGCGCCGTAGGTCCCGGGCGTCGGCGTCCGGTAGACCTTGTAGCTGGTCGCGCCGCTGATCGTCGTCCACGTAAGCGCGACCTGCTTCGTCATGTCGGTCACGTTGAAGGTGGCCTCGAACGACCCGACCGTCTCGCCGACGGCGTTCAGAGCGGTCACCTTCCAGCCGTACGTCCCGGTCGCGCCCCACGCGCCGCCGCCCCCGCCGAGCGCCGCGGCGAGGCCGAACGGGCGCGACAGGGTGCTCAGGTCGGCGATGATGCGCACCTGCGTCGACCCGTCGTTCTGGCCGACCTGCTGGACGGCGACCTGGAACCCGGCCGCCGGCCCCGGGCTGTTCCCGAGCACGCGCGTCCCGTTGTTGATGAACCCGAACTTCCTCGGCTGGTTGTTCGCGCCCGCGAACGCGTTGATCCAGTTCTCGACGAAGAGCGCCGTCGCGCCGTCGCTGTCCAGGTACTGACCGGATGCCGCCATGCTATGCCCCCGTGTAGGTCTGACCGACCAGCTGGCCGATCGTCAGGACGTGCAGGTCCATCGTGTAGCGCCACAGCGAGATCACGCCGGCCCCGCCGCGTCCGGCGCCCCGCTTGAACGGCCAGACCCTGAAGTCCTTGATGAACACCGTGAAGCTGTTCCCGAGCCAGTCCGTCAGCGTGTAGACGGTCCCGCGCGTCTGGTAGAGCGCGTAGAGCTGGAGCATCACTGCCTCGTCCAGGAACCGCTCGCTCCCGCTCCCGAGCTTCAGCGTGTCGTCCCGCTGGACGAGGCCGAAGTCCTGGATCGTCACCCCGCCGCCGATCGTCATGTGGACGCTGTGCCGGCGCGGCCAGTTCAGCGGCTCGTACGGCTCGGGGTCCGTCGAGAACTGGACCCCGTTCAGGAAGACGCCGCCGGGGAGGAACGGTCCGAACTGGGCGGCCGGCATGTCAGGCCTGCCTCTGCGCGTCGAGCTCGAGCTTGCGGACGATCATGTCGGTGATCATGTTCGCGAGGTTCCTCCCGCCCGTCTCGTTGCTCGTCAGCATCTTCTCGATGTCCTCGAGCGCCTGCTTCGTCTGCTTCGGGATCTCCGCGAAGACCTTCGCCACGTCGGTCGCCGAGACCCCGGCTCCCGAGATCATCTCCTCGGGCGACACGCGGAACCCGTACGCGGCGCCGCGCTCCTGCTCGGCGAGGCCGATCGCCCGCGCGGTCCCGGTCGCGCCGGTCCCGAGGCCGGTCTTGCGGAGGCCCTTCGCCACGCCCTGGTACTCGCGCGCCATCCCGAACTGCTCCTCGGTGAGCGCCCCGCCCATGTCGTACGCCTTCGCGTAGTACTCGCCCCAGGCCATCAGGCGCGACGCCTCGAGCTTCACCATGTCGGACGTGATCTGCGTCACGCCCTGCTTCTTCAGAGACTGGACCGCCTTCTCCTCGAGCGTCGCGCCGATCCCGGCCCGCTCGGTCTCCTGCTGCCGGAGCTTGTCGATCATCCCCTTGCGGTTCTCGATGATCTTCCTGTTCGTGTCCATCTCGACGTCGAGCCGCTTCGCCGACGCGGCCATGATCTTCTCGTTCGCCTTCACCTGGACGTCGGCGTTGTCCCGGTACTCCGACGCGAGCTTCGTCCACGTCGCGATCTCGGCGTTCAGCGCCGCTGCCCGGACCTCGGCCGCGCGCCGGGTCGACTCCTCCCGGACCCGCTCGCCGCGCTCGATCGCCTCCGCCTTGTCCTGCCCCCCGTCGTCGATCCGCGCGAGCTCGACCGCCTCCTGCTCCTCGATCTGCTTCAGGCGGACGCTCGCGAAGGTCTCCTCGACCTTCAGGACGCGCTCACCGAGCTGCTCGGCCTCCTTCACGCGCTCCTGCTCGGCCTTCCGCCGGAGCTTCTGGCCCTCGATGTTGATCTCGAGCAGACGCTTCTCGTGGTCGCGCGCGAGCGTCTGCGCCTCCTTCTGCCCGAGGACCTGCTCGTCGGTCATCCCCTTGAAGAACTTCCGCAGGATGCCGAGGCGCGCCTCGTAGTTCTCGTTCTCGTCGGCGGTCCGTTCGGAGAGCTCCTCGATCCGCGCCTCCGTCGCCCTCGACGCCATCCCGGTCGCTAGCTTCGCCGCCTCGGCCGTCTCCTCGCCGCGCGCCTTCAGGCGCAACGCGCTCATCTCCCGGGTGTGCTTCAGCGACGTCTCGTCCTCCTTCATCTGCTCCTTCGTGTACGTCGCCGCCTTGTCTGTCGCCGCCTTCTGCTGCTTCTCAAGCCGCCCGGCGAGCTCCTGCGACTCGACCGCGGCCTGGACGTCCGGCGACCAGCCGGCGACGAAGCGGCCCATCGCGCCGAAGCCCTCCTTCGCCGCGAACGCCCGCCGCTTCGCGAGGTACGCGTCGTGCGTCAGCATCGCGTTCAGCGTCCTGTAGATCGCCCGCTCCACGCCCTCCCACCACTCCTTCATCGGGATGCCGACCTGCTCCGCGAGCTGAGCGTTCAGCTTCTTCTGCTCCAGCTCGAGCCTCCCGGCCGACTGCATCAGCTCGACGGTCTTTTCGGCGAGCTCGTCGTCGATCGCGGCCATCTCCCGGCCGGTCTTGATGTACTCGTCGAAGACCGCCTTGTCCGCCTTGAAGATCGGCGCGAGCCGCGCGCCCTGCCGGCCGAGGACCTCGCGCAGCGTGGCCGACCGCTCGGCGTCCGACCCGATCCTCGAGATCTTGTCGCGGAGCTCTTCGAACACGGCGATCGGCTCCTTCAGCGTCCCAGACGTGTCGCGGACCGCGACGCCGAGCCGGCGGAGCGCGATGCTGTCGGTCTCGATCGCGGCGCCCAGGCGGAACATCGCGAGCGTGAGCGTCTCGGCCGGGACGCCCATCAGGCGGAACGCGTTCTGCAGCGCCTGCACGTCCTCGAGCGACCCGCCCGCCGTCGCCTGCAGCTGGCGGACCTCCTTGTAGAGCGCGACGGTCGCCTCGGCCGCCTCGTACGCCTTGAGCTTGTAGATGCTCCACAGCGTGATCCCCGCCGTGATGTACCCGAGCGGCCCCTTCGTCGCCTCCGTCAGCGCGCGGAAGGCGCCGGCCAGCGACCCGGCGCTCGCCTGCCCCTCGCGGAAGGTGTCCCACATCTTCTTGAACGGCCCCTCGGCGAGCTCCTTCCCCTGCCGCCCGAGCTTCTGGATCGTGTCGATCAGGCCGCCGAACAGGCCCTTGGCTTCCTCGGCTCCGCCGACGTTGATCTGGATCTTCGCGCCCGCGCCGTCGCCGCCGCCAGCCCCGCCGCCCACCTACGCCCCCATCCCCTTGTACGGGAGGTTCCCGGCCCAGACCTGGCAGAGGTCGCCGCGCTGCAGGTACGCCGGGCACGGGTGCTCGCCGTCCGACCGCTTGCCAGTCAGGAGGAACGCGTCAACGAGCTCCTTGTTCCGCGGGTCGTCGGTGAACAGGACCTTCGCGTCGGCCCGCGCCCGCTGCCAGTCCGCGTGCGCGTCGCAGAGGTCGCACCGCCCCGGCGAGTGGAGAACGCGCCAGTCGCAGTGCGGGTGCGTCACCGGCAGCGGCCGGTCGCCCGTCGTGATCGCCTCGATGTAGGCGTTCATACGCGCACCGGCATCAGGAGGTCCTCCGCGTCCATCGGGTTGCTCTCCGACGACCCGGGCGGCGACCCGTCGGCGCGCCGCTTCGCCTTCCGCTCAGCGTCGTCCATCGCCTCGTTCTCCTCGTGCCCGCCCCTCATGGCGATCGCCAGGTCGAGGTCAAGCGCCAGCGGGGACCGCGGGTCGATCCCCAGCAGCGTCGAGGGCCGGAGCCCGTACCTCTTCGACACCACGTCCAGCTTCGTCGCGTGCGGACCCGTCACGAAATCGGCGCAGGGCTTCGGCGAGCGCCGCCGGCCCCGTGATCCCCCGCTCGGTCAGCTCCTCGTCGGCCGGCGCCGCGCCGTTGCCGAAGAGGAACGCGACCTGCTTGTCCATGTCGCCGAAGTCCTTGATGTTCAGGCGCCCCGTCACGAACCCGTCCGCCTCCTCGAGATCGGTCGGCGCGTCGCCGTCGACCACTCGCGGGTCGATCAGGACGTGCGGCACGTACGCGTCGATCAGCCGCGCCCACTGCTTGATCCCTTCCGGGTCCCCGGCGACCTTGTCGGGGTCGAGCAGGTCCTTCTTGATCAGCTTCCAGACCTCGACGTTCAGGTCCGCGGGGAAGCCGCCCGCGTTGATGAGACTGAGGACCGAGGGGCGCCGCGCCCTCACCTTAATCCCGCTGGGGAGCGAGAGGGTGAGCGCCCTGCCGTAGGTGGACCGCTTCTTCTCCATCGCCTTCCTCCTGTGCCGTCCTTCGTGTGTACTTCGGGCCGGGGAGCCGACCCTACGCCGGCACCCCGGCCATCTCCTCGTCACAGGGCGCGCGATCGCGCCCCGGACCCTACCCGACCGCGCCCGCCTACGTCGTGACGGGCGTGAGAAGACCGAGCTGGTCGCCGAGCGGCCGGTTCCCGAGCGCCTGGCCGCGAACCGTGATCTTCACCGGGCTGTCCTTCTCACGGGCGAAGGTGAATGTCTTGTCCCCGGACATGTAGCCCGCGTAGACCACCGCCTCGATGAACCCGCCCGCCCGCCGCGGCGCGACGATCACGACCGACGGCGTGTTCGGGACGATCAGGCCGCCGACCGTGATGAAGTTGTCCTGGTTCGACGGCGTGCCCATCAGGTCGCGGAAGTTCTCGAACGTGAACTCACCGAAGGTCATCTCGATCTCGAGCTCCTCCTCGATGATCACGTACCCGACCTTGCCGGTCGTCTGCTGCGACGAGATGTCGAAGCTCTTCGGCTTGTACCGCCACATGCTCTCGGCGAGCGTCGATCCGATGAACCGGCCGCTCGGGTTGCCGTTCCCGTCCGACGGGACGCCCGCCAGGAGCGGGATCACCTGCCCGCTCGGCGGGAGCACCGTCCCGATGTAGACGTCTCCCCTTCCGACGTGGATAAACTGAGGCTGCGGAGTCGCCATTGCTCTCTTCCTCCTCCCCTATCGCGGGTAACCCTGGAACGCCTCGTACTGGTGCACGTCGAGCGTCAGGGTGATGTCCTTCCTGAACGCGCGCTGCCCCGTGTCCGGCGCCGGCCCTCGGGACCGGTACGTCGGACTGTAGTTGACCTCGCGAGCCAAGACGTGGCCGGTCGGCGGCATCCCGCCGATCCCCTGCTCGCTGTCGTGCAGAGTCAGCCACATCGCGGTCGCGTAGCGCCACGCCATCCGGGTCAGCCGCGGCAGCTCGTAGTCGTAGGCCAGCAGGGCGACGTGCACCCGGTGCCGCTGCTTGGCGATGTTCTGCGCGTCGCCCAACTCGTGCTCCGTCCGGTCGCCGATCACGAAGACGGTCGGCAGGATCAGCGGCTCGACCGCGTCCGTGATGTAGTACCGGTCGAGCGGGACGTGGGCGAGGTTGATCTTCGCCGCGTCGAGCCCGAGCGTCGGGTCGTTGTACTTCGTGAACACCAGGTCGATGTTCGCGTTCAGGTTCATCTGCAGGTTCTGGATTATCTCCTGCACCGCGAGCTCGATCAGCTGGGGGACGAGGATCGACGCGGGCATCCTACTGGCTCCGCCCGCCGGACGCGGCCCGGCGCGCCCGCTGAAGGATGTACGCCAGCAGGATGTCGGCGATCGCCTCGCCGATCTCGCGCGGCGGGGTCGGGATCACCTTCCTCCGCGGGAGCCGGGTCGGCGACTCGTGCCCGCGCTGGTGATACTCGCCGTACGGGATCGTCGTCCCGACTTCGACGAAGTTCGGTCCCGCGTTGTAGAAGTGGCCGAGCGCGCCCTTCCGCGTCAGGCTCGTGAATAGGACGTCGTTCCGGCGCAGGATGCCGAGCTCCCCGTGCTCGCGCCGCTTCAGCTCGGCGTAGCTCGGGTTCAGCGGCTCCCAGCGCTCGCCGCCGTACGCGCCCTCGGTCTCGAACTGCCTCCGCTCCATGTCCAGGACCACGCGCTCCACCTTCGGCCACGCCGGCGTGAAGTCGTCGACGGCCGCCCGCAGCTCCTTCATCAGGGCCTCCGCCTCCGCGACGTCCACGCTCATCGTCAGCACAGCTCTACGTCCTCGGCGCGATCGGCCGCAGCCGCGGCTTGAAGACTCGGACCGACGGCACGTTCCGCCGCCCCTTCCGCATGTACGCGCCGTCTCTGATCTGCACACCCTGCTTGTAGTACTCCTTAGCGAGCGTCAGGAAGTGGTTCGGCCGCGCCTGCAGGTCCTCGTGCGTCGGTTCCTCCTCGAGGAGGAACCGCTGGCTCATCCGCTGCGCCCACCTGATCGCCTGCTTCTGGAACCCGAAGTGGCCGCCGAAGTTCAGCGCGGCGTACTTCAGGGTCAGCGGGATCTGCGTCGCGTCGTCCGTGTCGACGCACTCGACCGCCGCCATCTGCATCGCCTCGTCCAGCTCCGAGTCCAAGAAGTACTGGAAGAAGTACCGCGCCCGGACGATCTGCTGCGCGGCCGGCGCCGCGGTCAGCGTGATGATCCCCATCACCGGGTCGGTCTCCGTCCAGCCGCCGGGCGCGAGGTCGGTCAGGTTCACGGACACCACGACCGACCCCGGCACGAGCCGGTCCTCCCAGGCGATGAACTGCTTGTTGACGCCGTCCACCGTCCCGAACAGCTGCTTGGACTTCACGGGGCGGTCCTGCGGCCCGTCGTTCAGGAAGCGCCGCAGGTCCGCCCGCGCAGTCGGCACGTCGACCCAAGGGTTGACGGCCATGGCCCGTCTCCGCCTACGCCTGGCCCGCCGCGATCTTCAGCTGCGACAGGGTCTGCCCGGTGAGCGGAGTCTTCGCGGCGCCGCCGCCCGGGGCGTAGAAGTCGACGAAGAGGTTCGTCCCGTCCCCCCAGATCGAGCTGTCGGGGAACGGCCCGAAGACGTGGACCGCGCCCGCGGCGATCGTCTGCACGACGTCGCCCGACCGGCCCGCGGCGTCCGCCTTCGAGGTGATCAGGACGTCGCACGTCGCCGTGCCCGTCGACTCGACCACCACGAGGACGCGCCCCGTGTCGTTGACCTGCATCCCGTTCGTCGGGTCGATCGTCACGAACGGGATGTCGACGCCCGCGAACGTGTTGAACTTCGTGATCGCGACCTGAGTCCTCACCGACGGCATAGCCCATTCCTCCTTTGGTGGCCCCTACTGCACGTACTGCACGCGAGTCGCCTGCAGCGTCCGGTCGGCGCCGACGTTCGACGCCGCCTGCATCTTGATGTACCTCTGCCCCTTCAGCTCGGGCACGTTGCTCAGCGAGATCATCGTCCCCGCGGCGACGCCCGTCAGCGACACGGCAGAGCCGGCCGCCGTCACGAGCGGGCGGTACCGCGGCGACGTCGGCTGCGCCGTCTCCGGCTCGCCCTTCTCCGCGACCAGGAACGTGATCGTGGCGCCGCCGTCCCACGCGTCGGGGACCAGCAGGCCCGTCAGGTTGTAGCCCTCCGTGTCGATCGGGTTGCTGATCTTGTTCCCGTTCGGGATCAGCACCGCGAGCGGCGGCTTCGGGTACGCCTCGATCTGTACCACTTCGCCGGAAGCCATGTGTCAGTCTCCTCTCTCGTTGAGCAGCCTCTCGACGTCGCGCGGGGCCAACCGCTGCCCCGGCCCGACGACCGCGTACTCGATGCCGTGCGCGGCGGCGAACTCGGCCCGGCACTGGATCTCCGGCCCGTCGCTCCCGCCCTCCGGCCACCCCCGCCTGAACCGGTCGATCAGGATCATCCTCGCCGGCGCCCAGTACGACCAGCGGAGGATCCGCCCCGCGCGGTCGCGCGCCGGCCCGATCGCCCGCCCGTCCAGGGTCTGCAGCGTCGTCGCGTCCCGGACCACCGTCCCGAGCAGCGCGATCATCGCCCGCCAGACCTCCTGCCGCCGCCAGATCCTCAGGTCCCGCCGCCCCGGCTTGTCTCGCTGCTCGTCGTTCTCGGCCCAGCCCATGATCCGCTGGACCCGGCCGTCGGCGAACGACGCCGTACTCGGGACCGTCCTGCTCCTGAACACCCTCGCCGAGTCGAACGGCGACGGCTCGGGAGCCGGCTTCGACTCCGCCGGTCTTTTCTCCTCCGCCGCCGCCGTCTCGGTCATGCCCTCTCCCGCGCCTGACCTAGAACGACCCCGACACGCCGACCAGCGACTGAGTCGCGACCGTGATGCCGTTGCCGTTCGCGTCCGTCCCGGAGTTGCCCAGCCACCAGAAGCGGCTGCCGCCTCCCACCCATTCCGCCTCGAACCTCCGGCGGCTGCGGAACCGGTACGCGTCCTCCTCGAACGCCTGACCGCTGAGCGGGTTCTCCTGGATCACCTCCAGAGGATCGCGCTCCTGGAACACGAACCCCTTCGCCTTCTCCCCGATGGCCCACGCCCAGTCCGGGAGGTAGCGCACGAGCACGGGCTTGATGCCGATGCCCATGAACGGGTTGGCGCCCATGATGCCGCCCGGGAAGCCGGACGACGCCGTGTTCGCCGTGGTGCCCGACGCGCCGATGACCGCCGGGTAGTACGGCACCCCCGCGGGCGGCTGGACGAGCATCGGAGCGTGGAGACTGTCCATCGCGCTGTGGACCAGCGTGTTGGGGTTTACCACGATCTTGTTGCTGAACGGGTCCTTCGCCACGATGATCTGCGCGTACCCCTTCTTCAGGGCGTTCAGGTTCAGCGTGGTGAGGGCGGTCGCCGGCACGTTGCCGTAGTTCCCGTAGAGCGTCGCGCTCCAGGGGTTCCCGACCGCGTTGCCGTTGACGTCCGTCGTGGAGTAGCCCGACTTCAGCACGACGAGGTTCTGATACGTCTGCTGCGTGCCCAGGAAGCGGAACGCGGCGTAGATGTTCTCGGTCTGCGCCATGCTCTGCCCCAGCCGCTGCGCGCGCTGGCGGATCTGCCCCGTCATGTCGTCGTCGAACAGCTCCCTCTCGAACGCCTCGATCAACCCGAACTTCTGGTTGATCAGGACCGTGTCCTCTCCCTGGATCCGGCCCTCGGGGAACCGGTCGCCCCTCGCGACGCGGCCGGCGATCTGCGACCCGTACAGGGGCGCGTACCACTCGGCGAAGGCGTTGCTCGGAGCTGCGAGAGCGTAGTCCTGCCAGTCCCGCGGGTACGCGATGTACCAGTCGTTCGCGAGGGTCTGGACTCCCTTCCTGAGCAGGAACGCGAGCGCCAACTCGGAGTTGGCCTCACGTAGCTGCCTGACCGCGACCTCGGCGGACTCCATCCACTTCGACGGGCGGAAGTCGGACTTGCACCACTCCGGGCAGCGGGCCTCGGCCAGCTGCCGCAGGGCGGACGAGTACTTCTTCTGCTCGCGCGCGTTGAAGTACACCGTGCCCGGCTGGAGCGATCCCCGGTCGGGCGAGGTGATGCCGAACGCCTCGCGGATGTTCTTGGCCTTCTCGGGCGCGAGCACCGCGAGGATCTCTGCGAGCTGCTTGTTGCTGATGTCCATGGTCCTTGGACCTCCTTTCCCGCGCGGCCTACTGGCCGGCGTAGTTCGAGTACTCGTCGATGATGACCGGGACGCGGACCGATCCGTCGCCCACGATCGCCGGCGAGTTCGGGAGGAAGACTCGGCCGATCGCCGTGCCGCCGCCCGCCGTCTTCGTGATCTGGTCGGTGAAGGTGCTGTTCATGTACACGACGTCACCCTCGTTGTACGTCTCGCCGCTGTTCGACCGGAGGTTGTGCACGCCGGTCGTGAAGACCGACAGCTCGGTCGGAGTCAGCGCCGCCTGGTTGCCCAGGCGCTTGACGCCCGTCGCCGACTCGCGGGAGATGCCCACGAACTTGCCCGCGGAGCCGTCCCGGACCCACCGGATGAGGCTGGGGGTCGTCGAGGAGTTCGACCACGCCACCATCTCGCCCTGGAACAGCTCGGTCTTGGTGGTGTCGTTCGGGTTCTGCCCGACGTTCGCCGGGTCGTACTTGTAGCCCAAGGCCGACCCGCCGCCGAAGTTCCGCACGTCCTTCACGAACGTGTAGAAATCGGCACTCGGAGGAGTTGCATTCGCCATTGCCTCGTTCTCCTTTCTCGGCCCCCGCGGGGCCGGCAGTGTCTACTTCTTGTACTGACCGTCGAAGGCCGCGATCGCCCGGGTGGCCAGGTCCTTGGACTCCGCCTCGGAGACCTGGACCTCGGACCCGCGCGCCCCGCCGTACGCCACCGACTCGGTGAAGCGCATCGACCGCCGCGCCTTCTTGATCTCCGCCTCCCACTGGTGCGGCTCGTAGACGATCAGGTCGGACGCCGAGAGGATGCCCTCGGGGATCTGGTTCTCCCGGAGCAGGGCCTTCGCGTCCTCGAGCCGGTCGCTCGCCATCGACTTCGCCTTCAGCCTCACGTTCTCCTCGCGGAGCTCCCGGTTCTCCCGCTCGAGCCGCTCCCCGCGCTTCGCGGACTCGCGAACCTTGTCGTTCTGCTTGCTCATGCGGCCCTCCTTGGCCCGGATGCTCTCGCGGAGCCTGCCGACCAGAGACTTGAAGTTCCTCACCGCCTCGGCCGCCCGGCTCATCGCCTCGCTCGCCACCAGCTTCATGCCCCTCGGCGGGAGCACCACGTTGCCCTCGCCGCACTTCGCGCACTTGAACTGCATCCGCTGAGCGCCCTCGCCCTCCTCGTCCTCTTCGCCGGTCGAGTCGTCGAGGTCGTCGTCGTCCGTGTCCTTGTCCCCCGGCCCGTCCAGCTCGTCGCCTCTCATGCCGAGGTCGTCGTCGCCGCCCGCGTTCGCCTTGCCGCCCTCACCTTCCTCGTCCTCGGCGTCCTCGTCGGCGTCCTCGTCTCCGGGCAGCCCGGCCTCTTCCTCCTCGCCCTCGTCTTCCTCGCCCTCCTCGTCCTCCTCGCCCTCGGCCTCGTCGCCCTTGTACGACATGTTCCGCGGCGTCTCGTCGCCGAGCGCCGTCGCGCCCTCGCGGCGGCCCGCCTCGTCCGCGTATCCGGCCTTGACCTCGTCGGCGTACCCCTCCTCGCCCGGCTCGGCGCCGACGCCGGCCGCCTGCATGAGCTCGTCGAGGTCCGACTTGATGTCCCCGGCGATGGACTTCGGGTCGGCCTTCGGCGCGGCCAGGGCGGCCGCGAGCGACTTCATCCGCTCGCCCATCCGTCCGAGGCGCATCCGCGCCTCGTCCATCTGGGCCTCCTTCAGCTTCCCGCCGTCGATCTGCCTCTTGGCCTCGGTGACCACGCGGGCGACCATCTTGGTGAGGATGGGCTTCGCCTCGCGGAACCGGACCAGCGCGCGCTCGCGAGCCTCCTTGACTCGGAGCCGCTTCAGCTCCTTCCGCTCGTCCTTCGTCATCTGACCCTCCTTCTCCCAGCCCTCCCGGGCCGGGGTCGTGTCGCCGCCCGCCCTGCGCGCGGCCTCTTGAACCACCGCGAGGAACCGCCCGCCTCTGGCGGGCATCGTCACGATGTCGGCGCTGAACGCCTCTTGGATCTCGGTGACCATGTTCACCTCGACCCCCTTGATCTCGCCGGGGTGGCTGATGCCGCCCCCGTTGATGCTGATCCCGCAGTAGACGTCCTTCGACGCCGGGAACTTCTTCTGGTACTCCAGCGCCGTCTTCACCTGCTCGAACGCCAGGCGGCCCGGCGACGACTCCGAGAAGTGCAGGTTCGCGAAGCACGCCTGCAGCTGCTCGCCGGTGTCCGGGTCCTTGACGCTCCCGAGTTCCGTCTCGGAGAAGTAGCCGGCCAGGTCCCTGACGCTCCGCTCCGGCCGGTCGTCCTCCTCGGACTTCGCCGGGTGGTCGAGGAAGAACCTCTTCCCGTTGAACACGCGCGCGGCGCTCCTGATCGCGTCCGCCGTGTAGAAGTTCTTGTCCTTCAGGTTGCCCATCCCCTCGGTGATGATGAGCACCCGCGCGACGCGGTCGCCGACGACCCGGGCGCCGTTCGCCTCGGAGAACCCGAGGAACGCCCCGGCCCGGCCGACGCCGAACCGCTCGCTGAACTTCCTCGACCACCCGGCCCGCTTCATCGCTCCGCCCCCCTACGGCTTGGCGCCCGCCTTCACGTCCGCGGCGGCCGCGGCCGCCGCCCGCGGCGCGCCCTTGACCGCCCCGTACACGGCCTTGAACGCCTCCTCGGCGCCGTAGACCGCCGGGCCGACGATCTTCGATAGGCCGCTGTGGAAGTAGTAGGACAGGCCCGCGCCGACGAGCAGCCCCGCCGCGTTGTCCAGCGCCAGCACCACGACTCTCAGGATCTCCGACTTCATATCCGCTCCTCCTTTTACGCCGTCGACAGGACGGC
>JACXTT010003774.1_pt1 | contig 23006 bp, 19 predicted proteins | sample 9270951 | NCBI WGS metagenome assembly JACXTT01 (sample SAMN15532306, study PRJNA645909) | rock metagenome | isolation source: weathered quartz diorite | place: Puerto Rico | collected 2017-06-21
GTGCTGTCGCCCGCGCACGGCGCCCCCATCGCCATCCCCACTCAAGACATGGTGCTGGGCTGCTACTACCTCACCAAGGCGCGCCCCGGCACCAAGGGCGAAGGCCGGACGTTTGCCTCAATGGAAGATGTGCTGATCGCGCTGGAAATGGGCGAAGTGGAAACTCTGACTCCCATCAAGCTGCGCCATACCGGCCGCGTCATCGATCTGGTCCACCAGTTCGACACGCAGAACATCCTGCACTCCGAGCCGATCGAGTTCAACAAGCAGTACATGGAAACCACCGTCGGCCGCGTGATCTTCAACGATAGCCTGCCCGAGGAGATGCCGTACGTTAACGGCCTGCTCAAGAAGAAAGGCCTCAGCCAGTTGGTGCAGTATTGCTACCTGCGCTTCGGCCTGCAGGTCACCGTGCAGATGCTCGACGAGATCAAGAATCTCGGATTCCTCTATGCCACCCGCGCAGGAATCTCCATCGGCATCGACGACATGGTGGTTCCCAGCGAAAAGGCCGGACTGGTCCGGCAGGCGGAAAAAGAAGTGGTGGCTGTGGAAAGCCAGTATCAGGACGGCGCCATCACCCACGGCGAGAGGTACAACAAGATCATCGAAATCTGGTCCAAGGTCACCGAGCGCGTTTCGGACGAAATGTTCCAGGCCATGGAAGAGGACGACCGCACCGGCCGCTACCTCAACCCGATTTACATCATGGCCGACTCCGGCGCCCGCGGTTCGAAACAGCAGATCCGCCAGCTCTCCGGAATGCGCGGCTTGATGGCCAAGCCGTCCGGCGAAATCATCGAGACCCCCATCACGGCTAACTTCCGCGAAGGCCTCAACGTGCTGCAGTACTTCATCTCCACGCATGGCGCGCGCAAGGGCCTGGCGGATACGGCGCTCAAAACCGCCGATTCCGGCTACCTCACCCGCCGCCTGGTGGACGTGGCCCAGGACGTGATCGTCAGCGAGACCGATTGCGGAACGGCCGAAGGCATCTTCGTCGAGCCGATCATCGAGTCGGGCGAAATCATCGAGCCTCTACGCGACCGCATCGTCGGCCGCGTCGCCCTCGAAGACCAGCGCGACTACGAAGGCAACGTCATTGTCGGCGTCAATCAGGAGATCACTGAAGAGATCGCCGCCCAGATTCACGCGGCCGGTATTGAGCGGGTCAAGATCCGCTCCGTGCTGACCTGCGAATCGAAGCGCGGCGTCTGCGTGGCCTGCTACGGCCGCAACCTCGCTACCGGCCGCATGGTCGAGCGTGGTGAAGCGGTCGGCGTGATCGCCGCCCAGTCTATCGGCGAACCCGGAACGCAGCTCACCATGCGCACGTTCCACATCGGCGGCGCGGCCACCCGCGTCTCGGAGCAGTCGACTCAGGACGCCAAGAGCGACGGCTTCGCCCACTTCCTCAGCATCAACACCGTCCAGAACAACAAGGGCGAGCGGATCGCCATGAACCGCAACGGCATCATCGCCGTAGTCGACGACAAGGGACGCGAGAAAGAACGCTACCCGGTGGTCTATGGTGCCAAGATTCTGGTGGAAAACGGCGCTCCAGTCAGCGCCAACCAGATCCTGCTGGAATGGGATCCGTATACGTTCTCGATCCTCACAGAAACCTCGGGTTTTGTTCATTTCAAGGACCTGGTCGATTCCATCACGTACCAGGAGCAGGTGGACGAAGTCACTGGCATGTCGCAGCAGGTGGTGACCGATTCGCCCGACGAAAAGCGCCAGCCGGCCATCGTCATTCGCGCCGACGCGCATTCCCGCACCGACCTCAAGAAGTATCTGATGCCGACCCACGCCCACCTTATGGTCCGGGACGGTGAACCCGTTCATGCCGGCGACGTGCTGGCCAAGATTCCTCGGGAAACCACCAAGACCAAGGACATCACCGGCGGTCTGCCGCGCGTGGTGGAGCTGTTCGAAGCCCGCAAGCCCCGCGAAACCGCCGTCATTAGCGAGATCAACGGCGTTGTGAAGTACGGCGAAGTCACCAAGGGACAGCGCCGCATCTACGTCGTCAGCGAGGACGGCACCGAGCAGCGCGAGTACTCGCTGCCTCGCGGCGTCCACATCAACGTCCAGGAAAGCGAGCGCGTGAAAGCGGGCGAGCCCCTCATGGACGGCCCGCGCAACCCGCACGACATCCTGGCCGTGCTCGGCGAGAAAGAACTGCAGAAGTACCTGGTGAACGAAATCCAGGAAGTCTACCGCCTGCAGGGCGTCAACATCAACGACAAGCACCTCGAAACCATCGTCCGTCAGATGATGCGCTGGGTGAAGGTTGAAGACATCGGCGACACCGAGTTCCTGCCCGAGGAAGTGGTCGATAAGTTCAAATTCCAGGAAGAGAACCGGCGCGTCAGTGAAGCCGGCCAGCGTCCCGCTCAGGGCAAAGCTGTGCTGCTCGGCATCACCAAGGCGTCCCTGTCCACCGATTCGTTCATCTCGGCGGCCTCTTTCCAGGAGACTACGCGCGTGCTCACCGAAGCCGCCATCAACGGCAAGGTGGACTACCTCCGCGGCCTGAAGGAGAACGTCATCATGGGCCGCCTCGTTCCTGCCGGCACCGGCATGGACTACTACCGCCAGGTGAAGATCGCCGGCGAGGATATCGTCGAAGAGCCGGTGGTCGAGCCGCCGATCATCGAGACGATCCCCGGATACGACGAGGAAGCCCGTGTGCAGTACACCGGCGGGCTCTCCGAAGATACAGGCGAAGAATCGCTGGCCGAGTAACGGTCCGTCCTAAGATGGACCCCGCGGTTCGAAAGTTCCGCAGCTTCGAAGAGGCCGAAAAGGCCGACCAGTTGTATTACGCCAACCTGACCCCTGAGCAGCGCCTTGAGATCTTTGCTGAGATCTTGAGGCGCGGCCGAGGTCCCGACGATGGTTCTACCGAAAGACTGGCGCGAGTTTATCGAATCGTTAAACTCCCAAGGGGTTGACTATGTGATCGTCGGCGCCTATGCGCTGGCATTCCACGGCCGTCCCCGGTTTACCGATGACATCGATATCCTGATTCGTTGTTCCAGCGAGAACGCCGGACGCGTGGCCGAGGCGATCAACGCGTTCGGATTTGGCGGTCTCGGACTTTCCGCAAGCGACTTCGAGGAGCCCTACCAAGTCATCCAGTTAGGCCACCCTCCTAACCGCATCGACATCCTTACCTCCATCAGCGGCGTCGACCCCGATCAGATCTGGAATCACCGTGTGCCGGCCAGCCTCGACGGCGTACCAGTCTGGTTCCTGGATCGCAAGTCCATGATCGAAAACAAGCGTTCCACCAGCAGGGACCAGGACAAAGCGGATTTGAAGCACCTTGGGGTTGAATAGTCTCAGGCGACTGCGACGTAACGCCGCGATGCGCTACATTGGCAGGAATGCCTTCCGGCCCCCCAAACCCTTCGCCACGGCGAAAAAAGCACTGGAGCGATTGGATCGTAGTCTGCCTCGGAGCCGCCATGCTCCTCTTTGGCGTTTATCTCGTGCGAGAACGCGTGTTGAATGGCCTCGGCGACTTCGCGCAGCTCTACATTGGCGCCTCGCTGGCCGGTTCCGGACATCTGTTCGATCTCAAAACCTATGATCGGCGTATGGCCGAACTGCTTCACGTGCAGCTTGAGGCTGTCTATTACAACCGGCTCCCTTACTACGCTCTGCTCCTGAAGCCCCTGACCTGGCTTCCCTACCGCGCTGCCTTCGCCGCCTTCGTCTTCGGCAACTTTGCCCTCGTCGTCTGGTTTCTCCGCAGGTTCGATCCGGGAACCCGCGAGCTCTTCATCATCGCCGCCTACAGCCTCCCCCTGGCGGCGGCGCTAGCGAACGGGCAGGACGCTCCCTTGCTGCTGGCGCTGTCCGGAGCCGGCCTGGTACTGATGCGCCAGGAGAAAGACCTCTGGGCGGGCGGAGTATTCTCGCTCCTCTCGATCAAATATCATCTGTTCGTGCTGCTGCCCCTGCTACTCTGGAGATGGAAAAAGCCCCGAGTCCTGGCCGGCGCGATTGCCGGTGGAGTGGCCCTGTTTGGGCTGAGTTTCCTCGCTGAAGGCGTCAACTGGATTCCTCAATACATCAGCCTCATCCGGAATCCGGCCAAAGCCAATCCCTGCCCGGGGTGCATGCCGAACCTCCATGGCGCGGCTTTTGCCCTCGCGGGAGAGTCCGGCATGCTTCCCCTGGAGGCAGTGCTGGCGATAGCGGCGGTGGTCCTGTGGTGGATTGCCATCTCCCGGACCGCAGAGTTCGAGCTGGCCTTCGCGCTGACCATCGTGGCCGGTATTCTGGTGAGCCACCACGCGTATATGACGGATTGCGTTCTATTGCTGTTGCCCGCCGCCCTGATACTCCGCCTGGCGCCGGGGAGATTGTGGACAGCCGCCGCCGCGCTCATGACGCTCCCGCCCGTCTACCTGCTGGTGCTGGGAAAGGAGCCCTACAACGCGGTACTTCCCGGCGTGCTGTTAGCGTTGGTCGCACTCGGAACAGCGGCTCCGGCGAAGAAGATTCCCGCGGCATAGCACCGCTTACAAGGCCGTTACACGACGTAAGGGAGCTGGTGTGTCGTGTCCGGCCCGCTCAACAGCACTTAGCACGGCTGTACTTTGCTTTCAGCCGGTGATCGCAAAACCGCCGCCACTCGTCCCCGGAATGCGCGCGCCCCGAGGACGCCAGGTGACGCCTATAAGCGTTCTCATCCCCTAGCTCACGCAGCAGCGCCACCAGCAGCTTCCACGCGCGCAGCACGCTCACACCTCCTCCGGTCGAAGCCGGGTCATCACGAAAGGCGCTTCGTTGACCTCCGCCTTGCGTGTCCCGCGCAGAATCCCTGCCCACACCCGGATCGAATCGATCAGGATCGTCCCCACCAGCAAGACGAAAATGCCGCAAACCGCCGCGTCCAGCCGGGCATTGAAGATCAGCGTCTGGGTCTCCGCGGCAGCCGCCGCCGCCATCTTCCCCGAAGCAAGCGCCGCTTCCAACTGTGCCGCCTGAGCCAGGAAGCCGAGCCGCGGAAGCGGCGAAAAGATCTTCTCGTAAGAAGCCACGAACGTCACCGTCACCAGCCAGGCCAGCGGCACGCAAGTCACCCACATAAACCGCCAGCCGTGCATCTTGACGAGAATCGTCGTTGCCACGCACAGCGCGATCGCCGCCAGCAGTTGATTGGCGATCCCAAACAGCGGCCACAGCGAATTGATGCCGCCCAGCGGGTCTTTGACCCCCTGATAGAGAAAATATCCCCAGGCCATCACCACCGCCGCGCTCGCGCCGATTACGCCTGGCATCCAACTGGTGCGCCCCAGCGGCTTGTAGACGTGGCCCAGCAGGTCTTGCAGCATGAACCGACCCACGCGCGTCCCGGCGTCGATGATGGTCAGGATGAACAGCGCCTCGAACATGATGGCGAAGTGATACCAGAATCCGAGAACCGCCGTGGCCCCGCCGCCCCGCGCGAAAATGTGGGCCATGCCCAGCGCCAGCGAAGGCGCTCCGCCGGTGCGGTAGAACAGCGTCTCCTCGCCCACGTCCCGGGCCAGCGTCTGCATCTGCTCCACCCCGACTGGGAAGCCCCACGCGCTGATCGTTGCCACCGCTGCCGCCGGAGTCGCACCCACGACGCCGGCCGGAGAGTTGACAGCGAAGAACACGCCCGGCTGCAGCACGCACGCCGCCACCATCGCCATGATGGCGACGAAACTCTCCAGCAGCATGGAGCCGTATCCCACCGGCCAGGCATGCGATTCCTTCGAGATCATCTTCGGCGTGGTGCCGGACGAGATCAGCGAGTGAAACCCGCTGATGGCCCCGCAGGCGATCGTGATGAAGCAGAAAGGGAAAATCTTGCCGGCAAAGATTGGGCCCGTGCCGTCCGTGAATCGCGTAAACGCAGGCAGTTCCAGTTGGGGGCGGACGAGGAGGATTCCCACAGCCAGCATCATCACCACGCCCAGTTTTACAAATGTGCTCAGGTAGTCGCGCGGAGCCAGCAGCAGCCACACCGGAAGCGCGCTGGCCAGGAAGCCGTAGAGGATGATGAGGAAGGCCAGCGTCACGGCCGACAGCGTAAACACCGGCGCCAGGGAAGGTGATTGCGACACCGCCTGCCCGCCGAAAATGCTCGCCAGCACCAGCACGAAGCCGATCACCGAGCATTCCAGCACTTTGCCCGGACGCCAGTAACGCAGATAAAGTCCCATGAACACCGCGATCGGCATGGTCGCGGCGATGGTGAAGGTTCCCCACGGGCTTCCTTTCAACGCGTTCACCACCACCAGCGCCACCACCGCGAGCAGGATCACCATGATCAGCAGCACCGTCAACAGCGCCGTCATCCCGCCGACTTTGCCGATCTCCTCCCGCGCCATCTGGCCCAGCGATTTGCCGTCGCGCCGGATGGACGCAAACAGGATTACGAAGTCCTGCACCGCGCCGCCCAGCACCGCGCCGATGATGATCCACAGCGTGCCGGGCAGGTAGCCGAACTGCGCCGCCAGCGTCGGCCCCACCAGCGGTCCCGGCCCGGCGATGGCGGCGAAATGATGCCCGAAGACGATCCACTTGTTGGTCGGCTCGAAATCGTGGCCGTTGCGCAGCCGCTCCGCCGGGGTGGCGCGGTCGTTATTCAGGCACATCACCTTGGCGGCGATGTAGCCGGCGTAAAACCGGTACGCCACCAGGTAAGTGCAGGCCGCCGCCACCACCAGCCAGATGCTGTTGATGGGCTCTTCGCGGTTGATCGCGATCCCGCCCAGGCAAAACGCGCCTAGCACGGCGACCGCTCCCCAAGTCAGGTATTTCCCCATTTCTCCCTATCTCAGAACCGTTTATTCTTGAGCGAGCGGACGATAGCCTTGGTGTCGCCCCCGCTCGGTATGGGAACCGAGTGCACCAGGTCCCAATTGCGGTCCACCGAGCCGATGTAGTGCATCTCCTTGCGGCTGGTCCCCATCAGGAGCACATAATAGCCGCGCTGCGGATATGACAAGACCTGATATTGTATCTCGCCTTGAGATTCACGCCAGCGCTGCTCCTGGGGCTGCCCCAGCTTGAGGAACACACCGTTGGAGTCGTCGGTGTAACGCAGGGCAAGGTAATCCTGGTCTTTGTTGGTGTAGATCACCCGGGGCCGCAGCGTGCCCTCCCGCGTCAGCATCACCACCAGCAGGCACCCCACCACGCCAAGCACTAGGACGCCCAGAATCAGGCGGCCGATCCTCGATTCGTTGCGGCCTTCCAGCCGGATGCCTACCACTGGCGCCGGTTCGGGCCGGGAAACCCCGGGGATCGTGCGTTCTCCCACGGCAACCGGCATCTCCAGAATGCGGCGCTGATGGGGCCACACGCTCCCGGCTTTGAACTCCAGTTCCTTCTGCAGCCCGATGATCATCACCGGGTCCTCGACGCGCGAAACTTCGCCGATGAAGCGCCGCGGAATCCACAACTCCTGCGCCGTTTTCGCGTTCGCCACCAGGATCTCCGACCAGGTGGCTTTGCGGAATATCCACTCGTTGTGCTGGATGTTGAGGATGGGAGGATAGAAGGCGAACGGCCGGTTTCCCAGGTGTTCGAGCGGCGGTGGGATCGGCGGTATCGACATTTGCGTTGCTTCTTAATATGGTGACACAGGCGTTTCTCGCCTGTGTGCCTGGAGGGGAATCAATCGCGATCCAGCGTATGCAAAATCTCCTCCACTCCCTCCGAACTGACGTCGACCGGTGCGGCCATCGCCCCGGGATTCGGACGCTGGTCGAACGCCCCGACCAGGGCCATCTTCGCGATCGCATACCACTCGTTCGCGATCAACTCCCGCCCATGCGCGCGCTCCCAGCCGGCAACAGCCGCCGCCGGAACTCGCACCACTACCGGAAAGCTGGTTTTGCGGTCGGCGGAAACTTCGAACACGAACTCCATGCCTGCGGGGTCCTTTCGCTGGCCCTCGTAATAAAACTGGTACACGTAGCCGCTCTGCGCCGAATGCGTTTTCTGCCGCCGCACTCGCGGCGCCCCAGTCAGCGGCCGGGGCTTCTTGCGGAACCAGTCAAGCCAGCTCACTGCAAATCCGCGAACACGAAACCGTCGCGCTCCACGACCTCGCCCGCCGCCACAGGCACCGCCGCGCGAAACACCGGCGCATCGTAGACAAAGGTGTGAAACTCGCCGTTCTCGCCGCACGGATCCACCGTTGCTGGCAGATCGGCCAGCAGCCGGGTGTCGAATTCCCGGCCGGCGAACTCACCCGAAAGCTTCCTCGGGTCCACCGACGTCAGCCGCGCCCGCAGACCCCCGGCGATCATCTCGCGCGCGAGATCGGCGGTCGGCAGTTGCCACAGCGGAAACAAAGGCTCCAGACCCGTGCCCGCAAGCTGTCGCTCGCGGTAAGCGCGAATGTCGGCCAGGAAGAGGTCGCCGAACGCGATCCCTTCGATCCCCTCCGCGACGGCCCGCCGGCAGACTTCGGCCATGCGCGTTTCGTACTCGGTATTGGAGCAAGGCCAGGGCAGGGGAACGCTCCACAGCGGAATTCCAGCGGACTCAGCCTGCTTCTCCACCAGCGTCCGCCGCACCGCGTGCATCGCCACGCGGTCGAACGCCTCGTTGAAAGTGGTCAGCAGGCCTGTCACCTCTACTGCCGCCTGACGGCGAAGCAGGTGCAGCGACCAGGCGCTGTCCTTACCGCTCGACCAGGAGAGAAGAACCTTCACGCCGGTTCAGCCAATGATAAAGCCCGAAGAAGATGCCGGAGTACAGGAAGTTGCCGAGCAGCGTATAGCCAAAGAACGGAATCGCCGCGACGTAGCACGCCACCAGGCCTGCCGTCGTGTGAGGATACATGCTCCCCAGCGCCCACGTCGAAAAGTTGGTGATGAGGTAGAACTGCAGCCCGCAGGCAAACGCCGCCGCGCCGATCTTCGCTGCGCTTTCCGTCTCCTGCAGCCGCCTTCCGATCCACACGCTGATCATGAAACTGCCGTAGATGAAGGGCGTCCGCCAGCCGAACGCTGGGAAGCCCACCCTCGCGGAGAGAATCGGATCCGTGATCGCCATCAGGATCAGGGGCACCAGGTAGGCCTGCCACCCGTTCAGCCGCGCGCCTGAGAAAAGGCTCATCGCGCCCACCGGCGCCAGGTTGGGCGGATGCGGCAACAGCCGCAGTAACGCGCCGAAAATCGTCAAGCCCAAAGCCTTGTGGTTCTTCATAAGTGCAGTCATTTCTACTTTACTCTTTCTTCTTCGGATGTGCAGACTCCGGATGTGCCGACTCCGGATGCGCTGACGTCGCCTGGTTGGGTTCCCAGAGCGTTTCCGGGACGCCCAGCGCGTGCGACGACCAGCGGCTCCACACGAAAAACGCGTCGCTCAGGCGATTCAGGTACTGGACGGCCTCCTCCGGCACATGATCCTCGCGCGAGAGCGCTACCAGAATCCGCTCCGCGCGCCGGCAGACCGTGCGGCACAGATGCAGGTCCGTATTCAGCCGGCTTCCGCCAGGCAGTACAAACGACCGCAGCGCCGGGAGCCCCTCGTTTATGCGGTCGATTTCTTCTTCCAGTTGCCGCACCTCGGCCCCGGTTACCCTTGGCTGCTTCGGATGGACGTCCTCCGGCATCGTCGCCAGAATGGAGCCCAGGTTGAACAGCTCATGCTGCACGCGGCGCAGAATGGCCGCGAGTTCGCCGAGCCCGCCTTCGCTCGCCGAAATGCGGGCCGCCCCCACCTGCGCGTTCAACTCGTCCACCGTGCCGTAGGCTTCGATGCGCAGCGCGTCCTTCCCAACGCGCTGGCCGCCCACCAGGCTGGTTTCGCCCTTGTCGCCACGTTTGGTGTAGATCCGGTTCAGCGCGATTTTCGGCCGGTTGAATTCCACGTTAGCGCTCCCTGGATAGCTTCCACTTTATACCCGCCACGAAGTTCAGCCGTGGCGACGGATAGCCGAAGACCTCTTCGTAGTGGCGGTTCAAAGCGTTGCGCAGGTTGCCGTATAACGTCAGGCCGTGCCCGGCGTAGTAGTTGAGATTGACGCCCACGTTGGCGAACCCCGGATTGGGATAGAATCCGCCGAATGCTCCGAAATTAGGTTCTTCGTATAGCGTCTGGCCGCGGAACTGGCCGGTAACATTCGCCGACCACTGCCGGTACAGGAACGTCGAGCTCAGCGTGCCGGAGTGCTTCGGCCGCCGGCTCAATTCCTGGCCCACACGGAAATACTGCGGCGCCAGGCTGGTCGTCCCGTCCAGCGACAGAATCTCGGAGTCCAGATACATGTAACCCGCGTTCACCAGCACGTGCGGATTCGGCCGGAACTGCGCAGTCAGCTCGACGCCCTGGGCCCACGCGTTAGAGAGGTTGTCCGATTTGTAGGAGCCGAGCTTTGACAATGATCCGCCCAGCGACACGATCAGATCGTAGTAGCGGTTGTAAAAGTAGGACGCATCCAGCGCGGCCAGGCGCCCGATCTTTTGCTCGATGCCTGCGTCGAAGCTGCGCGTCCGCTCCGGCTGCAGTCGCGGGTTATCGGTGAAGGCAAGATCGAATCCGCCTGGCGGCCGGATCCCCATACCGAAAGAAGCGTGCGCGCGCGTGGAGCCGGTAAGAGCGTAAGCCACGCCCAGCTTCGGATTGACGCTGGTCAACGTATGCTCGGGAAATTCCGGCCTGGAGAATCCGTCGGGCGGAATCCTTGGCGTCCGGATCACCTCGGCGCGCGCGCCGGCGTTGACGAACAGCCGCCGCCGGAACTGCCAGCGGTTCTCGGCGTAGTAGCCTTGCTGGTCACGGCGCAGCGCGAAGGGGTGAAACCCCGCGTCGGTGATGAAGCTGTTTTTCACCTCTTCGCGGGACCAGACGGCGCCGAACGCCAGCAGGTAAGCCGGCGTCACCACCACAGTCGTACGCGTTTCCGCAGCGCCGCGCAGGTCTTTATTGAAGCTGCTGCCGAACTGGCTTCGGTACTGATTGTTGTTCACGAAGAAGGAGCCGAACAGTTCCTCGCGGACGCGCGGCGACCAGTCGCCCGTGTAGTGAAGGTGATAGTTGGAGAAGCGGTTCCAGTTACGGCTCACCCGGTCGAGCCCGGAATAGTTATGCGCCGGATCCGACCCGTAGGGCCCGGGAACTCCGTTCTCGCTGCGGTTGAAATTGCCATAGAACGAAAGGTCCTGCGTCCCGAATCGCTTGCCGGCGTTGAGCGAAACATTCTCATTGGTGTAATCGCTATTCGCCACCTCACCATTGGTGTCGTAGCGCGAGGCGTACGCCGACCCGCGAAAACCTCGTGCGCTGCCGGAGGTCCCCACCGCGAAGCGCCGGGTCCCGAAGTTCCCCCCCTCCGCCGCTACACTTACGTCGGGAGGGCCGTCGTCCATCCGAGTGACGAGATTGACGACGCTCGAGTTGGCATACGATCCGTACACTGCCGACTGCGCCCCGCGCAGCACTTCAATGCGGTCCAGCCGGTCAGTCGCGATGTGCGCGAAGTCGAAGTAACCGCCGATCCGCATTTCGTTCACCGGCACTCCGTCGATCAGCACCAGATTGAATTTGGAGTCGCCGCCCCGCACAAGGAGAGCCGTCGAGCCTCCGTTCAGCCCGTTCTGATTGACGGCAATTCCGGGCACGGTTCGCAGCAGGTTTACCACCAGGCCTTCGTTCCGTTGTTCGATTTCCTGGCGCGTCAGCACCGTCACACTGCCCGCCTGTTCCGTGAGCGGCGCTTCAATCGCGGAGCCGGTCACGGTGATGGCGTCGTTCACCGGCGCCAGTTCCAACCGGATCTCCAGGTCCGGCTCCAGACGCGTTTCCTTCCGTGCAAATCCGGGCGCCGTCACGATCAGCCGCGCGGCTTCCGGCTCCGCGACATCCAGCCGGAACACGCCCTGGAGATCTGCCGCTGTCGCTTGCGTCGATCCGATTCGGTTTGAAATCTGAACGCGTGCTCCAGACACCGGCGCGCCGGACGGGTCCAGCACTTTGCCCTTGTACACCACCGCGCCCGCGGCGCAGATCGGCAGAAAAAGCGCGGGGAGTCCCCACGCGAGGATGCGTTGTCGAATCATCTCCTAGCCCTCCGCTAGTGATTTCTTTCTGCCTCGGAATTTTTGCGGACGAAATTGCCCGATCCTGCTGGTCGGTCTCCTGACTCGCGCTTCACGGAGTCCGGTCTACCTTCCCATCCCCGGGGTGGGGACAGTGGTGTGCTGCGACCGGGCTCTCCACGCTCACAGTGGCGGGGCCGTGCCGGATTCTCACCGGCTTCCCAACTGCTTACCAACAGGCAACTGAGACTCTTTGAGGGTAGCGGTTCCGCCCGGGCGCTGTCAACGCTCGTGCCGCCTTAACGCTCCGCCCTAAGCATAGGTGGGGCAGCCTTCAAGCTGCCCAGGGGCAGGATTCATCCTGCCGCGCTTCAGCATGTATGCTCGCACTCGACCAAGGCCAACGCTCGATCGAGTTTGCCAGTCCGGCTGAAACAGGGTTGCTTTCGATGTACCTAATGATACTGTCGAGCTGTCTACGATGGCGGACCCAATGGTCGTAAGGTTCGTCCTGCCAAAACGGCTGACCAGATCGACCAAGCATAACGGCGCCGTAGGCAGCACCAGCAAGTGAACGTGATTGGGCATTACAACCCAGGCCGCTAGGTCGTAGGAGTGCTTCTGCCGCTCGCCTTGGAGGATCGCGTCAGCTACCAGCCAGGCGATGGAGGGCTCCCTCAGCCATAGCGGCCCATGGACACAGCGATCCTGAATGGTGAAGACTTGGCCAGCCGTAGCCTGCTGGAGAATCACCGGATTTTGCGGCAACGATCCCCAGAGCCGCCACGTCAGGAAGACAAAGACATGATCCGGCTGGAAATGGGGTAACCTTCTTTGGTATTCGAGCATAGGGACATTGGCACGAAAAGCGGCCTCTCCCTATCAGTGTCCACACCGCCGCAGTCTTCTCAGGAAAATGTAGCATCCCTAGCGCATTCTCTTGAATGCCCGGCCTTCGGCCGCGTTTGGGCAGGATGAATCCTGCACCTTAGCTTGGCAAGACCCAATTCAGCAAATGCAGAAATTTGAGACACGGGCATTCTTGCCTGTGTCTTGCCAGCTGGAGTTCCGATAGCGAACTGGGTCTTACTCCCCCGCTCGCTCAACGCGCTCCCGCCCGGATCAGCTGCTCGGCCTGCTTCATGGCCTCCGCCGTCAGCTTCTCGCCGGACAGCATCCGGCCGATCTCACGCACGCGGGCGGCGGAATCCAATTCCTCCATCACCGCGACCGTGCGCCCCCGGACTTCTTTCTTCTCGACCACGTAGTGATGATCGGCGAACCCGGCCACCTGCGCCAGGTGCGTGACGCACAGCACCTGATCGCCCGAAGCCAGCTTCTTCAGCCGCCGCCCGATGCCCTCCGCCGCCCGTCCGCCGACGCCTGCGTCGATCTCGTCGAAGACCAGCGTGCGGCCCGTTTCGCTCGACGCCAGACAGGTTTTCAACGCCAGCGCGATCCGTGACAACTCGCCGCCCGAGGCCACCCTCTCCAGCGGCCGCGGTTCCTCCCCTACGTTGGGCGAGACCAGAAACCGCACCGCATCGGCGCCCGTTTCGCTCCACTCCGCGGGGCTGACCTCCACCCGGAACACGGTGCGCTCCATCGCCAGGCCGGCCAGCTCCGCCACCACGCGCTTTTCCAGTTCCTTCGCCGCCTTTTTCCGGCACGATGAAAGCCGCGACGCGGCGGCCTCAAATCCGGCTGCCAGCGTCGCGCGACGCTTCCTCAGCGCCTCCATCCGCTCTCCCGAGTTCTCCACCGCCGCAATTTTCGCCCGCACGTCGCCCAGAAACGCCAGCACCTCTTCCAGCGTCGCGCCGTACTTTCGCTTCAGCTTGTCCAGCGCGGCCAGCCGCTCTTCGATCTGGTCCAGCCGGCCGGGATTCGCCTCCAGGTGCGACAGGTAATCGCGCAGCGCGTGCGACGCCTCGCGTAGATGGATCTCGGCCGGCTCCAGCGTCTCCCGGACAGGAGCCAGCGAGCCGTCGATGCGCGTCAGCTCGTCCAGTTTCTTCATCGCCAGCCGTACCAGCGACAGCGCGGACTCGGGCGAATCGTACAGCGCCGCAAAGGCGGCTCCGGCGTTTTCCTGAATGCGGCCCAGGTTCGCCAGCACGCGCCGCTCGTCCTCCAGCTCTGTGTCCTCACCGGCCCGGACCTGCGCCCGCTCGATTTCGTTGCGCTGGAAGCTCCACACATCCATCAGCCGCAGTTTCTCCTGCTCGCCGCGCTCCAGGTCTTCCAACTCACCGCCGGCGGCCCGCCACTCGCGGTAGAGACCGGCGGCAGGGTTCTCCGTTCCGGCGAAGGAATCGAGCATCTGCAATTGCGCCGCGGGCGAGAACAGCATCTGCTGCTCGTGCTGGCCGTGGATGTCTCCAAGGTAAGGCGCCAGCTCCTTCAGCAGGGCCGCCGTCACCGGACGGCTGTCCAGGTAAGCCCGCGATTTGCCCCCCGACAGCATCTCCCTCTCCACCAGGATCTCGCCGTCCACCGGGTCCACGCCCTCCACCGGAATGGCGCGCGGCACGGTGAAGATGCCGGAGACGCGCGCCCGCTCGGCCCCGGTGCGGATCAGCTCGGAGGACGTCCGGCCGCCCAGCAGCAACCCGAAAGCGTCAACCACGATAGACTTGCCGCTGCCGGTTTCGCCCGTCAGCAGATTCAGCCCCGGGTGAAAGCGCACCCGCAGGCGGTCCACCACGGCATAATTCTCGATCACCAGCTCGAGCAGCACGTGACCATTGTAACGGGAGGTGTAGCGAGGCGGCATCCGAACATTGCAGCCGAAAAATGTTTGGATGAACGCCGATTTATGGGGCTGATCCGCGCCTCCCTATGATAGATTGAAGAGAGGACATGCCTCTGACGCTGAGTGCGCCTTTGGCGCTGTTACTCGACATCGACATACTGGAAATCGTGAAGCGGTTCACTCTGGCTGGGTGGGTCGTCCTCGGGATACTGGTGCTGTTCTCGCTCTATTCGTGGGCCGTGATTTTTTCCAAATGGTCCAGCTTCCGCCAGGCTCAGAACGCCAACGCCCGCTTTCTTCGCGCTTTCCGCAAAGCCGGAGCGCTGGAGGCGGCGGTGGCGGCGAGCGAGCAGTTCCGGCCTTCGCCTCTAGTGGCGGTTTTCGATTTCGGGTACGAGGAAGTGCACCGGCAGGTGACGGCGAACGGCACACTTCGCAATCGCCTGTCGCTGGAGCGTTCTTTGCAACTGGGGATCAGCGAGGAACTTGCCAAACTGGAGCGCAACATGAGCTGGCTGGCCACCACCGCCTCGGTGACGCCGTTCATCGGGCTGTTCGGAACCGTGGTCGGAATCATCAAGTCGTTTCATGAGCTGGGCACGCAGGGAAGCGTCAGCCTGCGGGCGGTGGGTCCGGGAATTTCCGAAGCCCTCATCGCAACCGCCGCGGGGCTGGCCGCGGCGATCCCGGCGGCGATCTTCTACAACCATTTCGGGCACGTAATCAAGGAGATCGGCGCCCGGATGGACGACTTTTCGCTCGAGTTCATGAACCTGACCGAGCGGAGTTTCGGGGACTGAAACCGTGGCTATTTCGAACAACGGCAGCGGCGGCTCGCTTCGGGGCCGTTTCCACCGCGTCTCGACGCTGTCGGAGATCAATGTCACGCCCTTCGTCGACGTGCTGCTGGTGCTGCTGGTGATCTTCATGGTCAGCGCTCACGTCATGGAGTTCGGGCTGGAGATCCAGGTGCCCGAAGTTAAGACGGTGAAGGAGAGCGCCAAGGAACTGGCCGTGGTCAGCATCCGGAAGTCCGGGGAAGTGTACCTGGGCGACAAGCCGGTCAAGGGGATTTACAATCTGCCCGCAATGATCGCCAGGCAGGGCGGCCGCGAAGCGTACATTCGCGCCGACAAGGATACTGCCTGGGACGTCATCGCGCAGGTACTGGCCGAACTGGGCGAAGCCAAGATCGCTTGCAACATGGTCACCAAACCTCAGGATACAAGCGGAAGGAAGCGCTAAGCCGTGCCGCATGTCGACATCCTCGACGAGAAGGAGCGGATGGGCCGGCCCTTGCTGGTGTCCGTCGGCCTGCATACCGGCGTTGCGGCGTGCCTCCTCCTTGGAACCGTGGTGGGCCGGGGAAACGTAGAGATCTGGGGAGAGCCGGCCGCGTTCGGAGGCTCAGTGGCGGTGAAAACGACCGCTACCATTCCTCTCCCCCGGCGGGACGCGCCGGCGAATCCCGTCGCCGACGACACCGAATCGCAGGTGCCGCCTCCGCCGGCGAAAGTGAAGGAGACCCAGCGGGAGCGGACGCCTTCCAAGAATGCCGTCGAGATTCCCGACCGCCGCTCCCCGGAGCGGTCGGAGCGATCCTCCAGCCGGAAACGGTATCAGCCGAGAGAAGTCGCCGAGAACCAGTTGACCTCCACGGCAGGACAGCGGCTGGCCAGCGAGATGTACGGAAAACAGGGTTCCGGGCAGGTAGGGGTGGGCGTCGACGCTCCTCTTGGTAACCGCTTCGGCGCTTACGCCACGCTGTTGCAGCGGATCATCGGGTCGAAGTGGAGCACGGCCGACGTCGATTCGCGCGTCCACACGGCGCCCCCGGTGAAAGTGCTGTTCACGATTCTTCGCGACGGTACGGTGAAGGACATCCGGCTCTCCGAATCGAGTGGCAATCGCGTGCTGGATATGTCGGCGGTGCGCGCGGTTTACGACGCGGGACAACTGCCTGGTCTTCCCCCCGCATATGAGAAGGACCAGGTACGGATCGAGTTCTGGTTTGAATTGAAACGATGAAACAACGAATCCTATCGATACCCCTCATCGCCTGCGCGCTCTGGCTGCCTCTCAAAGCTCAGGACGAAAAAACCGTCGTCATCAAGGTCGTTGGCGGGGACAGACCGTCCATCGCGGTCCCGGACTTCCGCGGTTCGGGCGACGCCGCCCAGCACATGAGCGCGTTCAACCAGACGCTCTTTACGGATCTGGAAGAGTCCGGGTTATTCAAAATGGTGGCCAAAGGCTTTCTCCCTCCGGAAACTCCGCAGCGGCCGGAAGACTTCCGGCAGGGAACCAACCGGCGGGGGCTCTGGCTCAGCGACTGGTCTTCGCCGCCCGCCGCCGCCACGCATCTGGCCTTCGGTTACACCGCCGTACAGGGCGATCAGATCGTCCTGCTGGGCTGGCTCTACGACGTCAGCCAGCAGAGCGTGCAAAGCGCCCAGTTGCTGGCCAAACGCTACTTCGGACCGGTGACCCAGGATGGCGCCAAAAAGGTGGCCCACGAGTTTGCCGCGGACATCATCCGGCAGTTCGGCGGCGAGCCTCTCCTCGGAAGCAGGATCTATTTCATCAGCGATCGCAGCGGGCACAAAGAGATCTGGTCCATGGACACCGACGGCTCCAACCAGAAGCCCTTCACCAACTACCGCTCCATCAGCGTGACGCCGGCCGTCTCTCCGGACGGAACCAAGTTAGCGTTCACTACCTACGCGCGGGGAAATCCTGATATATTTGTTCATTCATTGGAAACCGGAAGGCGGCTGCCGTTTTTCAATCAGCGGGCATCGTTCAACGGCACGCCGGCCTTCACGCCCGACGGATCGAAGATGCTGTATGCTTCGACGGTGAGCGGCTACGCTCAGATCTATATAGCGAACGCGGACGGCAGCGGAGCGCAGAGGCTGACCAACACCCGTTCGGTGGAAGTGGAGCCCAAGGTGAATCCCAAGGGCGGAACCGTGGTCATGGTATCGGGCCGCAGCGGGCCGCCGCAGATTTATCTGATGCAGTTGGACGGCGCCAATCCGGAGCGGCTGACCAGCGGTGAAGGGGATGCGACCAACCCGTCGTGGCATCCGAACGGCCAGCTGATCGCGTTTTCCTGGACTCGAGGATTCGAGCCGGGCAAGTTCAACCTTTTTGTGATGGATGTGGCATCCAGGAAGTATGACCAGTTGACTTCCAATGAAGGGCGCAATGAGAACCCTTACTGGGCGCCCGATGGACGGCATCTGGTTTTTGCGTCCACCCGCAGCGGCACGCCGCAGATCTGGACTATGCTGGCGGACGGGACGCAGTTAAAGAGACTGACCTCGCAAGGGCGGAATACAATGCCCGTGTGGGCCAAGTAGCTACCCTGTCGGTTCAAGTTGTAGATTTGCCTGTAGGTTGATTGTCTGATCGTGTGACATTTGCAGGAGAGGAATATCCGATGTTCAGCAGACGAAAGAACGCCGTTATCTTACTGAGCCTTTCCCTGGTGTTGCTGGCGGGAGGCTGCAAGAAGAAGGCGCCGGCGCCCCCGCCGCCGCCTCCTCCCAAGAAGGAAGCTCCCCCGCCGCCTCAAGAGGCCAAGGCTCCGACGATTGTCAACTTCTCGGCCGAGCCCTCGTCCATCGAGCGCGGCCAGTCGTCCACTTTGCGCTGGGCTGTTGAAAACGCCACCGACATCCGCATCGGGCCGGGTCTGGGTTCGGTGACGGCCAGCGGCAACCGCACCGTTTTCCCCGGGAACACAACCAGCTATACGCTGACCGCGCGTGGGCCGGGCCCCGAGCGGACCGCCAGCGCCACCGTAACCGTAAACGCGCCTCCGGCGCCTCCACCCAAGGTCGAGCAGCCCAAGGCGACGCTGAGCGAGCGCATTGCGCGCGATATCCAGGATGCGTTCTTCGATTACGACAAGAGCGACGTCCGCGATGACGCCCGACAGACGCTGACCCGAAACGGGGAAGCGCTGAAGGCGATCTTCCGCGACTTCCCCACCGCCACCATCGTCGTGGAAGGACATTGCGACGAGCGCGGCTCGGCCGAATACAACCTCGGCCTCGGCGACCGCCGATCCACGGCGGCCAAGGAGTTCCTGGCCCAGCTCGGTGTTCCGGCCGACCGGCTCAAGACCATCAGCTACGGCAAGGAACGGCCGCAGTGCACCGAGGACAACGAGTCCTGCTGGCAGAGAAACCGCCGGGCTCATTTCGCCGCGGCTCAGTAGCCTGTCACTGAAGTTCTGCCGCGCCGCGGCCTCCCGTTGGAGCCGCGGCGCGAAGTTTCTCTTCTTTCTACGCCCGCCCGCGCAGTAGACTAGAGGTATGTCCGCACGATTTTTCGTGATTGCGATCCTGGCGCTGCCTTCGCTGGCTCCTGCCCAAAAAAAGGAGGAGATGCGCGAGCTGATGCGCGATGTCTCGCAGACGCAGATTGATGTCGCCACTCTCAAAAAATCTTTTGAAGAACAGATGGGTTCGGTTTCCCAGTCGATCCGTTCGAACGTGGACGCGACCAAGGACATACAGAAAGCCGTCGCCGGGCTCGAAACGCGCATGAACGAGAAGTTCGCCGAATCCGCGCGTAACACCAGCACGCCGGTGGCGACTATGGGCACGAAATTCGACCAGATGAGCGCCGATTTCTCGAGGCTGATGGAATCGATGAACGACCTGCTGTCGCGCATGAGCAAGCTGGAACAGCGCGTGGTGACGCTCGACAACACCGTGAAATCGATGGCGGCTCCCCCGCCCCCGCCGCCCGGCGGCCCGGCAACCGGTACTCTACCCGCCGGCGCCAGCGGCGCTCCCGCGATTCCCGCCGACACGCTGTACGAGAATGCGCGCCGCGACATGATGGGCGGCAAATCCGATCTGGCGTTGGAAGGTTTTCAGCAGTACGTCCGCGCCTACGGCTCCACCGACAAGGCGCCCAACGCCGAATATTGGATCGGCCAGATCAATTACGACCGCGGCGACTTTGACAAAGCCGTGCAGGCCTTCGACAACGTCCTCAGCAATTACGACGAGAACAACAAGACCGCCGATGCGATGCTCATGAAGGGGCGCTCGCTGCTCAAGCTGGGACGAAAAAACGAGGCGGTCACCGCGTTCCGCAAACTCTACGCCGATTTCCCCAAGAGCGAAGCCGGGCCGAAAGGCTGCACCGAACTGAAGGCGCTCGGTTTCAACTGCACCGCCGGGGCGTCCAAAAAGCGACGTGGGTAGCGCCGCGGCGCGGGTAAATGCCGCGGAGCCGCCTCAGCCGTCCGTCCAACCGCCCGGAAGCTGCCGCCGCAGCGAGTACATGGAAAATGTGGTCACTGGCCGGAAGCCCATCCTCCGGTAGAGCGGCAGGCCCGCCGCCGTGGCATGCAGCGCCATTTCCGCTAAGCCCGTCGCGGCGCGCGCCCGGTCCAGCGAATGGCGCATCACGGCCTCGGCGTACCCGCGCCGCCGGTATTCCGGCGCTGTCGCGACCAGGGCCAGGTAGAGGCATCCATCGATAGCCAGAGTGGTGGCTGTCGAGACCGCTTCTTCGCCCGCATAAGCGACGAAGCCGAACGAGGCCGGCGGCCAGAACTCCTCGCGGTCGATGGTTTCCCTGCCCCACGGAATCGGAGCGTCGTAACAGAGGCAGTTGAGGTCGCTCACCGCCCGGCGTGTGGCGGAATCTTTAGCCGGCCGGAAAGCGATCCCGGAAACCGCCCTCTCCGGCGCCCGCTCCAGGACGTCCAGCGCGCCGGCCGCCATGCCCGTCCACGATTCGCCCTGCCGGAATCCCGCCGCATCGATCCGCCGGCCGGCCTCTGCCCGCAGATCAACCGGAATCCAGTCGTCGCAGATTCCCAGAAACCAGGACACTCCAGCGGCGTGGCCGTATTCCACGGCGCGAGCCAGGCGATAATCCAGATCCGCCAACGAATCGATCGGACGATCCAGGAAAATCGCATTGAAGAAATTGACGCGCGTATGGCCGAAGGCTGCGATGACGCCGCAGAACTCCAGAATTTCACCTCGCGGGCAGCAGGAGGCAAACCTCGACCACGCGCCCGCTAGCTGGCGGTTGGATCGTTCAACCTCCGCAAGACGGGTTTCCGCTCCGGCGCTCATCCCATTGATTGTACCGGGCAAGGCCGGAAGAGCGAGGCTGATGCGCCGGCTTCAGCCTGCCTCGCCCGCCAGCAGATAACGCGGACGATCCGGAAGCATCTCGCGTAGAAAGCCGCCCGGCGGCGCGGACTCGAGCAGGCATCTCCGCCCCCGGGACCGCCCTTCCACGTGAACGCGGCCCCCGCCGGATAGTATCCGGTACGCCGCCTGCGCTCCGTGGTACGCCGCCAGCGCGTCCAGATTCCAGTCGGATTGGGCAATCAGGCGCACCCCCCCATCCGGGGAAACCAGGATCGTCCAGTCTTCTTTGGTCGCCCGCCCCGCGTTCTCTGCCGCCGCCGCGGTTTCGAGAATACGTTCTGCGTCGACCAGGAAGGCGTCCACGAGGAGCTTATCGGCGTCCCCGCGGGAAGCGTGAGAATCGGGTCCACGTCCTGGGCCGGCCCGCCGTCATTCGATCCAGGGGTTGAAGATGCAAGCCTCGAAGATACAAACACGCAACGGGTTCTCCTTGATCGAGTTGCTGGTCGTGGTGGCGATCATTCTGGTCCTGGCCGGCGTCGCGATCCCCCGAATGAAGGAGGCGATTCTCTCTTCTCACCACACCGCCGCGGTACAAACCATCCGCACGATCCACGCCACCCAGGCGCAATACTACGGGCAATTCCAAAGGTTCGCCAAAGACCTCGGCGAACTGGCGTCGGCCAAGCTGATCGACCGCGAGATGGCCTCCGGCGAGCGGAGCGGATACCGCTTTACGCTCGAGGGCGGCGAAGGTGGATACACGATTCACGCCGATCCGCTAAAGGATGGACAGACCGGCCGGATGCATTACTACTCGGATGACACGCTCACCGTCCGGCAGACCCCCGGCCCCGAGCCGGCCAGCACCGGCAGCCCTCCGTTGTAGTTCTGAAACTTCACGGATTGTTTCGCGCCACCGCTTCGTCCAGTGCCAGAAGATCGGCCTGCCGTTGCGGAATCGCTTTCAGCTTTCCGATCAGTTCATCGATGCGGATCGGCTTGGACAGGTAGTCGTCCATTCCCGCGGCCAGACACCGCTCGCGATCTCCCTTCAGCGCGCGCGCCGTCAGCGCAATCACGGGGATTCGCTGGCCAGTTCCTTTTTCTTCTTCCCGGATCCGCATCGCCGCGTCGAAACCGCTCATCCGCGGCATCTGCACATCCATCAGCACCACGTCGTAGCGCTCTCGCCGCCACTCGCTGATGGCTTCCAGGCCGTTGTGCGCTACGGTGACTTCATGGCCCAGCCTCCGCAGCAGCGACATCATCAGTTTCTGATTGACCGCGTTGTCCTCGGCCAGCAGCACCCGCAGGCTTGACGCCGGCGCCGGCTGCGAACGCTTCAAGCATTGCTCTGATCTCGCCGGCTGGCGCGTAATCGCGCCCGCAACCGCCGCCCCCAGTTCGTCGCGGCCCACCGGTTTCAGCACGTACCGCCGGGTTCCCGGATCGCGACGTCCGCCTGCCGTGGCCAGCAGATCGCTGGAGTTGAGCATCAGGATCAGAGCGTCGGCGTCCACGCCATCGGCCCGTAGCGCGGCCGCCGTCTCCGCGCCAGTCATGCCCGGCATCTGCTGATCCAGCAGAATCGCGTCGAAGGTCTGCCCGCGGCGGACGGCCTCCCTCACGCGAACCAGGGCGCCCGGACCGCCCTCGGCTTCCTCCGTCTCCATCCCCCAATCCGAAAGATATCGCGCCGCCGCCGACCGGTTTGTCAAGTTGTCGTCCACCACCAGCGCGCGCTTCCCGCGCAGCACTGCCGGAAGTTCCCCCGGATCCGAGGTCTGCGCCGCCCCGGCGCAGAACACGGTAAAGAAAAATGAGCTCCCGCGGCCGGGCTCGCTTTCCACCCAGATCCTTCCGCCCATCAGCTTCACCAGGTTCGATGAGATCGCCAGTCCCAGCCCAGTGCCTCCGTGCTCTCTGGTCGTCGACCCGTCGCCTTGCCGGAACGGCTCGAAGATCGCATCCCGCAGGTATATCGGGACACCGCTCCCGGTGTCCCTCACCTGAAACCGCAGCCGGCATCCCGGCGGACCGGATTCCTCGACCGCCACCTGCACCAGC
>JACXTT010003775.1_pt1 | contig 22999 bp, 18 predicted proteins | sample 9270951 | NCBI WGS metagenome assembly JACXTT01 (sample SAMN15532306, study PRJNA645909) | rock metagenome | isolation source: weathered quartz diorite | place: Puerto Rico | collected 2017-06-21
TGAAGATGGTGGATGTGGATGCCGCCTACCATCTCTCCGGCGTGGTAAACGTGCGGCTGGCTATGATGGGCAGGATAAGCCTCTACCCCAACCCGGTTGTAAACGTTATTAATATATCGCTGGGCGAAGCGCCTTCAACCAGCTGGAAAGTAAGCCTGTACAATACCGCCGGCCAGGCCATAGTACAAAAGACATTTTCGAAAGACCAAACCACGGTAAGCCTCCCGGTAAGCAATTACCCCTGGGGCCACTATACCGTAGAAATTACGGATGGCGTAAGCAGGCAAAGCGCAACGCTTTTGATTGCCCACCAGTAAAATCCATTGTAATAACCCCTTAGAGCAAAGCAAGGCCCGCCCGGACAGGACGGGCCTTTTTGTTTTTAGGTAGTTACACCTATCCGGTAATAAGGTATCATTTATAATATATAGAATAGTTGGGCCGGAAGGCCTTTTATGCACCTTAAAGATGGAATTGAAAACGTTGAGTTATACATACCGATAAAATAAATCCGTATGTATTCCCTGAAAAACCCCGTTTGCCTTTTACTGCTCCTGTTTTGCCTCAACGGCAGTTTTGCCCAATCGCCCGGCATCGTTGTTCGCCCGGCGGGGGGCCCCTACAGCAGCATTTTAGACCCCAACCAGGATGGCTTTACCTCTAAAACAGCTGCCGGCTTCAGCGGCGGCGATGTGGGCGCGGCCTATAGTGAAATTGCGTATAAAATTGTACCGCCCGCGGTAACCGAACCCACCGGCGACCTGGCTACCGGCCCCTCCGGCGGGTTTACCGATATTGTAAAAACCGTAGACAACAGCGGGTTTTATGTGTATTATGACGGCACCAATTTATTGTTCCGCCTGCGCATTGGCAATGTTATCAGCGGCTCAAAAGGCTATAGCATTTTATTGGATACCGACGGTAAAATGGGCAACAGCGGCCCCTATGCCGACCCCAATTATGTAGCCCCTACCAATACCAGCAACGGCAACCCCGGCTTTGAATACGAGGTGGTGCTGGAAACCAATTTCAATGTATCGGTATACAATGTAGACGGCACGCAAAACCCGGTATTGCTGACCACGTACCCGCTGAGCAGCAACTCGCTGATATCGGTAGCCCTGTCTACCGATTCCAACAACCCGGATTATTTCTATGATTTTGCCGTTCCCATCAGCGCCATCGGCTCACCTTCCTCGTTCCGCATGGTGGCTACCACGGTTACCTCGCCTTCTTCTGCCCTGCAGGGCAGCCGTTCGGATATTTATGGCATTGATGACAACGCTTACCCCAATGTCTCCGCCGCCTGGCAAACAGTCATTAATGCGCAGCCGGTTATTACCCTCAGCAATATTGGTTCGGGCGGCAGCGGCATTACCGCCACCTGCACGGCCGCACCCACCATTAGCAGCCCCATAACATCGGGCAGCAGTGTAGCCGTAACCGGTAGCTGGACGAGGCTGGATGCCAGCAAACCCGCTACTGCTACCATTACCCTGTATAAAAACGGCGCATCGGCGGGTACTACCACCGCCAGCACCGGCGGCAGCTGGAGCATAACCGTGCCCACGATAGCCACGGGCGATGTATTTTATGCCAAAGCCCAGGCCAGCGGCGAATCGATGTGCCTGCAATCGCCTTCGGTAACGGCAGGCTGCAGCTCGGTGCCGGCCGCACCGGTACTGACCTGCGCTTCAAGCAAAGGCATATCGGGCACTATCCCTTCGGGCAGCACCATACTGGTTTACCTGCTGCCTGCCACTGCCGCAGCACCCACCAGCAACCCCCTTACCACCAATATCACCTACCCTACCTCCACTTCTTTTGCCTACTATGTGAACGGCTGCTCGGGAGGATCGCCCAATGTAACCAATGGCAGCTATATGCTGATAGCCTCCAATGGCTGCAACTCGGCGCCTACCTTTGAATGTATTGCGTCCGGCAGCAGCGCCCTTACGGGGTTAAGCACCAATTCTATTGCACTGACCACGCCCATTTACCCCTACCAGACTTCTATTAGCGGCACGGGCGTAGCCAGCGGCAATATACTGGACCTGTTTATCAACGGCCAGTACAATGCTACCATTACGGCCACGGGTACCAGCTTTTCGTTTACCGGGCTTAGCCTGAACGCCGACGACCAGCTAAAAATTTATAATAATTCCGGCACTACCTGCAGAACGGTTTCCGCCGCCTTTACCATAAGCTGCTATACACAGCCGCCGGTTATTACCACCAACAGCAACGGCAAACTGCTGTCTTCCGCCACGGCCATCAGCGGCACCTCGGTTTATGCCGGCGCCACCGTTACGCTCTACAAAGGCACTTCGCCTTCGGGCGTGGCTACGGGCTCGCCCGCCACTACGGCCGCCAACGGCAATTGGACGGTGCCGGGCCTTACCCTGGCGGCGGCCGACAATTATTATGCCGTGCTCACCAACGGCAGCTGCGCCAGCCCCTCTTCCGCCGGCGCCGGCGTACTGGCGCCTACCGCGGTATGCCCCACCATTACAGGCAGCTATACCGATGCCAGCACCAGTGTTAGCGGCACCATGCCTTCCTCGTTTACCGGTACGGTACGCTTATACCTCGACGGTACGTTGACTGGCTCTGCAGCGCTTACCAGCGCCACCTCGTGGAGCATCAGCTCCCTTACCTACGCCCTGTACCCCAACGGGGTGCTGACGGCCACCGCGCAGGCCACCGGCAATGCGGAAAACTTTAGCTGCGCAGGTACGGTTACGGTGGGCTGCTCCTCGCCCGCCACGCCTTCTATCAGCCCCACATCGAGCACTATCAGCGGCGGGCAAACCGTAACCTACACGGTAAACAATGTAACTACCGGCGCCTGGTACGCGCTGCTGGACAACAGCGGCGCCAGCTATGCCACCTCTGTTTATAAAAGCAGCACCAGCTCCTTTACGCTCACTACCAAATCTTTCAATACCGCCGGCACCTATACGCTTAACCTTTCGGCCGATAAGCTCAGCGGCTGCGCGGCTGCCTTCCAGGCGGCCACGGTAACCGTTTCGTCGTCCCTGCCGGTATTGCTGGTAAGCTTTAACGGAACGTATAAAAACGGGGCGGATTACCTGCAATGGACTACGGCCGATGAGCAGCACCTGGACCACTTTGAGGTAGAAAGAAGCGCAGACGGCATGCTGTTTACCACGCTGGGCCTGGTAAAAGCCAGGGGCAATAACCAGATAAGCGCCGCTTACCGCTTTACCGACGCGGTAACGGAAAGCCACACGTTTTACTACCGGCTGAAAATGACAGACCAGGACGGCAGCTTTAACTACAGCCCCGTTATAGTGCTAAAAGCCGTGCCCGCCCTTACGGTATCGGTAAGGCCAAACCCTTTTGTAAACAGCATAAGCCTTATGGCCGAGCTGGGCAGGCCGCAGGATATAACCGTAAGCCTGGTAGACGCCGCCGGCAGGCAGGTGTACAGCTATACCCTGGCCGGACAGAAAGGCGTAAATACGGTGCAGCTCAACGGCCTGGACCGTTTTTCAAAAGGCATTTATATTATGCGCGTGCATACGGCCGATGAAACGCTGCAGCAAAAACTGGTAAAAACAGCCGGCAAATAATAGTTCTATATATAACAATCCAATAATCAATAAGTATTAATTAACACTTATTGATTATTGGATAAACCCTGCCAAAAACTTGCATTAAACAAAAAAGCGTTTACCTTTGCATCACCTTTAATTACATAGACTTCATACAGCAGTGTAACTACTGCGGTGCTTCATTGCCATACTCAGATCGATTCCGATCAAAAAATCCATTTCCTGTTCGTTTCTTTTAAGACATAGGCCGCTGGCTTACTGTTTTTAGCGTGCTTTTATCCAACATCTTATGCGTCTGCACGAGGGCCACCCCTTTTGTGCTGACCGGCTTTTTACATCCGTACACATAACTAAAACCTATATAAATAGAAACCATGAAACAAGGTTACTTCCTGCTGGCCGTTATGGTCATTTGTACAGCTGTAAGGGGCAACAGCTTTACCCCGGACACCCTTAACAACAGTGGCAACAACAGCAGCACCGTGATGCTGATGAGTTTTGACGCTAACCTCACGGCCAGCAATAGTGTAAACATCAGCTGGAGCACCAGGCAGGAATACAGTACAAAATATTTTGAAATAGAACGCAGCCGCGACGGCCTGCACTGGCAATCGTTGCTTTCGGTAAGCGCCTCCGGTTTTTCATCTACCCCCCGCAGTTATTGCAGCCAGGATGCGGCGCCGCTGCCCGGCGTCAACCTGTATCGCCTGCGGATAATAAACGTAGACGGCAGTTACGGCTATACCCCCGTAACCAGCCTGCGGCTGGATGTACAGGGCAAAATAAGCGTATACCCCAATCCATCGGTAAGCAGCATTAATGTATCGCTGCCGGTGGCGCCTGCCGGTAGCTGGGCCGTTAGCCTGGTAAGCCTTTCGGGGCAGGTGGTATTGCAGCAGCAGTTTTCAAAACAGCAAACCACGGCAAGCCTGCCGGTAAGCAGGTACCCTGCCGGTAATTATACCCTTGAAATTACCACCGGCACCGGCAGGCAAAGCACCCTGCTGATGATTGCCCACCGGTAAAATGTATAGCATAGCCGCTTTTAAAACAAACAGCTTCTTTATTTAAACAACCCGGCGCACGTATTAATGGTGCAGCTTAACCGTATCCACCACGGTAGTCTGGCCCAGCACAATAGCAGCGCCCGCCTGTACCGTTTTAAAGGTGGTATCTGAAGGAATAAAATAAAGCGAATAGCTGCCCGCGGGAATATCTTTTATAAAATAGTTGCCGCCCGGAACGCTGGTAAACGTAGTGGCAATGGTATCGGTGCCTTTAATGGCTATAACGGCCGTTCTTACCGAATCGGGCACTACCACGCCCCTGAGGTTGCCGCCGGAAGGCGCAAAGGAAAGAATGCGCAATACGGGTTTTAAAATAACATTGCCGCTGTTGCCCGCAAATACAACAGACCGCAGCACATCAAAATCGAGCGTGAGGCGGTACAATACCCCGCCCGATACCTGCTCGTGTATTTGCACTTTTAAGCCGGACTGCTGCGCGCTGGGTGTTTTAAGGCTTATTTTATCGCCGGCGGCAGTAATAAGATAATTGTTATCGCCCAGGATAAGCCTTACCTGGCTGATGGTGCCGGCGGGTATGCTGGCATCGGCCAGCAGGGTGTCTTTACCATTGGTTAACGCCAGCAGGTTATACACACCGGGATGCACGCCGCTGAGCAGGATGGGATGCGTGCTGTCGTTTACAATTACTTCTACCTGCTCAATATCTACCCACACCGCTTTAATATTGGGGGCCGGGTTGTCTGCCAGGCTTATTTGCAGCTGCGACTGGTTGCTGCTTTTACTGTTCTTAGAGCAGGCGGCGAATACAGCAGCGACAAACAGTGTGCTGACAAATAACGAGTTACGGACTTTTGCTTTCATGCTATGCTGGTTTTAAGTAAGGTGATATAATAACCAATCAAAGATTGTTCCAGATTGACAGGCAGACCTATAGGGAAGTTTTATTAAACACATAAGTATTTACGTGTAATACAGCCAATTACATAGTAAAGTATAGTGTAAAAGGGAAATAGCGGCAGTAGCTTTATCGTTACCAGTTATCGAATAAATTTCATCCGCCTCCATGAAAACCGTGGCCCTGCTATACGTGCTAATGAGCCTGCTTGTGCTGCCTGCCGCAGCGCAGCTCTGCCCCGGCGGAGGCGTGGATTTTAGTTCGGCCGTTACCTTCGACCCCTCCTGGATATACGGCTGCAATACCGGTACTTCGTGCAACGGGGGCATTGCCTTCGACAACCGCGCTTCGTGCGAGCCCACTACCGCCATGGACGCCTGCGCACCACCCCCGTCCTGCGGTCTTCCTGTGCACAACGGCTCGGATATCTGGTTTAAATTTCTGCCCACCGGCACTACGGCTACCATTTCCTGCTATCAAAATACATCGCTGGTTATTGGCATACAGGCCTTTTCGGGCGGTCCCGCCTGCGGGTCATTAACTGAAATTGGTTGTACGCTGGCGGGCGGGCCCAGCAGCGGCGTGCAGCTGAATTTATCGGGCCTTACTCCCGGCAAACTTTATTACTACCGGATTTTTGGCAGCGCCACACCGGTATCGCAACGTACGGGCCTGTATTGTTTTTGCGGCAGCACCGGGCTGGGCGGCACCGTACTGGCTGCGGCCCCGGCAGGATTTAACGCCGTGGCGGCAGGCAATACCATTGCGTTAAGCTGGACGGCGCCGTTGACCAATACCAAACAGTCGTTTACGATAGAACGCAGCGCCGATGGCAGCTCCTTTACGGCCATTGCCAGCCTGCCCGAAACGGGCAGCCCGGGCCTGCCGCAAGCCTACCACTTTACCGATGCGGCACCGCTGCAAGGCATGAATTACTACCGGCTTAAACATATACTGGAAGACGGGCATTATGAATACTCCGTCCTTGTGTCGGCAAAAGCAGGGCCTGCGCCCGGGTTTACGCTGTTTTTTAATGCCGGCAGGCAGGAATGGCAGGTAAACAGCGCCATGGCCACCCCGGCCGTGCTATACGATGCCGCGGGGCGGCCGGTACTGTTGCTGCACCTGCAGGCGGGCAGCAACAGCATACCCGCCCGCGGGCTGGTAAACGGCGTTTATTTTATGCGGGCGCTGAAAACGGGGGTTACGCAGAAATGTTATATGGCCGGCCGGTAGCCCTGCTGTTAAGCGCCGGCAAAACCCTAACCCGGCTTGGGGCAACAGGTACCTGCGGCCGATACCTGTTTCTACGTTCACGAATAAAAAAACGTGGAATTATTTCAACAATTGCATACGGTTATTGCCTACCGGTAGGGCTAAACGCCCGCGGTATGTTTTTTAGGGTAATGGATTATTCGTCCTTATTCTATAAGACATGCTACCTATGATTAATAACCACAACTATTACAACGCGCTGGAGCCCGGCGACCTCATTGAACTACTGGCCAACGCCACCGACAAATACACCCATGCCCAGGCCATGGGGCTGGCAGAACGCACCCTGGAAAGCTACCGGGAGCTGATTGATTTTCTGCAGAAAGAAATAGCCTTGCGCGGGCCGGAAAAAATGCATAACCCGATGTCGGGTATTAACAGTTCGCCGGTCAATACGTAAAAACAGCCGCAAGCTCATCTCTTATACTTCCTCCTTCACCGTCTTTCCATAGGCTTCCTGCAGGCGGCGCTGTATTTCGGTGGGCACCGGCGAATAACTGGCAAAGGCCAGGTTGAATTTGGCGCGGCCCTGGGTAATGGAGCGCAGCGAGGATGAATAATCGTACATCTCCGCCAGCGGCACTTTGGCTTCTATACGGGTAAAATGACCGTCGGCATCGATGCCTTCCACCACGGCGCGGCGGCTTTGCAGGTCGCCCATGACGCTGCCGGTAAGATCATCCGGGCACCATACTTTCAGGTGGTGGATGGGCTCCAGTATTTGCGGGTCGGCCAGCTGGAAGGCCTGGCGGAAGGCCTGCAGGCCGGCAATTTTAAAGGAAATATCATTACTGTCTACCGGGTGCATCTTGCCATCGTATACGCATACCCGCACATCGCGCACATAGGAGCCCGTGAGCGGCCCTTCGTGCATTTTTTCCATGACCCCTTTGAGGATGGAGGGGAGAAAACGGGTGTCGATGGCGCCGCCAACAATGCAATTGTAAAATACCAGCTTGCCGCCCCAGTCCAGCGGGTATTCTTCCCTGCCCCGCACGGTAAATCCTTTGGGGTCGGGCATGCCCTCGTGCCAGGGTTCAATGCGCATAAACACTTCGCCAAACTGGCCGGCGCCGCCGCTCTGCTTTTTGTGGCGGTAGCTGGATTCGGCCATGCGGCGGATGGTTTCGCGGTAGGGAATGCCCGGGCGGCTGAATTTTACGTCCAGCCCGTGTATATGCGCTATTTTCCATTTTATAATGGCCAGGTGCAGCTCGCCCTGGCAATGCAGGAGTATCTGCCTGAGCTCGGAAGAAAATTCTACCAGTATGGTGGGGTCTTCCTCGCGCAGGGTGTGCAGGGCGGCGGAGAGTTTTTCCTCCTCCCCTTTGCGCGCCGATTCGATGGCCACGGTCATATTGGGCGCGGGGAATACAATGGGTTGCAGCTCTATGGTCCTGCCCCGCTCGTGCAGGGTATTATTAACATGGGTGTTGCGTAATTTGATGGTAGCGCCGATATCGCCGGCCACCAGCTCGTTGATATTGGTGCGGCCATGGCCTTCCACCACGTAGAGCTGGTTGATTTTTTCCGATACGCCGGTAGTGGCGTTGACCAGTTCCATGCCGCTGCGTACGGTGCCGGAAAACACTTTAAATAAACTCATTTCGCCCACATGGCTTTCCACGATGGTTTTGTATACAAAAGCGCAGGGCCGGCCGCTGGCATTGCAGGGAAGCGGGGTACCATTGAGCGTTTGCTGCGGCGGCATTTCATTGGCGCTGGGGCATACATTGTCTATAAAACCCATAAGCCGCCCGCTGCCCATATTGCGTTCGGCAGAGAGACAGAATAAAGGAAATAAATCATGCTGTATCATGGCTTTTTTCATGCCTTCCTTTACTTCGTCTTCGTCCAGCTCGCCTTTGTCGAAGTATTTTTCCATGAGCGCCTCGTCGTTGCCGGCAATGGCTTCTATGAGCTCCTGGTGCAGGGCTTCGGCGCGGGCCCTTTCTTCACCGGGTATGGGCAGCTTTTCGGGTTTACCGCCGGCGTCTTTAAATTTATAAAGGGTCATGCGCAGCACGTCAATGATTTCGTGAAAGCCAGCGCCCTGCTGGCGGGGGTATTGCACTACGGTGATTTTTGACCCGAAATGGGCTTTTGCTTCGCGAACGGTTTTATCGAAATCGGCGCCGTCGTCGTCCAGCTTATTTACCGCCAGTATCATGGGCGTTTTAAACTGCTCGGTATACTGCCAGGTAAGGTCGGTGCCTACCTCTACGCCCATAACGGCGTTGAGCAGCATTACACCGGTATCGGCTACGCGAAGGGCGGAAACGACCTCGCCCACAAAATCGTCGTACCCGGGGGTGTCTATAATATTGATTTTGTACCCGCGCCATTTGGCGTGCATGAGGGTAGAAAAGATGGAATTGCCCCTTTCCTGCTCCAGTTCATGGTAATCGCTGGTGGTATTGCGTTGTGCTACGGAACCGCGGCGGCTTATGAGGCCGGCTTCAAAGAGCATGCATTCCGCTAATGTTGTCTTACCGCAGCCGGAGTGGCCCAGCAAGACAATATTCTTTACGTGTGAGGTATCAAATTCTGCCATGGCAAACAAGTTTAAAGATGAATAATTGAATGACAAAGAACTCAATGGATTTGGTTGCCTGCTACGAAGACGGGAGTAGTAGTGAAGGGAGAAGAAAAATGTGGAAATGTGAGAGTGTGGAAATGCGTTTGCGCGGCCTTCATTTGCCACATTTCCACATTCTCACATTTTCCACATTAAAAAAGGGGTACTTAGAACGGGCTTCTTCAATATCAGTTCAGCCTGGCAAGGAAATTCCGGAAGCCTGTTTTTAATTCCTGCAACATGTGTTCCAGCCGCTGGTAATCGTCCAGCAGGTGCTCGTGCTCCGCCCAGGTAGTGGCGCTTACCTGGCCGTGATGTACAGTCCTTTCTGCTGTTGCTTTTAAATCGTGTGCCCTGATGGAGTGTTTGAGATCGTGAATGTTGATGAGCTGGAGGTAAAACTGGTTTTCGAAGTGGTCCAGGTCGGTAAGCTGGTCTTTTTGGGTAATGCTTCGGGCAATTTGCCGGAGATGGTTTTTGAGCTGAGTGAATTCTTCGCGGTAGTTCCGTAGGTGTTGCCGCCAGGTGCTGCACTCAGCGGCAAGCTGTGAGATGTCTGCTGTAACCATTGGAGTAAAATTTAAAGGTGAAACGATGATTTAACCTCTACGATTTCCCCGGGGTATGGATGGATTGCGTTGATAAGAGCTGGTAACAATTTAAGATAGTTTTGCGGTAAAATGCCGGTTTGTGAAAAAAATGTTGTGAAATTTTAATATAATTGTTAACCGCCTTCATGCCCTGCCCTATCCCATTCAACCGGGCGGCAGACCTTTAATAGAAATAAATAGTTCAGGGCACCGGCTATTGCCCTAAATTTGATTGCATGATCAGGTTCCTGGAAATTATATGGAGCAGTTTAAAAATGGCGCTGGCGGAATTTCGCAGCAATAAGCTGCGCACCTTTCTCTCGCTTTTTGGCATTACGGTAGGTATTTTTTGCATTATCGGCGTACTGGCCACGGTAGACAGCCTGGAAAAAAATGTAAAAAACGATATCAATAAGCTGGGCTCCAAAACCATTTATATCGACAAATGGGATTACAGCGGGCAGATACCCTGGTGGAAACTGCTTAACCGTCCCAATCCCGCTTACAGCGAAATGCGCATGCTTAAGCAACGCAGCGAGCTGGCCACCAATGTGGCGTTTACCATCAGCAACAACAGCAGCATACAATGGAACGATGAAGAAGTGAGCGGGGTAAACATTTACGGCATTACGGAAGATTTTTCCAATATACAGCATCTTGACATAGCGCTGGGCCGCTACCTGCAGGACAATGATTTCGGGCATGCGTCCAACAGCGTGGTGATGGGATACAGCATTGCCGAAAAGCTGTTTACCAAACCGGAAAAGTCGGTGGGGCAGGAAATCGACATCCTGGGCAAGCGGGCCCGGGTAATAGGGCTTATCCAGAAACAGGGCAAAAGCATTATCGGCGGCTGGGATTTTGACGAAAGCATCCTGATGGACTACAGTTTTTTGAGAACTATTGTGCCGGAAAAGCGCTCGCAGCCGGTGCTGATGGTGCAGGGGAAGGAAAATGTGCCCATGAAGCTGCTGAAAGACGATGTACAGGGCGCCATGCGCTCCATACGCAAGCTGCGGCCAACGGAGCGGGATGATTTTTCGCTGAATGATATTGAGTCGTTTGCCGAGTTTGCCACCAGGATATTTTCCGGCGTTAACCTGGGCGGCTGGTTTATAGCCGGGCTGTCGCTGCTGGTAGGTATGTTTGGCGTAGCCAATATCATGTTTGTGACCGTGCGCGAGCGTACCAGCCAGATAGGGCTAAAGAAGGCCATCGGGGCCAGGCGTTCCAGCATACTGGTGGAGTTCCTGCTGGAATCGGCTTTCCTGTGCATCATGGGTGGTGTGGTGGGGCTGCTGCTGGTATTTATTCTTACTAAACTCATTTCCTCCGCGATGGGCTTTCCCATCTTTATATCGCTTAATATCCTGTCGCTGGCCATCGGCATCTGTATTATTACCGGTGTGCTGGCGGGCATTATCCCGGCTTTTATTGCGGCACGTATGGACCCGGTGGTAGCGATACGATCAAAATAGCTATTTTTGCAGCTTGAGTATCCGCATATTAGCCATAGAATCCTCCTGCGATGAAACATCCGCCGCCGTATGCGCGGACGGAAAAATCCTTTCTAATTTTATTGCCGGCCAGGCCGTGCATGAAAAATATGGCGGCGTGGTGCCGGAGCTGGCCAGCCGGGCGCACCTGCAAAATATTGTGCCGGTGGTGGACATGGCGTTACAGGAGGCCGGTTGCCGGCTGGAAGATATGAACGCCATTGCCTTTACACAGGCGCCGGGGTTGATTGGCTCCCTGCTGGTGGGCGCACAGTTTGCCAAATCGCTGGCGCTGGCGCTTAACATCCCGCTGATTCCCGTGCACCACATGCAGGCGCATGTGCTGGCCAACCTGATTGAAGACCCCAAACCGGCGTTTCCCTTTCTCTGTCTTACCGTGAGCGGGGGCCATACCCAGATTGTATTGTGCGAATCGCCGGAACGCCTTACCATTATCGGCGAAACCATCGATGATGCTGCGGGCGAAGCGTTTGATAAATCGGCCAAGCTGCTGGGCCTGCCCTACCCCGGCGGCCCGCTGATAGATAAATACGCGCAGGCGGGCAATGCGCTGCGGTTTTCGTTTGCCGAGCCACGTATACCGGGACTTAACTTCAGCTTTAGCGGGCTGAAAACGTCTATCCTGTATTTCCTGCGCGATGAAACGCTAAAGAACCCGTCGTTTGTGGAAGAAAACCTGGCGGACATCTGCGCGTCTGTACAATACCGTATTATTCATATTCTTATCAGCAAGCTCAGGAAAGCGGCGGTGCAAACCGGTATTAAAAACATTTGTATTGCCGGCGGCGTATCGGCCAACAGCGGCCTGCGCAAGGCGCTGGAAGAAACCGGGCGGCGGCAGCGCTGGAATACGTTTATACCTGCCTTCCAGTATTGCACGGATAATGCCGGCATGATAGCCATAACGGGCTATTATAAATACCTGGCCGGCCAGTTTGCGCCGCTAAGTGTGAGCGCTACGGCAAAAGCGGAATGGTAAGAAGTTCAACCAATGGCCAACAGTTATTTTCAATTCAAGCAGTTTACTGTCCACCAAAACAGGAGCACGCTGAAGGTGAGTACCGACAGCTGTATATTGGGGGCATGGGTGGCGGGGATGGTGAGTAGTGCGTGGTCAGTGGTGCATGGCGGGGCACCCCGTGCGCTGGATATTGGCGCGGGCACCGGCCTGCTGATGCTGATGCTGGCGCAGCAATGGGGCGGGGCGATTGACGGGGTAGAGATTGATGCCCGTGCTGCGGGGCAGGCTGCAGAAAACATACAGGCATCGCCGTGGGCGGAGCGCCTGCGGGTAATGCAGGGCGATATACAATCGGCCGTATTGCCCGCTGCCTATGATCTTATTATCAGTAACCCGCCGTTTTACGAAGGAGATTTAACGTCTCCTGCTGCGCATAACAACCTGGCTAAGCATGCTGCGGGCCTTACGCTGGAAGGCTTGCTGGAAGCCGTGGACCGGCATTCCGCTCCTGCCGGATGGCTGGCGGTGCTCCTGCCCTGGCACCGAACGGGCTATTTTCGTACGCTGGCGGCTGCACGCGGATGGCAGCCGGTAAAGGAATTGCATATACAGCAAACGCCACAGCATACTTTTTTCAGGGCTGCTTTGTTGCTTCAGAAAGATTATAGCGGTTTAGTGGAAACAGCAACCCTGGCCATTCATACTGTGGAACGGGTGTATACGACGGAGATGCAGGCATTGCTCCAGCCGTATTACCTGTACCTGTAAGCTGTGGCTGTATTCAGCTTATGTTGCCCTCCTTCGGGGTTATTGGTTCGGGCTTATCCTATCCCGCATAATTTTCCAGGTATTGAAATGGGGCGGTCAGCTTCCCGTCTTTAACCATGGTAGCGCGTTCAATGATGGCGGAGCCTCCTTTTGCGAGGTCTTCCAGCACGTATTTAATGAGCTGTTCGCCAAAATAGCGGCTGGCATCGCGCGGGAGCTCATTGGGCAGGTTGCCCACGGCCACCACATCGATGGAGCCGGGCAGGTAAGGCGCAGTTTTTTCAAACGTAGTGCGGCTGACACCGTATACCGGGTCTTCGATGCTCTGGTCGCCCATATTCACGGGTACCGAGCCGTTTTCATCATCGGTAATATCTGCGATGGTTTGCAGCAGGAAGGAAGCGGAGCGGATGGCTTCTTTTTCAAACAGGCGGGGTGCGCTTTTATCCCAATACAGGCCGTTCATGAGTATATCGGTCTGTTCGGAATATGGCAGGAATTTGCAGCTATAATCAGCGGGATGGGCATGAAAGGCTTCACGGCTATAGCCACCGGTCTTTTTATGCACGTAGAGGTCGGGGCCCTTTAGCTGGGTGTATACGGGATAGGCAAAGCGGCGCTGCAGGTATTCGTCGGGCTCCACTTCATGAATGCCCATAAGGTTCATGATTTCGAGGATGCCGTGCGCCACGCGCCCGGAGCCGGTTACGGCAATTTTTACATTGGGCAGGCGCAGGCCGAAATAGGTATGGATGAGCTCGCGGAAGCTGCGCTGTTTGTATACCCGCTCCAGCTGGTAGAGCCCGGTGCGGTGGCCATAGGCCATCATGCCATTGTGGGCGCCCACTACGCCGGCAAAAAAGCCAAAGCCGATGATGCGTTGCTTATCGTCGTGCTCCAGGCATTCGTAGTCGATGAGCGTAATTTGTTTTTGCAGGATGGCTTTCAGCAGTCCCCGGTTATGCGGCTGCGCCTTCCGGGTATGCGAAAAAAACAGGTAGGTTTTGCCCGGTATAAGCATGTGCACGGGCACTTCTTTAATGCCCAGGAGTATGCTGCAATCGCTGAGGTCTTCTTTTACTTCCACGCCGGCGGCCAGGTATTCCTTGTCGGAAAAACAGCGGCTGTCGGAGGTTTGGGCAATTATTTTCACCCCGGGGGCACTGCGGGTTATCCATTTGCATTGTGCAGGGGTAAGCGCCACGCGGTTGTCTGCCGGAATCTTTCCTTCCCTGATAAGGCCGATCTTCATCATAGTTGTACCTTTGCTGAACGTTTGCAAATGTAAGCCGCTAAAGTATGCCAGGGGCAGGATAGTGTACCGGGCACATGCTTACCGGCGGCGGGGAGGTATATAATTATGAATTTGGTAAAGAAAATAGGCCGTTTTATCCGCAGGATGCTGTTCCCGAAAAAACGCTGTTGCGAGTGACGGGCCAGGCGTGGCACGGTTCGCTTGCGCAGCAGACCAACCGTACCACGCCCATACCGGTTGCGATGTTTGGATTTCCTGAAAAAAACAGGGGTATGACGTTGGACAGAAGAGCGGGAATGCGTAATATTGCATCCCTTTTCACAACTACCATGCTGCCCGGGTGGCGGAATTGGTAGACGCAGCAGACTCAAAATCTGCCATCCGCAAGGGTGTGAAGGTTCGATTCCTTTCCCGGGCACAACGCCTTGTAAATGAATAATTTGCAGGGCGTTCTTATTTTTGGTTGGATCAACCCTGCTGTTGTACGAAGCGTGATTTCTATAACTCAATTAATGCTCTTACAACTATTATAAGTGTCCAAAGAGCGCTAATCCAACTAATAATTTTTTCATGTTTCCGATCGGCTTCTGAATGAAGATACATCTTCAATTTCCTTTGAATAGTATGCTTCTAAAATTTTATCTGCTTTAGGAAAATCATCCGTTTTTATATTCAGTATTACAGCAAAATCGATTTGATGCGCGGCAATTGCTTTAACATAATAGTGTAAGTTGTCCTGTAATTGGTAATCGATATTGTTTTCCGTTAATAAAGCAGTTATTTCTTCCGCAGATACCCCTCTAATGCAAAAAATCATGACAGGGAATTACTTCAATTATCCGTCCTTCTTTTTCAAAACGGTCTTTTTGCCGGAACGTGATAATCTTGCCTTCCTTTTTCTCAAAGAATGCAAGCGCTTCCAATACACCATTCAGTTCCCGGTCAAGATTGTCAGCGTTAAGGTCAAAACAAACCTGCACCACTTCCTGGATAACGCCTTTATTAAAAACAACAAAATCGCATTCACCTTTCTCCGAAAAATAATAGATATCCCTGTACGTTCTTCTCAGGTGCAGGTACACGAGGTTTTCCAGCAATCTGCCACTATCTTCTGTAAATGAGCCGGAATTTACGCTGACCATACCAGTATCTATGGCATATACTTTTCTGGGATTGACCATTTGTTTGCGCAGCGAGTAATCGAATTTCGGTACAAATTGAAGCAAATAGCTGTCTTCCAGGTGTGAAAGATATTCTGTTATCGTATTGGTAGATCCAACTTCGAACAGGCTTTTTAACCTGTTGGCCGTTATCAGCTTGCCTACATTAGATACCAGGTATAAGGCCAGGCGTTGCAGGATTCTTACATCCCGTATTCCATAACGTACCGCAATGTCCCGGATCAGTATATCTTCAAATATATAATTCAGTATTTCATTGGCATGCTGTTTTACATATTCAGGGAACCCCCCGGTATGAAGATATTGGCCTAATGAATCCGGAGAGGCTTCGAGGTGATTGAATAAATTAAATTCCCGGAAAGAAAAAGGGAAAAGCTCTTTGGTGATATGCCTGCCGGTTAGTTTGGTTCCCAGTTCCCTGCTCAATAAACTGGCGTTTGAACCGGTGATAACCAATTTGAAACCTTCGTCCAGTTTTTGTCGAACATATCGCTCCCATTGAGTGATAATTTGTATTTCATCAAATAACAGTACTTTACTACCTGTTTCCCGGATTACTTCATCCAGCTTGAGAAAATCATTTATTTCAAATTCATATAAACGCGGATCCTCGAAATTCAGGTATAAAGCATCCGGATATCGCTCTTTCAGCAGCTGAAAAAGAAGTGTGCTTTTACCACATCTCCGTATCCCGGAAACGATCATTGCGTAAGACGAAAGATCAGGAAGTGCCTGCAAGGCTTCTCTTTTTAACCCGCTTTCTTTCAATAAAAGATTCTCTTTTTGAGATGTAAGTATTTGATTAATAGCATCTTTTGCCAGCATTTTAAAAGTTTACAGTACAAATATACAAACTTGTATATTACTAATGTAAAGATTTGCATTCTGTTGGCGTAATATATGACGCGGTCATCTTCTATCCTACTCTCTGACAATAAAGGATTTAAGCTTGTATAAAAGCATCAAATCCTCCCTGAATCGGTTCGAACTCATTCCACTGTGGGGCACCAGAGTGGAATGCCCCGATTTTTCGGGGCATTCTTTATTTTTAGGATCGATGGAACCCGCTTTAGTTCCTGTACTTCCATCCCGCCATAGCGCTGTTGCCATTTGTAAAACGTGGCTGTTGATATACCCATCTCCCGGCAGATATCTTCGGTCTTGCGGCCACCTTCATGTGACTGAATGGCCTGTATGGTTCAATTCCTGACGCCGGGTATTGAGAGGCCCATTGATGAGGTGCTATAACGAAGTGTGCAATGCTCTCAAATGCGGAAGCCAATGTTAGCTGCTGCTCTTCTTCCCGGCTCATAAATTTTTAGAGTAGAAATAAAGTAATTTATTTACTGCCTGACTTACGTATTCCGGCTTCCAATAGGTTTCAATATGCGTAGCTCCTTCAATTAAAAATAATTCTTTATTTTTTGCATTAGTCGCTTTTTTAAAAGCATCTTCGGTCATATAATATGAATCTGCTTTGCTTCCAGCCATCATCAATAATGGCTGTTCAATTAAATCCATATTGGAACTTGCATCAAAGTTCATTAAATCCAACAAACTGCTTACTGTGTATTTTGCACTTGAGTTTGGATGTGGATATGTAATGCCATAATATTCTATCCCTTGTCGGTACAGGTCAACAGGGATTTTTGCAACCTGTTCTGCTGTCATTGGTGTAGTGCTATTATTTGCATATAAAATTTCGCCTCCAGCTGCTTCTTGCGCTCTTGCATCCGATGCTTGTTTTAACCTTTCCTGGATTGTCGAAATTTGTGAATTCATAAAACCATTTCTACGAACCAACCCTGTATTAAACATACTCAAAGTAGCAACTGCTTTGAATAGCTTATCTGATTGAGCAGCTTTTAAAGAGTAACCACCACCGCCACAAATGCCAAATAAGCCAATTCTTGCTTTGTCAACACCGGCATATTGAGAAATAAAATCTCCCATTGCGTAAATATCCTCAATTCGGTTCGCTGGTTTATCTACACATCTTGGTGTTCCGCTGCTTCCACCCTGGTAGGCTGCATCTGCTGTAATAGTAATATAACCAAGTTCGGCTAAATGCTGTGCATACAAACCTGCAACTTGTTCTTTTACACCCCCGTTTGGATGGGCAATAACAATAGCAGGATATTTATTTTCGGGGGCATAATTGGCTGGTATGTAAACATTGGCAGCTATTGTTATGTCTTTAATTTTATAAGTAACAGGATGGATGTTTACTTTTCCTTTTACATTTTCAGTAATTGCTCCATCATACACCAAAGTCCAGGGATTTTTCTGCCTGGTACTTGTTTCGTTTATCATTTTGTTGTTATTTATAGTTTGTGAAATTTCTTTTATAGAATTGCCTTCTGTAACACCGATTTTAGCTTTTAAGATGTCGGATATATTGCTAAGCTGGATTTGCGTAACTCCATTGCAGATACCTACATTGATGTGCGACCGTAATTGTGCTTCTACACCACCTAAACTAGCCAGGGTAGAAATAGTAATGATTTCACGGGTTTTAAAATCTAATATATCGTTACTGAAAATGTCGGCAAATAAATGCTCTTTTAAAAATTGGTCAATAATTGGGGCAAAATCCGCTACATCTGTTTTAATAGGGCTTCCTACCAATTTTGTTTGGATTTCTGTTCCTAATTCAAGTTTTGTTTTGTTATTAGCAGGCAATGGGCTTGATGCTTTTCCAATTGGGTCATTAATGCCATTTTGTTTTCGTTCTTCAAGAACCGTTCTTAAGGTTTTGAGCGCATTAAGGCTACGTGGAAAACCTGCATACGCATATAGTTGCACCAGTATTTCTTTTGCTTCACTAATACTCAAACCGGCATTCAGCCCTTCATTTAAAGATGAGCGAAGCGATTGCATATCGCCTTTTGTTGCAAAACCAACAATAGCAACTATGCCTTGTTCTTTACGGCTTAATGGTTCGTTGCCTGGCGTAATTTGTGCGGTTACGTGTATCATAAAAGTGAATTGACAAATTGCATTCAATAAAAAGTGATATAGATTTAATCGTTTCATGTTGTTAGCTTTTTAATTTCTATTACCGGCTTATAAACAGCAACATCCCAGCTTTTATTTGCGTTAGCAAAGCTGGCAATATTATTTCAGGCATTTATTACACCTGTTACCGATTACCTACCAAAATCACTTATTTTCAGGGAAGGCGATTAAAACAATGGCCGTTTTAGTAAATTTGAATAATACAATTAATGTAATTCAAAATGGAAGATGTTATCAATTTTAATACGATAAAGGATTACAATACTTTCAATAACCAGGAAACATTGCATCCTTTGGTAAGTGTAGTGCATTTAGATAAAGCAGCACCCCGGCAAAGCCGCCGTTTAGGGTATAATTTTTACATCATTTTTTTGAAAGAAATAAAATGCGGAGATTTAAGGTACGGACTTAAAAAATATGATTATGAGGAAGGAACATTAATATCCCTGGCACCAGGGCAGGTAATTGGCGAAAACCGGGATGAACACTATCAGCCGCAGGGAATTGCCCTGGCATTTCATCCCGACCTGATACACGGTACAGCTTTGGGAAAAAGCATACACGATTATAGTTTCTTTTCTTACGCCGCAAACGAAGCACTGCATTTATCCGAACAGGAAAGGAAAATCATATTAGATTGTTTTGCCAAGATTGAATTTGAGCTCCAACGCCCTATTGACAAGCATACCAAAAAAGTTATTGTAACTAACATCGAACTGTTCCTGGATTACTGTATTCGTTTTTACGACCGCCAGTTTATTACAAGAGATAATGCCAACAAAGGAATTTTAGAACGTTTTGAAAGTGTTCTGAACGATTATTTTCACGCCGATAAACCACAACGTGCAGGGCTCCCCACTGTAACATATTGTGCAGATGAATTAAAGTTGTCGGCAAATTATTTCGGCGACTTAATTAAAAAAGAAACAGGAAGAACTGCACAGGAATATATACAATTAAAAATTATTGATGTTGCCAAGGAAAGAGTATTTGACCCTAATAAATCCATAAGTGAAATTGCTTACGAATTGGGCTTTAAATACCCGCAACACTTTACAAGATTGTTTAAACAAAAAACAGGAATGTCGCCCAACGAGTATAGGTCGATGAATTAAATTTAACAGATGGGACATCTGCCACCCTTTAGACATTGATATTCAGTCTATCTTGCCAACTTATGGAGAACTCACCCCTCCTTTGAATATGGAAACGAATAAATTAGAGAAAGAACCCGACCAGGCTACAACACTCATAATCGATTGATAACAACCCGCTTTAGTTTATAAAGCCTCTCCAAATCCTCCTAAAAACGGTTCGAACTGATTCCACTGCGGGGTACAACGCTTTGCAAATTAGCGATTTACAAGGCGTTTTTACTTTGACGCCATTCTCCATTATCCTACCCGCATTTTATATGCGTATTTACAGGCAAACAGGGATGTATACCTTAAGTGATCGCTGTGATGAATGCCGTAATTCAAAACCTGAAAACCACCGGCGGAATGAACTAAAAATCGATACCTGCGTAGCCCGGTTGTAGTGGATCCGTTTGACAGTTAATTGTTGCTGCCACTGTCATCACTTAGCCCGGTCTTCAAAGATGCCGATCATAAGGAGCCATGCTCCGGAAATGAGGAACGCGAATAAAACAATGATGGCGATAGCTGCAATGTAAAGCCCTGAACTATACCCGAGAAGAAGGAAAATTGCGCTTATAACTTCAGCCAGGTAGCATATAGTGCCGCCTGCAAGTCGCGGTGCGTTCAGTCCAATAGAACTCATACCCGTTCTGATAGCTATAACATAGCCCCTGATGAAGATGACTGTTGCGATGAGCCAGAGAACAAGCCACTCAAGGCCAAGCACTCCAGGATGTTGATTTCCCATAAGCGCAAAACCGCTTGCCATGAAAATGGCCGTGAAGCCCGTCAGCATGTTAATGGCCCGGTTTTTATGTGTCGTGTTGCGGATAATGATCTCGTGATTGATCGACATGGCGACGAAAATCAGGCCTGCAAGCGCTGCCGCACCACCGCCCACCATTACAAAAAAGTTATTCCACTGCTCCGGCATAAATATATTTTTTCCCAGTTCTGATTCCAGCAGTTTCAACAGTCATCAATTCTACCTCCCGGCACAAAAACGCACGGTATAGCCTGTGTGGCCTTATTTTACCGTTGTAGCTCAATTTTCGCAATAGTAGTGCAACCGGTAAAAATCAGCGTTGTCAATAACAACAAAAGCGGTTAAGAAAACTTTGTCATATTTGCCAGGAAGTAAGTTTATTAATTTTACATGGCTGTTAAAATAGCAAATAACATTTGCATTGCTACGATAACACGTTGTTCTTCAAGGGATATATTGCTAATAAATTGTTAATGCTCCAAAAGCCCGGATAAATACGATAAAATTAGCGCCCAAAGCCCTACTAACGCCTGAGCAGCCGGGATTTTTGTTTTTCGCCTTTGAGCCAATTGCCGCAGGCGCAAATATTTTTTTACCATTGTCATGTTTTCCCCTTCCGTCCGTCTATATAAATCAGTATGCACTTACAATATTTCAAGGAGAAAATTCTGCCGCTCAGGAATAAGCTATATCGCCAGGCCATCCTGATGCTTGGCGACCGGGATGAAGCAGAAGATATTGTACAGGAAGCCTTTTTAAGGCTATGGAATGCCCGGGAAAAATGGGCATCTTACCAAAAGATAGAAAGCCTGTGTTTCCGGTCCGTAAAGAATTTATGCATCGACAGGTTACGGTCCCGTTCATGGCATGCGGAAAGCATTGACAGGCAGGCCGGACAATTGACGGATATACTTACGCCGCTTGACTATACTGCCAATAAACAACAGCAACAGATAATAATTAAGATCATTCTTACCTGTTCCCTTCGGGAAAGAGAAATATTTCAGCTACGCAACCTGGAGGGGTACAGTCTGCAGGAAATTGCAACCATCACCGGCATCAGGGAGAATACGGTTGCCGTCATATTGTCGCGTACAAGAAAAAAAATAAGGAGCGAATACTTAAAATTAACCAGTCATGAAGGAAGATAAGGTAAGAGCATTGCTCCGGAAATACCTGGGGGCTGAAACAACACCGGAAGAGGAAAAAGAGCTATCGAACTATTTCTCCTCTGCTGATGTGCCGGAAGACCTGGAATCCTTTAAGCAGGAATTTGCTTTGTTCAGCAGCATCCGGCTACTGCAGTTGGACAATGATTTCGATGAAAGGATATTGGGTTCGATCCAAAACAGGAAAAACAGCCTTCACGCCAGTTGGGTAAACCGTACTATTTTAATAAAGGCAGCGGCCTGCATTTTCCTGTTACTGACAGGGTTTGCCGCAGGAATGGTTAGCAAGGGCGCCCGGGATCAGCAACAAAATAGCGAAGCCATTAACACTCTCACCGACCAGGTATATCAGTTGCGTCTTTTAACCACCATGACCCTGATAAAACAGGAGTCCGTTCATGACAGGTTGCAGGCCCTGGCGATTGCCGGCAACATAAAAGCGCCTGACAACCAACTATTGGACCAGTTGCTGCAATTGGTGGAAGCGGATGACAATCTGAATATAAGATTGGCTGCGTTGGAAACCCTGCATCCTTTTCTTCAGCTTCCGGGGGTAAAAGAAAGGCTCGTCCGGGCCGTTGTCAAACAATCTTCGGTATTGATGCAAATGGAGCTTATCAGGGTAATACGGGACCTGCATGACAAAAAATGCCTGGACGAGCTCAAGCCAATGCTGAAGGCTCCCGGCATCGATCCGGAATTGAAAGACTCGCTTCAACAAATGATAAAAACCATTTAATGTATGAACAGGAAATATGCCTATAAATTGTTGTTGGTTGTATACTGTATCATCTATGGCATAACCCTGTCTGCGCAGCAAGTGTACCAGGTACGCCTAAGCAAACCGGGATCCGCAGGGAGGCTGGTCGCAAAACTGGATGACATCTCCATAAGGGTATCCGGCTACGATGAAGAAACGGTAAAAATCACTGTTACTAAAAACGGGAAGCAGGTTGATGAGACGGCCCTGTTGTTTGACTTCCTGGAAAACAACAATACCGTCACCATCATCCGGAGACCGGGCGAAAGGGTAACAAATATATTGGTATCTGTAAAAGTGCCACGCAATTTTTCGGCCGACTTAAGAACCTACTGGAAGGAGTCAATTGAAATATCGGGTATTAGCGGCAAAATCAAATCAAGCACCTACAATGGTTCTCTATCAGTTGAAAACCCCGGGAGCGACCTCGATCTAAGCAGTTATTATGGTGACGTCCGGGCAAGTGGTATTTCAGGAGCCGTCGTGGCATACAACTACTATGGATTGATCGCGCTTTCCTT
>JACXTT010003776.1_pt1 | contig 22996 bp, 24 predicted proteins | sample 9270951 | NCBI WGS metagenome assembly JACXTT01 (sample SAMN15532306, study PRJNA645909) | rock metagenome | isolation source: weathered quartz diorite | place: Puerto Rico | collected 2017-06-21
GCAAACATTTCGGCGCAAAGCACATCGGCTATGAGTATCAGGAAGGCGAGGGCGGCATCGCCGATGCGCTGGCCCTGGCCGAGCATTTCGCCGACGGCGACAAGATTTGCGTGATTCTGGGCGACAACATCATCCAGGGCAGCATCCGTGGCGCGGTGGATCAGTTCAAGAAGCAGCCCAAGGGATCCAAAATCCTGCTTAAGAAGGTGCCGGACGCAGAGCGCTTCGGCGTGGCGGAGATCTCCCGGAACCGCATCGTGAACATCGAGGAGAAGCCCAAGCAGCCCAAGTCGGATTACGCCGTGACGGGCATTTACATGTACGACGCGACGGTGTTCGACAAGATCAAGACGCTGGTGCCTTCCCGCCGGGGCGAGCTGGAGATCACGGACGTGAACAACGCCTACATCGGCGAAGGGACCATGACCTTCTCGTTTCTGGAAGGATGGTGGACCGACGCCGGCACGTTCGATTCACTGTTGCGCGCCGGCAACCTGGTGGCGCAGAGCCGAGCCCAGCAGCCCGCTCCGCGCGCGCTGGAAAAAGTGAACGCGTAAAATCAACATGGCGACAAAAGCGGCAGGGATCGCGGAGGAGCGCAGAATCGCGCGCTCGGAAAAGCTGGAACTGGCGCTACCCGAGTGTTCTAAAGGAATAGGCGATCTGATCGGCGCGGCCGATTCCCCACGCCTGATTGCGGATGTACGCGTCCAGCCGGTAGCGCTGTGGCCGGACGATCGCGGTTATTTCCTGGAAGTGCAGCGGATGGGGCGCGGCCTGGCGGCCGAATTTCCAGCCGCCACCACTCAGGTTTCGGCGGCCGTCAACTATCCGGGCACGATCAAGGCATTTCACTACCATCTGCACCAGACCGACTGCTGGACGCCCGTGGGAGGGTTGCTGCAGATCGCGCTGGTGGATCTGCGTGCGGGCTCGGCGACCTACGGCGCGCGCAACACGATCTACGCCGGCGCGCTGCGGCCGTGGCAAATCCTGATCCCGCCGGGCGTGGCCCACGGATACAAGGTAGTGGGACAGGAGCCGGCGCTGCTGGTGTATTTGACCGACCGTTTTTACGATCCAACCGACGAAGGCCGCATCGCCTACAATGATCCGCACATCAACTACGACTGGGCAACGCAACACAAGTAAGGTATGAAACTCCTGGTCACCGGTGGGGCCGGGTTTATTGGTTCCGCGTTCATCCGCCTGGCGCTGGGGTCCCCAGATGCGCCGCGGATCGTCAACCTCGATAAGCTCACCTACGCGGGAAATCTCGAAAACCTGGAGACGGTGGCCGCGCACCCCGGCTACCGTTTCGTGCACGGCGATATCTGCGACGCCGCCGCAGTGGACGCGCTGATCTCTGAAGAAAAACCCGACGCCATCGTTCACTTCGCGGCCGAGTCGCACGTGGACCGCAGCATCTTTTCGCCCAGCCCGGCGTTCGAAACCAATCTGCGCGGGACATTCACTCTTCTGGAAACCGCGCGCGCGCATCGCGTGGCACGCTTCATCCACATTTCAACCGACGAAGTCTATGGCAGCCTGCCGGCTCCGGCGGAAGCGGACGAAAACTTTCCGCTGAATCCCAGCAGCCCGTACTCGGCTTCGAAGGCGGGCTCGGATCTGCTGGTACGGTCCTACTTCACGACGTATCGCGTTCCGGTTGTGGTGACGCGCGCCTCCAATAATTACGGCCCCTACCAGTTCCCAGAAAAGCTGCTGCCGCTGATGATTTCGAACGCCCTGGAAGGCCGGCCCCTGCCGGTCTATGGCGACGGCCAGCAGGTGCGCGACTGGCTGCACGTGGACGATCACTGCCACGCCATCCGCGCAGTGCTCGAAAAAGGCCGCGAGGGCGAGATCTACAATATCGGCGGCAGCCGTTCGCTGCCCAATCTGGAAGTGGTGCATCAGATCCTGGCCGCAACAGGCGCGCCCGAGGCGCTCATCAGGTTCGTCGAGGACCGACCGGGGCACGACCGGCGCTATGCGCTCTCGAGCGCCAAGCTCATGCGCGAAACCGGCTGGCGGCCGGCCGTGAGCTTCGAGGATGGCCTGGCGCGCACCATCGATTGGTATCGGCAAAATGCCGCGTGGGTAGAGCGCGTGAAGTCCGGCGAATACCGCAACTATTACGCGCGCAATTACGAAAACCGCGAAAGCGAGCTGCGTAACACCGCGGGCGCGCGCGTACGTCCGAAAGCTTAGCCTATGCGCGTGGCCCTGGATGCCACACCGCTCGCGTACTCGACGGGCGGGCTCGCGCGTTACACCGCGGAACTGGCGGGCGCGCTCGCTGAAAACTATCCGGGGGACGATTTCGCGCTGCTCAGCGACCAGCCCTTTCGTATGCCGGAGACGCTGCGGAGAAATCTTCGGCGAGGCAGCCCGCCGCAAAACGCGCTGGAGCGAAGATGGTGGCTCTGGGGAGTGCAGCGTGCGATGGCCCGGCAGCATTGCGATCTGTTTCACGGGACTAACTTCGAGGTTCCCTATGTACCGCTTCACCCAAGCGTTATGACGGTGCACGATCTGTCGCCCTGGATGAATCCGGCGTGGCACCATGCGGCCGATCGCGTCCGCCGGCGCGCGCCCCTGCTTTTGGGAATGGGCATCGCGACCATGGTCATCACGCTTTCTGAAGCCGTACGCGCCAAGGTCATGGAACGTTTTCGAATCGCCGCTTCGCGGGTAGTGGCCGTTCCGCTCGGGGCCTCACCTGTATTCCGCCCCATGGAAGTGGAGGCAGCCGCGCCCTACTTTCTCTATGTGGGGGCGCTCGAGCCGCGGAAGAACCTTCATACGCTGATGGAAGCGTGGCGGACCGTGCGGCGCCGCCATAACGTGGATCTGGTGCTGGCGGGCCGGAGGCGCGCGGACTTCGCGGAGCTCGAGCCCGAGCCCGGTCTTCGCCTTCCCGGCGAAGTGAGCGACGCGGAACTCGCGCGGCTCTACTCCGGCGCGCTGGCATTAGTTTACCCGTCACACTACGAAGGCTTCGGCCTGCCGGTCCTCGAAGCCATGCAGTGCGGCGCGTGTGTTTTTATCTCGCGAGACGCGGCGCTGCGCGAGGTGGCGGGCGATGCGGGCCTTCGCCTGGATGGCACTGGCGCCTGGGTCGAGGCGATGTGCGCCGCCGCCGGCAATCTGGAATGGCTGCAGGCGCGCCGGCAGGCATCGCTCGCACGCGTACGCGAATTCTCGTGGGCCCGCACCGCCAAGCTGACGCATGACGTGTACCAGGAAGCCGCTCGGCGGTTTGGATACTGACATGCCGCGCCGCGCACTGTTTCTGGTACCCGAAGCTCCCTACCCGGCCCATGGCGGCGGCGCGCTGCGCTCCGCTTCGCTTCTGGACTATCTGGCCCGGCGCTACGACGTGGACGTCATCGTGTTCCACGAGCCCGGCGCGCCGGACCCTGTGCGTTCCTTTCCAGCGGGCATGGCGCGTGAAATTCACGTGATCGAACTCGCGTCCCACCGCCGGGACATCTTCTCGCGGGCCGCGCGGAATGCGGGACGCCTGGCGCGCAGCGTGCCTCCGCTGGTGGATCGCTTTGCGGGATATTCCCAAAGCATTGGTGCCTTTGCGCACGGTCGAAAGTACGAGCTCGCGGTAATCGAGCACTTCTGGTGCGCGCCCTACTGGGAGCAACTGGCGCCGGTGAGCGCAAGAACCGTGCTCGATCTGCACAACATCGAATCGACGCTGCACGCGCGGTGCGCAAGCGTTGAACGCGGCCCGCAAGCGCTGGCACACGGCATTTTTCAGCAGGCGGCGCGGGAGCTGGAAAAGCAGTGGCTGCCGCGGTATGGCTGCCTGCTGACGGCATCGGAAGAAGACGCGCGAATCGCCCGCGCCATAGCGCCGAAGACACAGGTCACCGTCTACCCGAACGCCATTCCTCTCGTTCCCCGCCCCGAGGCACGCGAGCGGGACATGCTGGCTTTTTCCGGAAACCTCGCGTATCATCCGAATATTTCGGCGGTGCGATATTTTCACCATGAAATCTGGCCGGCGCTGCGCGAGCGGTGGCCGGGGCTGGTCTGGCGGCTGATCGGCAAGAATCCTCACGTTGTGCGGAATGATACCAATGGCGATGGGCGAATCGAAGTATCCGGCCCGGTTGAGAACGCCATCGAGGAACTGGCCGCGGCGAAAGTTGTGGTGGTTCCTTTGCTCGCTGGGAGCGGCACGCGCTTCAAGGTGATCGAAGCCTGGGCGGCTGGCCGGGCGGTGGTTTCAACTACTATAGGGGCCGAGGGCTTGCCCGCCCGGCACGGAGAGAATATGCTGCTCGCCGATGGTCCGCGCCCATTCGCCGACGCCGTGTCGCGCTTGTTAACGACGCCGGCCCTGCGCGCCAAATTAGGGGAAACGGGCCGTGTGTTATTTGAGTCAGAGTTTACATGGGAAACCGCCTGGCGAAAACTGGATTTGTGAGAAACTGGCAGATAGATATAAGATCTGCGAGACCGCTATACTGGTAACTTCTCAATGCGATTTGCCGTTGACGCCCACGCGATCGGCCGCCAACTCACCGGAAATGAAGTTTACGTTCGAAGTCTTTTGAACGGCTTCGCGGCCCTCGACCGGGAGTCTGAATTCATCACGTATCTCTCGATGGACGATGCCGAGTCCTGGGTGCCCTCGCGGTTCCCGGTGCGCCGCATCGCGGCCAATCCTTTTGTCCGCCTGGGATGTGATTTCGCGCTGAAGCTGCGGCGCGATTGCCCGGAGCTTCTGCACGTGCAGTACACCGCCCCGCTCGCCTGCCCGGTGCCGGTGGTGGTGAGCGTGCATGACGTGAGTTTCCTCGAGCACCCCGGCTATTTCCCGCTCTACCGCTCGCAGCAGTTGCGATTGACGGTGCGGCGCACCATTCGGAAAGCAGCGCGCATTCTGACGGTTAGCGCATTTTCGCGCGATGCCATCGCCCGGGCCTATGGCCTGGACCCGGACCGCATCGCCATGGTCCATAACGCCGCCGCGCCCTGGTTTCATCCGGTGCGCCGCGAAGCCGCGCTGGCCCAGGTACGGGAGCGGTTCGGGATGGCAGCGCCGTTCATCCTCTCGGTCGGCGATCTGCAGCCCCGCAAGAACCATGCCGGACTGATCGAGGCGTTCGCCCGCCTGGTGCGCGCGCACCCGCACCTGCCGCACCAGCTTGTGCTGGCCGGCAAAGAGACCTGGTTTGCCCGGCGCGTGCACGAGAAAGCCAAGCACTCGGGAGTTGGCGACCGCATCCGCTTCCTCGGTTTCGTTTCCGACGACGATTTGTTGCAGTTGTACAACGCCTGCGACTTGTTCTCGTTTCCGTCGTTTTATGAAGGCTTCGGCCTGCCGGTCCTGGAAGCCATGGCATGCGGCGCGGCGGTTTGTTGCTCGAACACCTCTGCCATACCCGAAGTGGCCGACGGAGCGGCGCTTCTGTTCGATCCTTACCGCACCGACGAGATGGTCCGCGCCATGCTGGACCTGATTCAACTTCCGGAACTGCGTTCGCGCATGCAGCGGCTCGGGCAGCAGCGGGCGTCTCAATTCAGCTGGCAGAAGACGGCGCAGGAAACACTGGGAGTCTATTACGAGGTGGTCGAGCAATACCAGCCGGCGCGCGGCAGCGTGCTCACCGCGCCCATTGCTCCGCGATGACGTGCTTCTCTCGCATCTGCGGACAAGCGCTGGCCGGCTTGCTGTGTTGCCTGGCGGCGCCGGGCGCCGAACAGCCCACGACGGTCCCCGCGCTAACCGGCTTTCCATTTACAAATGAAACGCTGCACTACACGCTGAGCTGGCCCAGCGGATTGAGTCTGGGCGAAGCGCTACTGAAGGCCACGCGCAATTCGGCGGAATGGAGCTTCGACCTGTACCTGAAAGGCGCCGTACCCGGGTTTGAGGTGGCCGATCATTATCACGCAACAGCTTCTCCGGAACTCTGCGCGGTCGCCTTTGACCGGCAATTCAGGCACGGCTCGCGACAATCCGAAGAGCGCATCGAGTTCGATCCGCAGGCCCGCGTTGCCCGGCGTCAGACGGTGGGCGGCGGGAAATCCGACATTGCGATCGCCTCGTGCGCCCGCGATGCCCTGACTTTTCTCTATTACGCGCGGCGCGAGCTGGGGCAGGGGCGAGTGCCGCCACGCGAGGACGTGCTGTTCGGCGCACCGTACCAGCTACGTTTGGAATATACGGGGGCGCAGACGGTGAAGGTCGGGGACCAAAAAACCGAAGCCGACCGCGTGGTATCCACCCTGAAAGGCCCGGCTTCGCAAATCAGCTTCGAGATGTTCTTCGCTCGCGACGCCGCGCGGACGCCGCTTGTGATCCGCGTTCCGCTGAGCCTGGGGACGTTCTCGCTGGAGCTGGCGCGCTAAGCTGTATCATGCGCGTGGCGTTCTTCTCGCCCCTTCCGCCTTCCCCAACGGGCATTGCGGATTATTCGCAGGCCTTGCTGGGACCGCTCGGCCGCCTGGTGCATGTCGAAGCTTTCCACGAGGCCGGAGGTGGGTTTCGCCCGTCGGATTTCGATCTCGCGCTCTACCAGGTCGGCAACAATCCGCATCATGATTTTGTCTACGAGACTGCGCTCAAGCACCCTGGCGTGGTGGTGATGCATGAATCCAACTTGCACCACCTGATCGCGGACCTCACCATCAGGCGCGGCGATTGGGACGCCTACCTGCGCGAGGCCGAATACAACGGCGGCGCGGCGGCACTGGAATATGCGCAGCGAGTGAAGGCGCTCGAGACCGCTCCCGATTACGCCGGTCTGGCCATGACACGGCGCCTGCTGGAGTCGTCCAAAGCGCTCATCGTGCACAGCGAATTCATGCGGCGGGAGATGCGAGCGGCGGGTTTTGCGGGACCCATCGCGCATATTCCGCACGGTGCGTGGATTCCCCAGGTGGACCGCTTCGTTTACCGCGAGCGCCTGGGCGTGGATGAAAGTTCTCCGCTTATCGGCATCTTCGGACACCTCAAGCCCTACAAGCGCATCGCCGAATCTCTGCGCGCCTTCCGCCGGTTGGTGCGCGTGGAGCCGCGGGCCAAGATGATCCTGGCCGGCGAGAAACATCCTGACTTTCCCGTCGATTCGCTCATCCGCACGCTGGATCTTGCGCCGCATGTTCGCGTGCTGGGTTTTGCGCCCATCGACGATTTCGCCGGCTACATCGCGGCCAGCGATATCGTTCTGAACCTTCGCTATCCGACCGTCGGCGAGACCTCCGGCAGCCTGCTGCGCGCGCTGGGCCTGGGCCGCGCCGTACTGGTCTCCCAGATCGGCGCCTTTGCGGAGCTGCCGGACGAGATCTGCATGAAAGTACCGGTGGGCGCGGGCGAAGAGGATCTGATCTTCGAATATCTGGACCTGCTCGTCATGCGCCCCGATCTCGCGAAATCGCTGGGCGAGCGTGCGCGCGCCTACGTCGAGCGCGAATGCAACTGGGACGCGGTGGCGCACCAGTACGCGTCATTTTTGTGCGCGGTGAAGGATGGCCGGGAATGGGAGTCGCCGCGTAAAGTCGCGCCGGAGGCCACTGGCGACGCTGCTCCCGATCCCGCGCCCGAATCCGAGCCAGTCGCCCCCGAGTACATCGCCGGATGGGCCACGGAACCCGCCGCGCAAGAGTACGTCGCAGTTCACAAGACGCGCCTCGCGCGAACGCTCGAAATCACGCCGCCCGGCGGGCCAGGCGACCGCATTCTCGAGATGGGCGCTTACCTGCAGATCACGCCCGCGCTGCGCACCAGGCTCGGGTATGGCACGGTGCGCGGCTGCTATTACGGACCGGCGGGCGAAGTGGACCACCGCAGCGTCGTTTCCGCCGAAGGCGAGACCTTCGCCTGCGATATCGACCTCTTCGATGCCGAGAAGGATCGCTTCCCCTACGCCGACGATTACTTCTCCACCGTTCTCTGCGGCGAGCTGATCGAGCACCTGTTCCACGACCCGATGCATCTCATGTCGGAGGTGAATCGCATCCTGAAGCCCAGCGGCCACCTGGTGCTCACCACGCCCAATCTGGCATCGCTGCGCGCGATTTCCGCCATCCTGCAGGGCTACCACCCGGGATTCTTTCACTCCTACATCCGTCCCGCGGCGGACGGCGAAACCGACGCGCGCCACAATCGCGAGTACACGCCGCTCGAGATCCACCAGCTCCTCGAAAATTCGGGATTCTCGGTGGCCCGGCTCGAGACCGGCCCCTTTCGCGACGAGCCAATTCCCGAGTACGCCTGGGTGGTCCATCTGCTCCAGCGTTACCGTCTCGATCACAGCCTGCGCGGCGAAGGCATCTACGCCGTGGGCCGCAAGACCGGCGCGGTGCGCGAGCGATATCCCGGGTGGCTCTACACATGAACGCTCGTCTCAGCCACGCGGAGGTCCGGGCGGACAACAGCCGGTCGATCACTGCAAGCTTCGAGATCCGCAACGTATCGAAGGAGCCGTGGCGGCCCGCGGATGGTTTCGCGGTGGGCTATCACATCTTCGATCCGGAGACGGACACGCTAGTGGTGGATGGACCGCGCGCCGCGCCCGAAGCCGACATCGCGCCGGGCGACTCGCGGCGTTTCGAGATTCACTTCGAACTGCCGCCCGAGCCGGGCCGCTACCGCATTTTCCTTTCCGGCATGCAGGAACACAGCCACTGGTTCTACGAGCGCGGCGCGGAGTTTCTGCTGGTGGATACGGCCGTCGAGGCCGGCCACGCCACCATCGAGAAATCCCGCATCGCCACCCGGCGCACGGTTCGCGTCGAGAAACTGTTGCGCTCTATCCGGCGCGCCTTCACGGTCCCCTTTGTGACCATGGTTCGGAATCGCAGCCTGATCCGTACCATGGTGCGGCGTGACGTTTTGGGACGCTATCGGGGATCGTTCGCGGGCGCATTCTGGACGGTGCTCAATCCGCTCATCCTGATGCTGACGTATTTCTTTGTCTTCGGCGTGGTGCTGCGGACGCGCTTTCCCAACAACCCCAGCCGCTCCGGCTTCGCGCTCTACTTTCTGGCCGGGATGCTGCCCTGGCTCGCGGTCAGCGAAGCGGCGGGACGCGCGCCAACCGTGATGCTCGAGTACAGGAATTTCGTCAAGAAGCTGGTCTGTCCCGTGGAAACGCGGCCGCTCAACCTGGTGACCGCGGGCCTGGTGAGCGAGGTCTTCGGCGTGGCGCTGTTTCTCGCCGGCTCTTATCTGGCGCACGGCTCGGTTCCGGCCTCGATCGTATGGCTGCCGGCGCTGATCGTTCCCCAGATTCTGCTGACTGCCGGCTTGTCCTGGTTTCTGGCGGCGCTGGGCGTGTTTGTGCGCGATCTGGCCCAGGTCAACGGTTTCCTGCTGACGCTTTGGTTCTTCCTAACGCCGATTTGTTACCCGGAAACCTCCCTGCCCGGCCCCGCGCTGCGGATTCTCGCGAAGAATCCGATGTTCGTCCTGGTCCGCAGTTATCGCGACACATTGCTCGAAGGCCGGGCACCCGATTTCCGTTCGTATTGGAAGCTGTGCGTGGTGTCAGCCGTGATTTTCATTCTGGGCCACGGGTGGTTCTACAAGCTGCGGAAGTCGTTCGCGGATATTATTTGAATTGTGCTGACCGGGGCCCTAGCCGACCTGGCCGTCTGCTGGATTCTGTGGATCCTGGTCTTCGTGGTCCGGCATCTCCGGCGGAGTGGCGGCGAGGCCGTCGTGACAGCTCCCGAGGCGCGCAAGGGCATTATCCTGCAGGGGCTCGCTTTCGCGGTTGTCTGGACCTACACCGGGCCGGTGATCTTCGAAAGACCGGCCATATTATTGATCCTGTCCATGATTCTCGGCCCGCTGTCGGTCGCCCTAGCGTGGTTCGCCGTGCGCCATCTCGGCAAGCAGTGGCGCGTCCAGGCCGGTCTCAATGCGGACCATGAACTGGTCCAAACCGGCCCCTACCGGTTCCTGCGGCATCCGATTTACGCCTCGATACTGGGCATGCTGCTGGCCACTGGCTTAATCTGGACCTGGTGGCCGATGCTGGTTCTGGCGCTGATCTTCTACTTCGCCGGTACCGAAATTCGCGTGCGCGCGGAGGATCGCCTGCTGGAGGGGCGCTTCAAAGATTCGTTCATCGCTTACCGCTCGCGCGTCCCCGCGTATATTCCGATTCTCCGCTAACCCGCGGCGACGGCTCCACGTGCACCAGCACGTCCGCCACCCAATCCAGTCTGTCGCGGATGCGATTGCGCACCTGCTCGGCAATGTCGTGCGAGGAGCGCACCGTAATCTCCGGGTCCACTTCCAGGTGCAGATCGACGTGGTACTGAAACCCGGTCTTGCGCGCGAAGCACTTCTCCACGCCCTCGACGCCCTCGACCTGCTGCGCCACCTCGCGAATGGTGCGCATTTTGTGTTCGTCTGGCATGGTATCCATCAGTTGCAGACCGGTATCGCGCGCCACGCGCAGGCCGGTGAACACCACGATCAGGCCCACCGCAAAGCCGCCATAGTGGTCCGCCGCCAGAAACCGTTGAGGGTCATACAGGGTAACGCTCACCGCCGTCAGGGCCGCCAGGCCGGAAAGGATATCGACCGCGTCATTCCAGGCGTCGGCGGCCAGCCCTGCGCTGCCGATCTTTCTCCCAAAGTGGAACTTCACGGCGCTGAGCACGCATTTGATGATGATGGACGCGATGAGCGCCCAAATGGCATAAGCCGCGGGTGGCGGGTGCGTCCCACCAGCCAGCATGAGCGAATGAATGGAAATCGCCAGGCCGGCCCCTACCAGCATCAGGCCCACCAGGAGGCCGGTGAGCGTCTCGGCGCGTCCGTGGCCGTAGGGATGGTTGGAATCCGGCGGCCTAGCGGCGACGGTCAGTCCCAGGAAAACCAACCCTGAGGCGAAGACATCGCCCGCCGACTCCAGCCCATCCGCCACTACCGACGTCGAACCGGCCATCATACCGACGACGATTTTCGTCACGGCAAGGCCGCCCGAGACGATCATGCCGCCGAGCGCGACCTTCTGGCCGATGCGCATCAATTCCAGTGTAGCCAGTCGAGGCCGGCGCACGCCCCCTGCCGGCTACTTCCCTACCGACGCCAGCCAGTACCCCGGCCGCGTGCGCACCTTGTTGGCTTCGGGGTGGCTGACGTCCACCTCGATCTCGTGGAAACCGCCTTGGTCCTTGTTGTTGGGGTTGTAGGTGATCAGGTACTGGCTGTGGATCTCCGCGCCGACTTTTTCGATCGCGTCTTCGAGCCCCCGCTGCTTCCCGAACCCGAATTCCGCGCCGCCGGTGCCTTTGGTGAAAACTTCCACCGGGTTATCGACGAAAATGGCCTTCGAGTCCTTGAAAATTTCGACCATCAGCGGAATGAATTGCGCCGATCCGCCCTGGCCGCCGGTAGCCTGCATCACGTTGTTCGGGGTAGCCGGAACACCGGCCGGCAGCGGCGTCATCGCGGGAGGCAGCGTGTCGGGCCGCGGATCCGGCGGCCGCGTTTTGGAAAACCCGGCCAGCATGCGGGAAATATCCACCGAATAAACGCTTACGTTATTAATCTGGATATCGGTGAGCGCGTCCCGCACCCTGCCTTCGCTGCCCTTGTCCCGCGTCTCCGCGATCAGCAGTAGAATCCGCCTGCGGCTGGACGGGCGCGAGCGCAGCATGCGCACCGATTCGATCACCGCGTCGATCATCCGGCTCGATCCGCTGCCCGGCGTGATGCTCTTGATGGCCGCCTCAATCTTGCCCGGGTCGTTGGTGAAATTCTGCTTCAATTGGAAGCGGTGGTCAAACGCCATCACCGCGACTTCGCCCTGCTCGCCGGTCACCATCGGCTGGATCATCGAGCCGATTTTGTTGATCTTCGGCAGAATCCCCTCCACGTGATCGTTGGCTTGCACGGCAATCACCATGGAAATGGGCTGGAACGTCACATCCACATGAATGTCCTGCTCTTTGCCGTTGTCCAGCAGGTGGAAGTCCTGCGGCTGCAGCCCGCTCACGTAGTCGCCATGCCGGTTCAACACCGTGACCGGCGCCATCACGACATCGACCCGGGTGCGGATCGTTTCCTCGCTCGTGGGAACCTCAGGAGGGGCAGGATTCTGAGCGCAAATCAACAGAGCGCCGGCCACCGGGAACAGCGCAACAAGAACAACTCCAGCACGCACCATAAATTTTCGACGTTACGGCTATCAGCCGCGTTCCCTCGGAGCCGCATGCTCGGTCTTGCCGCTCAGTAGTTCTAGCATGTGCGGTACCAATTCCACGATAGCATCCAGCGACTCTACCGCGCCCCGGGGCGACCCCGGAAGATTAACAATTAACACCCTGCCCCGGATGCCCGCGGTAGCGCGCGAGAGGGCCGCAAATGGCGTCGAGTCGCGCCCGGTGGCACGCATCAGCTCGCCAATGCCGGGAATTTCACGTTCCATGACGAGCCGGGTAGCTTCCGGGGTTACATCGCGCGCCGCGATGCCCGTGCCGCCAGTGGTGAAAATCGCACACACCTGGCCCGCATCGGCCACGGCGCTCAGCCGCCCGCTGATGGCGCTCACATCATCAGGCACCACTTCGACCGCAGCCACCTCGAAGCCCAGTTGCTCGAGCCGTGCCCGCACTGCCGGCCCTGAGGAGTCCATACGCTTCCCAGCGTGAGCCGAATCGCTGATTGTGATGACCGCGACGGCCTTCATTTCGCGGCTTTCCTGCGGTAATCGCCGCTCTTGCCGCCGGTTTTTTCGACAAGATACAGCTCTTCGATCGAGATCGATTTGTCCAGCGCCTTGGTCATGTCGTACACCGTGAGCGCCGCTACTGCCGCCGCCGTCAACGCTTCCATCTCGACTCCGGTCTGCGCCGTCGTAGCCGCGCTGGCGAATATGCGCACGCCGTTCGTCTCCACCTTCACCTCCACATCAGCGTGCGATAGCATCAGCGGATGGCAGAGCGGAATCAGCTCGGAAGTTTTCTTGGCGGCGGCGATGCCCGCGATGCGCGCGATCTCGAGCGGATTGCCCTTGGGATTTTCCGGCAGCCTCGCGAGCACCTCCGGCGCCATGCGTACGAACGCGTGCGCGCGGGCCGTCCGCTTTGTCTCGCTCTTGGACGAAACGTCCACCATGCGCGGGCTGCCGGCTGCGTCGTAGTGCGAGAGTTTTTTCATTTGAGCAGCACCCTCATCAATTCGCCGGCTTTCCATTCGGCGCGATCCGCCTCCGCCACCAGAAACGCGTTGGCGCGCGTAAGCGCCGGAACGTCGCCCGATCCGCTCCATTTGACCGGCGTCACTTGCGGCCCGGTTCCGTCCCACGCGACCGTCGCCGGCAGGAAGCGCGTGAGCCCCGTCTTGTGCCGGAAATCCCGCGTGAGGCGCGCCAGCATGAGCGGTAATTCGGATTGCGACTGGCCGCCTACCAGCTCCAGCGCCGCCCGCGCAAACAGCTCGAAGGTGACCATGGTGGACGCCGGATTGCCTGGCAGCCCGAAGAAAAATCTGCCGCGCGCCTGGCCGAACACCAGCGGCTGTCCGGGCTGGATCAGCACGCGATCGAAGAAAAATTCCGCCCCCGCGTCGCCCAGCACGCGCTCCACGATATCGTACTTGCCCGCCGAGACGCCGCCCGAAAGTAGCAGCAGATCAGACGTCAGGCCCCGCTCCACCAGCGTGCGCGTGTCGTCATATTCGTCTTTCGCCACCGGCAGAATCACCGGCACGCCGCCTGCGCGCGCCACCTGCACCGCCAGCGAATAGACATTGGAATTGCGAATCTGAAATTCGCGCGGCGTTTCCGTCACCGGCACGATCTCATCGCCGGTCGCGAGTACCGCCACGCGCGGCTTCGGGCACACCGCCACCTGTGCTTTCCCCACGGCTGCCATGAGCGCCACATCCGCGAAGCCCAGCCGCTTGCCCGGCATGAGCAACGATTCGCCGTCGCTCGCTTCGCAGCCTCGCGGATTGATGAACTGTCCGGGTTCGGCCGCGCGGTCCGTCGTAACGGTTCCATTTTCGGCGCGTGTGACGTGCTCCACCATCACCACCGCGTCCGCTCCGCGCGGAACCGGCGCGCCCGTCATGATCTCGACCGCCTCCCCGGCTCCGACCGTGCCGTCAAATCGCTCTCCCGCCCGCACCTCGCCGATGAGACGCAGCGTCCCCGGCACATCCCGCGCCTGCACCGCAAACCCGTCCCGCACCGATCGCGCCAGCGCTGGAATGTCGCGGTCCGCGCGGACCTCCTCCGCCAGCACGCGCCCCGCCGCGCATTCGAGCGCAACCTGTTCCGGTTCTGCGAAGAGACGCCCAGCCATCACCTGTTCGATCACGCACGCACGCGCCTCGTCGAAAGTTAGAGTGGGCACAAAGTTATTCTATCGGAGACTCGCGCCGCCAGCCGCTAGTGGCGTGCGCTTCAGCGCGCCGCTGCCGGCTTCAGCCGGCAGTCTCATGTGACGGCGAACTAAAGTTCGCCGCTGCACGCTTCTGAAGCGTGTGCCACGAAGCGGTCCGAATACTAATAAGGGACTGCCGGGACACCTCAGCAGACCTTTGACTTGCCTTCCCCACCGCCACACAATAAACATAGAGGAGGGTCGTGCGATGCCAGACCTCCCGTTCCGTGACCGCCCTCAGGCCGGCGAACTGCTCTCCAAACAACTCGGGCGTTACGCCAATCGCGAGGATGTAATCGTTCTCGCGCTGCCCCGCGGCGGCGTGCCGGTGGCGCGCGAAATCGCCCGGTCCCTCCGCGCTCCCCTCGACGTATTCCTCGTCCGCAAGCTGGGCGTGCCCGGCCAGGAGGAGCTGGCCATGGGCGCCATCGCTTCGGGCGGCGTGCGCATCCTCAATCAGGATATCGTCCAAACCATGGGCATCCCGGCGCACGTCATCGACTCCGTCACCGCCACCGAGGTTCAAGAACTGGCCCGCCGCGAGCGCCTGTATCGCGGTGAACGTCCCGCGCCCGATGCCACGGGCCGCACCGTCATTCTGGTGGACGACGGACTCGCCACCGGCGCCACCATGCGGGCCGCCGTCGCCGCCCTGCGCCGGATGAAGCCCAAGCGCATCGTGATCGCTGTCCCCATAGCCGCCGTCCCCACGCGCCAGGAGTTCGCCCGCGAAGTGGACGAGATCGTCTGCCTGCATACGCCCGACCCCTTCTTTTCCGTTGGCTTCTGGTATGACGATTTTTCCCAGACCACCGACGAAGATATCCGCGAGATGCTGGAATTCGAACAGGTATAACGTGAGCCCACACGCTACACGTGCCGGGAGGGCAAGTATTTGTAGGATTTTGCAATGGGCGCACTCAATACGGCGATCAGCCTACAATGAAACGAGCAAGGAATGTCTCGGACTGGAGCAAAGATCAGCTATGTCTGCGGAACGTTCGTGATGGTGTTCGGGTGCCTGTTTCTCCAGGCGCCTGCACCTCGAAACGACACGCACATTCCAGAAATTGTGATGTTCTGTTCTGCGTTGTCTTTACTTGTTGTAGTAATGGTTCACCTCTACCGGATTGGAAGCAAATCTTCTGACCTGCTGATCCTTCTGGGATCGGGCTTTGTCGGCTTCCAAGTGCTTTTGTGTCTTTTTGAAGTGGTCACACTCGGCGTTCACTTGACTGCGTCGAGCAAATAATTGCGCCTCTTTTGGATAGATGCGAGTAACCGCCCCGGAGCAATCCGTCCGCCTCATCATCGATTCCGCAACGCTCGAAGGCAATCTCGCCATCCCCGCGGGCGCCACCGGCATCGTGCTGTTCGCGCACGGCAGCGGCAGCAGCCGTCACAGCCCGCGCAATCGCTACGTGGCCGAAGCGCTCCGTGAAGGCGGCCTGGCTACCCTGCTCATCGACCTCCTCACTTCCGCCGAAGAACGCGAAGACTCCCGCACCGGCCGCCTGCGCTTCGATATTGCTTTATTGGCCCGCCGCGTCGCAGCCGCCACTGCCTGGCTCACCGCTAATCCCGTTACATCCCATCTGCGCGCCGGCTACTTCGGTGCCTCGACCGGCGCCGCAGCCGCGCTGGTCGCAGCCGCCGAACGCCCCGATGACGTCGGCGCAGTCGTTTCCCGCGGCGGCCGCCCCGATCTCGCCATCCCGGTCCTCGCGCGCGTCAAGGCCCCCACGCTGCTCATCGTCGGCAGCCTGGATTTGCCCGTCATCGATATGAACCGCGAAGCTCTCAAACACTTGCAGGTCGAGAAGCGGCTCGATATTGTCCCCGGCGCCACCCACTTGTTCGAAGAGCCCGGCGCCCTCGAACAGGTGGCCCGCCTGGCCCGCCAGTGGTTCCAAACTCATCTGGGTTTGCCGTATACTAAGCCCTAATCGGAGGCTCCGTATGTTCCTGCGACCGGTACTCGTCGGGGCGTGTGCCGCGGTAGTTTCCTTCGCCGCCGGCGTTCCTTCCAGCGTCACTTTTAGCAAGGATGTCCTGCCCGTCATGCAGAAGCGGTGCCAGACCTGCCACCGCCCGGGCGAAGTGGCGCCCATGTCCTTCCTCACTTACCAGGAAGCCCGTCCCTGGGCCAAGGCCATCCGCGAAGCCGTCCTCACGCGCAAGATGCCGCCATGGTTCGCCGACCCGCACTACGGCAAGTTCGTTAATGACCGCTCGCTGAGCCAGCCCGAGATCGATACGCTGGTTTCCTGGGTGGATGGCGGCGCTCAAGAAGGCGATCCCAAGGACGCTCCCGCGCCCGTCCAATGGGTGGACGGCTGGTCCATCGGCAAGCCCGACCGTGTTTTCGAGATGCCCCACGATTTCGACGTGCCCGCCGCCGGCACCATCGAATACCAGTACATCGTCATTCCCTCCGGCTTCACCAAGGACGGCTGGGTCCAGGCCGCCGAAGCCCGGCCCGGCAACCGCAAGCTGGTGCATCACATCATCGCTTTCGTGCGCGAGCCCGGCTCGAAGTGGCTGAGCGAAGCCCAACCCGGCGTTCCGTTCGTCCCGCAGGAAAAGAAGAAAGACAAGAAGGCCAAGAAAGAAGAGGATGACGACGATAACGCGTCGACGCCCGAGCTGCTCATCGGCTTCGCGCCTGGTCTTGTGCCTATGACGCTCCCGCCCGGCCAGGCCAAGATGGTGAAAGCAGGCTCCGACTTCGTCTTCCAGTTGCATTACACCGCCACTGGCCACGCCGGCACCGATCGCAGCCGCATCGGCCTGATCTACGCCAAAGAGCCGCCCAAAGAGCGTGTTTTCACCGCCAACGCGACCAATTCCAAGTTCGTGATTCCGCCTGGCGACCCGGCGTTCAAGGTCGATTCCAGCATCACCATCCAGGCGCCCGCGCGTCTGGTGGACCTGATGCCGCATATGCACTATCGCGGAAAAGACTTTGAATACCGCCTCGTCTATCCCACGGGCGAAACTCAGACCGTGCTAAGCGTCCCGCACTACGATTTCAACTGGCAGCTCTTCTACTACTTCTCCGACCCCGTCGTGCTCCCCAAAGGCACGCGTATCGATTGCACCGCGCATTTCGACAACTCGCCCAACAATAAATACAACCCCGATCCGAAAGCTGAAGTCCGCTGGGGCGACCAGACCTGGGAAGAGATGATGATCGGCTGGTTCGACGTCGCCGTCGACGCCAATAAAAACCCCACCGACGTCTTCCGCGAGAAGAAAAAGAAAGCCGTAGAAAAAGCCGGCCTGTAAAATTGTCGTGGCGCGCGCTTCAGCGCGCCGGTGCGAACTTCAGCTCGCCCATGTCCCTAGTTGTTGATGTCCTTCTTCGCTTCCAGCATGTGCAGCAACTCGTCCACTCGCTTCTTCTGCACGTCCGGTACTCCCACCGCCTGCGCCGCCTTGATCTCCTTCACCGCGCCGTCAAAATCTCCCCCGGCCGAGTTAACGCGCGCCATCGCCATGTGCCCCACCCAGTTTTCCGGGAAGCGCTTGCCAGTCACGCGAAAAACATCCAACGCCTCGGTCGCCTTCTTCTGAGCCTGCAACTGCCGGCCGTAAAAGTAGAGCTGCGTCGCGTTCGCCTTTTCCATTGCCCGGTTGCGCGCCGCGATCGCTTCCCCGCCCCGGTTCATGGCCTCGAGCAGCCCCTCCTTGGTCATGAGATTGTCGAATCGCTCTTCCAACTCAATCGACTTGTCCGCCCACTTCAACGCTTCATCGAAATTGGTCTTGCCGTTCAGGCAATACTGCGCGGCATCGTTCCAGCCCTCCCATGTGTATTGCGGCAGGTTCCGGAACTGCGCCCGGACGTTCGCGAGCGTGGTCTCCTGGCTCACCGCAACCCGGAAAGGCACCGCCACCTTCTCCCAACCCAGCGTCACTACCGCCGAATCCGGCTTCAAGTCGTCAAAGTCGTACGTCAGGGCCTCGTGGAAATCGCCCGCCTGCGGCTTCACGTCCGCCCGCAGTGCGTCTTCCGCCTTGTCGTAGGTAAAGCTCCCCCACGACGTCGCGTTCTTCGAGAAAATCACGGTCCAGCTCTCGGCGCCCGGTATCATGTGCAGCCCGTAGATTCCGCGGGCCAGCGCCTGCCCTTCCACCGCCACCGGATCGCTGAATTCGATGGTCGTGTTCTCGTTGGCCCCCGCGCGCCACACCTGCCCGTAGGGCACCACGCCGTCCCAGATCTTCCGCCCGCCCACCAGCGGCCGGTGATACGTGATAGTCACATCCGTCAACCCCACGCGCTGGCTCACCACCGCGCGCTGGCTCGGCCGAGGCAGCGACATCACCATCGATTGCGCCCCCGCCGGAACCGCCCAAATGCCCAGCAACATCCCCGGATAAACGATCTTCCACAGTCGCATGACAAGCACCTCCTTCAAGGTGTAGGGAACCCCGGCTCTATTGGACGCGCCCACGCCTGATCCGTGAGCAGGCCCGATTGTGTCACGCCCTGACGTTGATATCGCTTGGTCCGCCTAAGGGCCCGGCCATGATAGAATTCCCGCTTCCTATGAAAGACATGCTGCCTGAGTTGGTTGCGGAGTTCTTCGGTACGCTCGTCCTGATCCTGTTCGGCGACGGCGTGGTGGCGATGGTGGTGCTCTTCGGCTCAGTCGCTCCCGGCGAAGTGGTGCACGGCGGCTTTACGAACATCACCATCGGCTGGGGCTTGGCCGTGACCATGGGGATATACATCGCGGGCCGTATCTCGGGCGCGCACATCAACCCGGCGGTCACCATAGCGCTCGCCATCTATCGCGACTTCCCATGGCGGAAGGTCGGTCCGTATATCGGCGCGCAGGTGCTCGGCGCATTCCTCGCCGCGGCGCTGGTGTTCTGGAATTACGCGCCCGCTTTTCGCGCCGCCGACCCGCAGCTCGATCACACCGCCGGCGTATTCACCACGTTCCCGGCCTTTCCCGACTCCCCGTCAGCCGGGCTGCTGGATCAGACCATCGGCACCGCCCTGCTAGTGCTTTTGGTGCTGGCCATCATCGACGAGCGCAACCAGCCCCCCGGAGCGAACCTAACACCGGTGCTGATCGGCGCGGTCGTCGTGGCCATCGGGATGTCGTTCGGCGGCATGCACGGTTACGCTATAAATCCGGCGCGGGATTTCGGCCCGCGCCTGTTCACCGCCGTAGCCGGCTTCAGGAACAACGGCCTCACCGACGGCCCTAAGGTTTTCTGGGTCCCGATCGTCGGCCCGATTCTGGGCGGAATCCTCGGTGCCGCGGCCTACGATTACGGCGTGCGGCGCTTCCTGCCGGAAGTGAAGCGGTAAGCAAATCCTACAGACACCGGCTAGTAAGCGGTCCTGGTGATTTCGAAACGGCCACGAACAATGGGCGAAGCGTGCTTCGCCCGTATGAGGGCTAGTGTAGGGGCCGGACATTGTCCGGCCGGCCGGGACAGCTTACTAGTTATGCTTGGGGCGCCGAGGTTGCCCGCTTCCCGGTCCCTTCCCCAAGGAAGTTCACTAGCTCCCGGTTCACTTCGTCCGCGTGCGTCCAGGTTATGCAGTGCGGCCCATCCTTCACCACCAATAGGCGGGCTCCCTTGACCAGTTTGGCGGTTCGTTGTCCCGCTGCGCTGATCGGCACGATACGATCCGCATCGCCGTGAATCACCAGCGTGGGCACGTCAACGCGCGTCAGGTCTTTGCGGAAGTCCTCATGCCACGTCGGGACGCACGCCAGGCTTGCCGTAGCCGAGGCTCCGGCTGCAATATTCCAGCTAGCCTGGACGGCTTGTTCGCTGACGCGCTTTCCCAGCAGGAGATCCGTGTTGTAGAAATTCTTAAAAAACTCGGTGAAGAACCCGTAGCGGTCGCCGGCGATGGCTTTTTGGATCCCCTCGAAGACACTGCCGTCCACGCCTTCTGCGTTGTCCGGCGTCTTCAGAAGGAACGGCGGGACCGACGAGATGAATACCGCTTTGCTCACCCCTTTCGACCCGTACTTGCCTATATAGCGCGCCACTTCGCCGCCCCCCATCGAGAAACCGGCCAGCGCGAAGTCCCGTAATTCGAGCTGCGTCACAAGTTTGTGGAGGTCTTCGGCGAAGGTGTCGTAGTTGTAGCCGGTGGTTGGCTGGCTGGACTTGCCGAACCCTCTGCGGTCATACGTGATGACGCGGTGCCCCGCGGCCAGAAGCACAGCGGTCTGCTTCTCCCAGGAAGCACCGCTCAGCGGATATCCGTGGATCAGGACAACCGGCTTGCCCGTGCCGTGGTCCTCATAGTAGAGATCGATGTTGCCGGAGTTTTCCTTCCCGACAGTAGCGTATGGCATTCAGATTTCTCCTTTGCGCACCTGTATGCGCGTTCACGTTGATGACGGTTAGATGTCCCGGGGTGTCTTGGAGGCTCAGAGGCTGCTTACCGATCCTGCCGGCCAGGGAAAATCGGTGTACTAATCGGTACCACTCGCAGCCGGCCGTCCCGCCTCGCGAAGGAAATCGATGAGCGCAATGGCTGTGTCCCGGTACTTGTCTACCGCCGCGTCGCGTTTCCGGGCAACGCCCTGCATGAACTCGAAGAGGTCTGCGCCAGGAAGTTGCTGAAATTCCCGCAGCCGCTGCTCATAGGCTTGGCACGCCGCCGTTACCTCCTCCCACGCCTTCTCCGTGGCAGAGTGAAGTTCCAACTCGATGCTGGCGCGATTGCGCTGTGTGTTAGGCGGCGGGGGCATGGATGGAGGCTTGTTGGATATCTCCGCAGATAGCCAAAGACGAATAGGATACACCCGGTCTTAACAAAAGGGGACTGCTATTTCTATTTCAGAGGGGCGGTCCGCTAAATCTGTGTCCCTAACTACGGAATTGGTTTGCCAGAGAAGAGGGATTGTGAATGGCTCGCATCACGCAGGCGAAGGAGAGCCACGATCAGTGCGCCCTGAAGGAGGACTAATCCAGCAATCCATGGCCAAAGCTCGGGACTGGGTCCCGGAAATGACCACGTTCCGTTTGCGTTCATATGCCCGACATCGCCATAGCCGGAGATTGCCGCCTCTCCGATCGCTCCGTCGAGGATGACGCAGCGGGCAAGAGCGATCCAAAGGCATGGGAGAAGGAATTGGCGTATTGCTTTACTCAACTATCAGAATCATACCGCCATATTTTGACGCCAGCCATTCCCGCACGGTCCAGACATGACCGGCATTAGCTTATTACATTCCCAGGAGCGCAGCGTTCCTTCACGCGCTATAATAATGAATTCCCGCCCTGCGCGAGTAAGCTATGTTCCTCAGCCTCAAGGAGATGGAAGTACGGAAGGTGCGCTTTGACGAAACCTTCCCGCCGGGTGAAATCGATTTTTCGGGAGCCGGAGTGAGGCAGGCGTCGCCGCTGCATGCTGAAGGAGAAGCGGAATTGCTCGCCAATACGGACGGCGAAGTCCGGATCAAAGGCCGTCTGCGCGTCAATCTGGAATCGGAATGTGACCGGTGCCTCGCGCGCGCTGAATTCCCGCTGGATTCCGGTTTCGACCTGTTTTACCGGCCCAGCGCGTTGCTCGACGTCGAAGAAGAACTGGCCATCGATGAAGGCGAAGCCGAGATGGGCTTCTACGAAGGCGAGGGGATGGAGCTCGAAGAGATTCTGCGGGAGCAGATCCTGCTGCTGTTACCCATGCAGCGCGTCTGCTCGCCAGACTGCAAGGGCATCTGCCCGGTATGCGGCCGGAACCGCAACGAAACCGAGTGTCATTGCACGCTGGAGCCGGTGCCGGACGTGGAATCGGCGGACGACCGGTGGAAGGCGCTGCGCAAAATCTCCCTGGGATGAACGGACGGCGCCGCGGCCGTGAACGAGATTTACAAAATCGCGGAACGAGATTAAGATCCAGAGGTAACAGAAATGCCGAACCCTAAACGACGTCATTCAGCCGCCCGCCGGGGCAATCGCCGCGCCCACGACCGGCTCAAGCAGCCCGGGCTGTCGGAGTGCCCCAACTGTCATGAGCAGAAGTTGCCGCACCGGGCCTGTCCGCATTGCGGCCAGTACAAGGGCCGCGAAGTGATCGAAGTCGAGCAGGAATAGAATGCGTCCTGCGCCCCAGACCACCATATCCAAACCATGCTGACCATCGCAGTCGACGCCATGGGCGGGGATGCTGCCCCGAAACCGGAAGTCGATGGCGCGATTCGGGCAGCAAAAAGCTTGGGAGTGAAGGTCATCCTGGTGGGCCGCGAAGACGTGGTCCGGCGCGAACTCGAGGGTCACGAAAACCACGCATCGCTCCCCATAACGATCCATCACGCGAGCGAGCAGATTACCATGCACGACAGCGCCGCCCGCTCCGTGCGATCCAAGCGCGATAGCTCGCTGCGAGTGGCGTCGCGGCTGGTGCGGGACGGGTACGCTCAGGGATTCGTTTCGGCGGGTAATACCGGCGCGGTGATGGCTACCGCCAAGATGGTGCAGGGAGTGGTGACCGGTGTAGAACGGCCCGGGATCCCGGGCGTGTTGCCTACGATCACCGGTTCCCCTGTTGTACTCGTGGACCTGTGAGCCGACGTGGCCGTCCCGGCGCAACTGCGCGCGCACTCAGCTGCCAGTGGGCAGTTTGAGT
>JACXTT010003777.1_pt1 | contig 22995 bp, 20 predicted proteins | sample 9270951 | NCBI WGS metagenome assembly JACXTT01 (sample SAMN15532306, study PRJNA645909) | rock metagenome | isolation source: weathered quartz diorite | place: Puerto Rico | collected 2017-06-21
TAGAATTTTGAGCGCGACTTTCTGATTCACCAGATTGTCTTCAGCGAGAAGAATGCGGCTGTGGCGGGCCTCTACCGGAAGCGTGCCACCGGCGGTGGCTTGAGTGGAGGCGAGGGGGCCGGAGAGGAGGCGGGCGAGCTGGCCGGGCCGGGTGGGCGTCGGAAGGAACTCCACGATGCCTTGGGCGCGGGCCCGGTCCTTGCTCTCTTTGTCATAGAGGCTATGCACTCGAATGAGGCGGGAGGAGGGATGGGCTTTTTGAAGCCGGGCCTGCGTGGCTTCATCGCCGACGAAGACCAAGGTGCCTGCGGGCAAGGGGGCATCGCCTTCCGCGGGGAGGACGGTGCATCCCCAGGACGCCAGCTGCTCCGATAAGAGGCCATGGGTGAAGGGCGTCAGCCCGCCGAGGGCCACGGGGATGGATGTGGGCTTCGCCTGGAGCTTGGCGGGCCGACGAAGTCGCAGGGTGAACCAGAAGGTGCTGCCCTTGCCGATCTCGCTGCGCACGCCGATGCTGCCGCCCTGCATTTCGCAGAGCCTTCGGCAGATGGCGAGGCCGAGGCCCGTACCACCATATTTGCGGGTGGTGGAGGCATCGCCTTGGAAGAAGGCCTGGAAGAGGCGGCTGCTCACTTCGGGGGGCATGCCGATGCCCGTATCCAGGATCTCGATGCGGAGGAGCACTTCGTCCGTCCGCAGTTCTTCGGGCCACACCCGCACGGTGACGCTGCCCTTCTCGGTGAACTTGATGGCGTTGTCCACGAGGTTGGTGAGGATCTGCCGGAGGCGTACGGGATCGCCGATGACATCCTCCGGCGTATCGGGGTGGATGAAGGCGCCCACTTCCACACCTTTGCCGAAGGCCTTCACCCCCACGACGGCCAGGGTGTCCTCCAACACGGTGCCCAGGTGATAGTCGATGCTTTCGAGCATCAGCTTGCCGGCCTCGATCTTGGAGAAGTCGAGGATGTCATTAATAAGGAGGAGGAGGGCCTCGCCGCACCCCTTCACCGTCTGGGCGTACTGGTGCTGTTCGGGATTGAGGGATGTGTCGAGTAGCAGATTGGTCATGCCGATGATGCCGTTCATCGGGGTGCGGATCTCGTGGCTCATGTTGGCGAGGAACTCGCTCTTGAGGCTGCTGGAATGGAGGGCCTTGTCCCGGGCGATGGCGAGCTCTTCCGCCGCGTGTTCGAGCTTGGCCTCCCAGGCCTTGCGCTCGGTGATGTCCGTAAATTGCCAGAGGTGGCCCAGGTAGTCCTCCCCCAGGAGGATGGGGATGGCATCGAGGCTCAGCACGCGTCCGTCGGTGAGGGGGGTCTCCACGTTGTGGAGGCTCCGGTGGGTTGTGCGGAGTTCGTCCCAGCGCTCCAGCACGCGCTCCGGTTTGGGGAGTAGGGTTTTGAATTCGTCGTAGAGCTCTCGACTGGAGGTACCCGCCAGTAGGTGGGCCGGCACGGGGATTTGGAAGATGCGGCAGAACTCCTCATTGATGAGGGCGATCTGACCGTGGTGATCTTCCACGAGGATGCCGCTGCGCAGGTACTCGATGAGGGTGCGCAGGCGCGAGGTGGCCGTGCGGAGCACCAGCTCCCCGGACTTCCGCTCGGTCATGTCGTGAAGGGTGCCGCTGACGCCCACCACCATGCCCGATTCATCCAGCGTGACCCGTTGGTAGAGCTCCATCCAATGCACGGAGCCGTCCTTGGCCAGCAGGCGGAACTCGCCCTGCACCTCAGAGCGGCCCATCTCCAAGGCGTAGGTGAGGAGGTTGAGGTAGGCCTCCACATCCGCTGGATGGAAGTAGTCGAGGTAGGGCGTGCCCAGGCTCTCCTCGAGGGAGTAGCCCATGAGCGGTGGCCAGGCGGCGTTGAGGTAGGACCACCGACCCTCGCGATCAATCTGGTAGACGATGGAGCGAAGGAGATCGAGCACCGCAGGCGGACGGTCGTCGTGCTCGCGCGACGCGAGCGCGCTCATCTCCTTCAGAAAGAGCTCCCAATCGGGTCCTTCCGCACGAATACCCGCGGCCTCAAGACGCTGGATGTGGCCGGCCACCAGGGGGTGCATGGGCAGGGAAAACTCCGAAAGATGCCCTACTTATCGGAGACCGGAGGGGGTTCTTTTGAACGGGCGAAGCGATCGAAGTTTAATTAAACATTGTATTAAATTGATTTAACGAAAGATGTCGAAAACTGGGCAGTCTAAGCGCCTCGTGGAAATCCCCAAATCGACAGGTTCACAAGAACGGGATCGGCCTAGAATGGCTCTCCCCGGGGCGGAATGATTTTTCTTGTTTTTTTCGCCTTTTGCCCCACACTCGGGTGACCCCTTCCAGAGGAGAAGCCCATGGCTGCAGTAGCTGAGATGCAAGACGACCGACTCAAAGTCCTCAATCGCACCCTGGCCGAAATCGAACGTGCCTTCGGCAAGGGCTCCATCATGAAGCTCGGTGACCGCATGAACGGCGCCGAGGGAGTCGAGGTCATCTCCACCGGCTCCATCTCCCTCGATGCTGCGCTGGGCGTGGGAGGCCTCCCCAAGGGCCGCGTCGTGGAGATCTACGGTCCCGAATCCAGCGGTAAGACCACGCTGGCCCTCCATGCCGTCGCCCAGGCGCAGAAGAAGGGTGGCCTGGCCGCCTACATCGACGCCGAGCACGCCCTGGATCCCGAGTACGCCCGCAAGCTGGGCGTGGACATCGAAAACCTCTTCATCAGCCAGCCTGACAGCGGCGAGCAGGCTCTGGAGATCGCCGACCAGCTCGTGCGCTCCGCGGCCCTCGACATCATCGTCATCGACTCCGTAGCTGCCCTCGTGCCCAAGGCTGAAATCGACGGCGAGATGGGCGATAGCCACGTCGGTCTCCAGGCCCGGCTCATGAGCCAGGCCCTGCGCAAGATGACGGCCACCATCAGCAAGACGAACACCTGCCTGGTCTTCATCAACCAGATCCGCATGAAGATCGGCGTGATGTTCGGCAACCCCGAGACGACCACCGGCGGAAACGCCCTCAAGTTCTACGCCTCGGTCCGCCTCGACGTGCGCAGCATCCAGAGCATCAAGGGCAGCACGGGCGACCCGCTCGTGGCCGCCAAGGACGAGGACGCCTCCGTCATCGGCAAGAAGACCAAGGTCAAGGTGGTCAAGAACAAGGTGGCTCCCCCCCTCAAGATCGCGACCTTCGACATCATGTACGGCGAGGGCATCAGCCGCATGGGCGAGCTCATCGAGCTCGGCACCCAGCTGGAGATCATCCAGAAGAGCGGCTCTTGGTACTCCTACAAGGATTCCCGCCTCGGCCAAGGCGCCGAGAACGTGAAGAAGCTGTTGAACGACAACCCCGAGCTTGCGGACGAGATCGAGCACCAGATCCGCGAGCGCGTGGGACTGAAGGTTTCAGAGGCTTAACAAGGGTGGACTTCATTGCGCGCTCTGTGGAAGGGGTGGGCAATGGCGGGCGGGGGTGGCTCCCTCGCCCGTTTTTTTTGTGAGCCTGTTTCCCTCGCCCTGATTTAAGGCCCTTGGGGCTCCTGCAATTCAGGGGCGCTGACCTGCAGTTGGGCCTTTGGCTCCCGCCATCCGGAACGGAGCCTCCCCCTGTCCCGGCGGAGCCCCGATCTTCGAGGTGCGGCAGGCCCCTCGGCTGCCGCATCTGGAGGCGGCTATGGTTCGGAAGATCGATGCAGCAAAGGCGGGAGTGGCGGCTTCGGCCCTCTTCTTGGCCTTGGGGTGTGGAGGTACGGGTTCATCGACGAAGGCTGATAGCAGTACGACGACTGCTGCGACCACGACCTCAGCCCTAACCCCGGGGGTGGCGGAATACCTGACCGTCAATCCCGCGGCCCCTGCGGTGTACGGAACCAGCTACCCCGTCCACTACGACGCCCAGGTATTGGGCCAGGACAATCAGACGGCGGCCAACGTCCTCACCGACAAGGGCGCCACCTTGGGCCGGGTCCTCTTCTACGACAAGCGCCTCAGCATCAACGACACCATCGCCTGCGCCAGCTGCCACCAGCAGGCCAAGGGTCTGGGGGACGCGGCGCAGTTCAGTACCGGTTTCGAAGGCGGCAAGACGGGGGCGCATGCCATGCGGCTTCCCAATGCCCGCTTCTACGGACCGGGCTCGATGTTCTGGGATAAGCGGGCGCCGACGCTGGAATTCCAAACCACCCAGCCCATTCAGAGCTCGGTGGAAATGGGCTTCGATGCCGCTCATGGGGGCATGGCCGCGCTCATCACCAAGATGAACGCGCTGCCCTACTACCCCGAGCTGTTCACGGCGGTCTACGGCGACGCCGCCATCACCGAGGATCGCATCCAGCGGGCCCTGGCGCAGTTCGTCCGCAGCATGACCTCCACCCACAGCCGCTGGGATGATGGCGCGGCCCTCACCTACAACCCGGGCGCTCCTGGAAAGGGTCTGGGGTCGCCGAAGACGAACTTCACCGCCTCGGAAAACCGCGGCCAGCAGCTCTTCTTCGCGCCGAAGAATGCGGGCGGTGCGGGTTGCGTGGCTTGCCACCAGGCGCCCACCTTCGCGCTCAACGGCAACTCTCTCAGCAATGGCCTCGCGTCCGGCGAGACGCGCATCTTCAAATCGCCGTCGCTCAAGAGCGTGTCGGCCACCGGGCCCTACATGCACGACGGCTCCAAGGCCACGCTGGCGGAGGTGGTGGAGCACTACAACAGTGGCATTCAGGACGGACCGGCCTTGGATAACCGCCTGAAGGGGCCTGATGGCCAGCCTCAACGCTTGAACCTAAGCGATGCGGATAAGGCTGCGCTGGTGGACTTCCTTCGCACCCTGCAGGATGACGCGCTCGTCGCGGATCCTCGCTTCACCAACCCCTTCAAGAAATAACCCCTCCCTTTAGGAGCTCCCATGTCCATGCTCGCGACCCTTCTTCAAGTTCCTGGCCAGATGCAGCCTGCGCTGCCCCCTCAACCGCCTCCGCCCCCTTTTCCGATCCTGGCGCTCGCGCCGAAGCTCGGATTGACGCCGGAGCAGACCACCGCCATCCACAGCATTCTTCAGCGCCACCGCGAGACGTTGCACGCGAAGCATCAGGCGGCTCAGGAGGCGCGGGAAGCCTTCCATCAGGCCATGGATAACCCCTCACTATCCGCGGCAGAACTGGAAGCGCTCGGCCGAAAGGAGGCGGAGGCCCATCGCGCCGAGTTCACGGAGGCCCATGCGGTGTTGCAGGAGGCTGCGAAGGTGCTGACGCAGGAACAGCTCGCGACCTATCAAAAGCTGCGTGCCACCATGCCGCGACCGGGCCAGGGCATGGGCCCCCAGCAGCCGCCGATGGGTGGCCCGCATCCGGGAGGCCCCGGTGGGGGCCCTGGTCCGAATGGCGCACGACAGGGCGACGATCAGGATCACGGCCGACCTGTGGAGAAGGTCGCGAAGGAACTCGGCGTCACACCCGAGCAATTTCGAGCCGCCTTCGCCAAGGTGACGCCCGCGGCCCAAGGCCAGCGGCCCACCGAGGCCCAACGGGAGGCCAACCGTGTCGCGCTCTCTCAGGCGCTAGGCGTGTCTCCTGAGCGTCTCGATGAAGTGATGGACAAGTACCGCCCCGAAGGTCGTCAGCGCTGAACCGATTCTCACACACGAAAGGGATGACCATGAGCTCGAGCCAAGATCTCCGTCTGCCCAATGCAGCCCTGCTCTCCCGCCTTGCGGTGAGCGATAACGGGTTTGTTCTCGATCCCGTGAGCGGAAGCAGCTTCACCGTGAATCCCACGGGCCTCGCCTTGGTGCGAGCCTTCATCCACCACCGCCGCCTGTTCGAAGTCATGGCCTTCCTCGAAAAGGAATTCCAAGGCGGGTCGGTGGAGATGGAGCGCGATGTGCTGGAGTTTGCCTCCCAGCTTTACGACAGCGTGAAACCATGACGCCCCTTCCCAAACTCACCGTCGCGGTGACGGGGCTCAACGCTCGTGCGGATAATCCGGGGCCCGGCCTCGCCGTCGTGCGCTGCCTCCAGCTCGCCTCCGACTACGATCTCCGCATCGTGGGGTTGAGCTACGACGCGCTGGATCCCGGGCTCTACCATCCCTGGTGCGATACCGCCCACCTGCTGCCCTATCCTTCCACGGGGCAGGCGGCCCTCCTGGATCGGCTCCAATTCATCCATGCCGCCGAGCACATCGACGTTCTCATTCCCTGCCTCGATGCGGAGCTTCCGATCATGGTGGCGCTGGAGCCCGAGCTTCGTGCCATGGGCATCCGCACTTTGCTTCCCACGGCGGAGCAACTCCAGATGCGCGATAAAAGCCGACTGGCCGAATTAGCCGCGCGAGCGGGGGCGAATTATCCCGAGACCCGGATCCTCTCTCACCCGGGTTTCTTTTCCACATGCTACCTGGAAGGTTGGATCTACCCCTTCGTCGTGAAGGGCCCTTTTTATGACGCGTCCATCGTGCAGGATGCGGCCGAAGCGGGCCACGCCTTCCGAAAGCTCTCCGCCGCATGGGGACTGCCCATTCTGGCTCAGAAGCTGGTGCCAGGCAGCGAGATCAATCTCACGGGCCTCGGTGATGGCGAAGGCAATCTCCTCGGCACGGTGATGATGAAGAAGCGGGCCCTCACGGATAAAGGCAAGGCCTGGGCGGGCATGTGCATCCAGGACGAGGGACTGGAGGAGATGGCGGGCCGTTTGGTGAAGGCGCTGAAGTGGCGCGGACCTCTCGAAGTCGAAGTCATGCGCGACGGATCGGGGCAGTACCACCTCATCGAGATCAACCCGCGCTTTCCCGCCTGGATCTTCCTTTCCGCGGGCGTGGGCCGCAACCTCCCGCTCCTGTTGCTGAAGCGTCTATTGGGAGAGCCCGACGAGGAGCTGCCTCAAGCGCCCGCAGGCACCCTCTTCATCCGCTATGCGCAGGAGCTGATCGTCCCCGTGCAGGGCTTCGAAACCATGATGATCCACGGCACCTATCCCGCCGTCAGCGCCTAGGAGCATTCCATGACTCGCAAGACGGCGGCCCTGCGAAGGGCCTGGCAACGGCCTACCCTCACGATGCACAAGGTGGGCGTGCTGAATAAATTTGGTTCGGCGCGCTTCCACGACTACATGGATCGCTTCGAAGGCGTGGAGCTCCGTGGCCTTGCCGAAGCTCACGGCTCTCCGCTCTTCGTGATCAGCGAACGGCGTCTGCGTGAAAATGTGCGGCGCCTCCGTCGGGCCTTCCTCACCCGTTATCCGAGTGTGAAGATCGGCTGGTCCTACAAGACGAACTACCTCGATGCGGTTTGCGCGGTCATGCACCAGGAAGGCTCCGTAGCGGAGGTGGTCTCGGACTTCGAATACGAGAAGGCTCGAGCCCTCGGCGTTCCCGGCTCCGAGATCCTCTTCAATGGTCCCCACAAGCCTAAGGCGATTTTAGAGCGGGCGGTGACCGAAGGGGCCCGCATCCACCTCGATCATCTGGATGAGCTCTACTTGCTTGAAGACATCGCTCGGGTCGCAGGGAAGAAGGTGGATGTCACCCTCCGCCTCAACTTCGATACGGGTTTCACCGAGCCCTGGAGCCGCTTCGGATTCAATCTCGAAAACGGCCAGGCCATGGATGCGGCTAAGAGAATCGGCGTGAGCCAGTGGTTGCGGCTGAAGGGTCTGCATAGCCACTTAGGCACCTTCATTTTGGATCCCCGGGCCTACGCCGCTCAGGCACGGATCATGGTGGGCTTCATGGAGGCGGTGGAAAGCCAGACCGGCTGCAGCATCGAGAGCTTGGACTTCGGCGGTGGGTTTGCCTCCATGAATTCTCTTCAAGGTACCTACCTTCCTCCGGAACAGGTGGTGCCTACCTTCGATCAATACGCGGAGGCGCTGTGCGCAGCTCTGCTGCAGGCCACGGAGGCCCGCGCGGCTTCGGGCAAACCTCGACCCCAATTGATTCTGGAGACAGGGCGCGCGCTGGTGGATGATGCCGCCATCCTGCTGACCTCAGTGATCGCCAATAAGCGCCTCGCCGACGGCCGCAAGGCGGTGGTGCTGGATGCGGGAGTGAATCTGCTCTTCACGGGCTTTTGGTACAACCACGCCGTCAAACCCACGCGCCCCTTGGAGGGGATGCCTGAGGACACGGTGCTCTACGGCCCCCTTTGCATGAACATCGACGTGATGCGCCACTCGGCCACCCTGCCGCCGATGGAAGTGGGCGAGCGGCTCGTCATCAGCCCCGTGGGGGCCTACAACAATACGCAGTGGATGCAGTTCATCACCTACCGCCCGGCGGTGGTGATGGTGGGCGATCAGGGCCAAGTCGACGTCATCCGACCTGCGGAGAATCTCGCCTCCTTCCAGAGCGCCGAACACCTTCCCACCCGATTCCAACAGCCCTATCCGAAGGTCGCCCATGCGCAAGTGGGCTGAGCGGACACGGGCCCTGGTGGGGACGGTGCTGCGCGGATACGCGGGCATCCTTCTCCTCGAGGGCGAAGGCGCAGGAGCCATGGTGCTGCTGGCCAGCGCCTGGCATCCGCTGCCTTCGCTCATGGGTTTTTTGTCCGCCCTGCTTTCGGCGGGTCTCGCCGAGGTCTCAGGTTTGGCGCCCGGGCTGGGCGTGCTTTGCGCCTGCAACGGCGCCCTCGTGGGATTGTTCCTCGGTGTGATGAAGGGCGTGTCTTGGCTGCTGCTGCCCACCTTGTTCACCGCAGCGCTGTTGACGGTGGCGGTGGCGGGTGTCCTGGCCGATCGATTCTGGAATGGAGGTCATCTTCCCGCGCTGAGCTTGCCCTTCGTCGTGGTGGTGGCGTTGATCTCGGGTGTGAGCACGGGACTTCCAAAGGCGGCTCCGCTCACGTCATGGATGCCCCAACTTCCTATCGCGGTGGAAGGTTTCCTGCAGACGATGAGTGGTGTTGTCTGCGCGCATCATGCCCTACCAGGGGCCCTGCTTTTCGGGGTTTTGGTGCTGCGTTCGCGACTACTCGCCCTACTTGCTTTAGGGGGACACGCTCTAGGAGTGACTCTGAGCGGGCCCAGCGCGTTGGGCTTCAATCATCTCCTCACCGCCATGGCTCTCGGAGGCGTCTTCCTCGCGCCTTCCCTGATTGGCGTTACGGCGGGCTTTGCTGGAGTGCTGATCTCCACCGTCGTTCTGAATCGCGCGCCCATCCTCGCGCTCCCCTTTGGAGTCGCCACGGTACTGGTACTGGGCATACTTCGACTTCGCGTACGAGGGTCGGTCTTTCCTCTGGCCTTGGATCGCCCGGGCCTTCCAGAACAACATGCGGAGCGAAGGCGCTTGGCGAAAGCGCGCTGCTTTGACGAGGCCAGCGTTCCCCTCGCGGCGCCCTTCGCCGGTGAATGGCGCATCTATCAAGGTTTTGATGGCTCCCACACCCACCGCGCGCCCTGGCAGCACGCGCTGGATTTCTTTGTGCACGATGGGCAGGCCAGTCACCGCGGCTCCGGCGCCGACGTGAAGGAGTACCTCGCCTTCGGTCTTCCGGTGCTCTCGCCTTGCGAAGGGGTGGTAGTGGGTTGCCGCGGCGATCTGCCGGACAATCCCGCGGGGCAGGTGGATACGGATCGCAACTGGGGCAACTTCGTGATGATCCGCATGGGCTCGGGCCTTTGCGCGCTCGTCGCACATCTCCAGCAGAACAGCCTGCAGGTGGCGGTGGGGTCGCCGGTGATCGTCGGTCAAGCGCTCGGGGCCTGTGGCAATTCGGGTCGCTCCGCGCAGCCCCACCTTCATCTGCAGGTGCAGCGGGGATCGCGGCTTGGCGATCCCACCCATCCCTTTCATCTCGCCTCAGTGCAGGTGCGACGTGGCGCAGAAGAGGCTCGATTCCAACTTCAGGCACGGCCCTGCGAAGGCACATGGGTCTCGGCGTTACCGGGGGGCGGTGCTCTCGCTCAGGCCTTCCAATGGCCGCCTCAGCGAAAGCTGGTGTATCAGGTGGTTCCCCCTGGCCGGGCTGCGATCCAGGTCCGGAAGCTGGAGGTGGAGATCACACTGGAAGGTCAGTGCCGATTGAGATCCGATCGGGGGGCCAGCGCCGCCTTCGAAGTCACGGGCGCCGTCTTCGCCACCTACGACCGCCAAGGACCGAAGGATGACTTCTTCGATCTCTGGTTGCTGACCTTTGGGTTCACGCCTCTTAGTGCCGAGGCTCAGGTCTGGTCCGATCGCCCGGCCGCACGCCAACTGCCGGCGCCGTGGATCCGCCGAGGTCTCGCTTCATTCCTCGGGTTCGATCTCGCAGGATTGCGCAGCGAATACACGAGAAGTCTCCGCGTCGATGGATTTCTGCTCCAGGAGGGACGGCACCGATCTTGGGGAGGACTTCGCGCGCCCGTGCGCACGGAGGGGCAACTCTCCTGGAATGGTCCCTTGGGATTGGAAGCACGCACCTCTGAGGGCCTGTGGTCCGCGCAGCTCATCGCCCATGTTCAGGAGGCCTGGGAAGCCTCGCTCGATCTGCCCCTTCAGGAGGCCTCCGCATGAAAGCATTCGCCCTCATCTTCGCGCTGCCCTTGGTGGCGCAAAGCTCTCCCGATTCCCATGGGGCCGTCGGCCTCACGGGCACGAGCCTCGCCTATGGCAAAGGCTCCGATCGCGAGCGACTCAGCGAAGCCGGTGCCTTTGTGGAAATGGATGCCCGCTCCACCGGTGGGTTCAAGCTGCAAGCGAGCTCCGGAAGCATCCTGCAGCGCGATGGCACCACTTCCAAGGAGCAGACGGGCTTTGCCAGTTTTCGCCTCTATGGAGGAGGGCAGAAGGGTGAGGGCAAGCTGCTGCTGCAGGTAGATGCCTTCGGCGAGAAGTTCCGTCCCCAACAGGCAGTGGAGGTGAAGACCCACGGTTTTGGATTCCACATCGGCTACCTCAGCGACGTGGATCCGGAAAAGGCGGATCACTTCGTGGATCTCGCCTACTACAGCACGCGCTATGACAGCGGGCTCCGCGTGGGTCAATTCACGCCTTCCTTCGGCTTCGGTTTTTTAGACAACCGCGAATGGGTGCAGCTGAGCGCGGATCTCATCACGCTGCAGGACCCGGCCTATCCGGACTGGAGCGATCACGAAGTGGCCTTCCGACTCGCCTGGTCCCATTACCTGATGCCGGGATGGACGATTAAACCTCGGAGCTTCACCCTGGCGGCCCAGGCCGGGCGGCGCGCCTACGTGGTGGATCCCGAGCTCGGCGCTCTGCTCACCATTGCTCAGGCCCAGGGGCCCGGAGGCTCCTTGGGCATCACGTGGAAAGGCGCCTCCGGACTCGGCCTCACGCTGACCGGCTCGGCCCACCGCTACCTCGACCGTCCCTCCGGCGACGCCCTCTACACTGCCCGCGCCCTCTCAGCCTCCCTTCACTTCTCCTGGTAGGAGCTTTTATGCGCCTTCTTCCTTTCATCATCGCCGCGTTCCCGCTGTGGGCTTCCGACCCCTGGTCCGATTCCTACAAGCTGGAATCCCAAAAGCAGTACGCCCAGGCGGCCCAAGTGCTGGCTCCCCTCGTGCAAACCCAGGAGTTGGCTCAGCTCCGGGTGGCTTACCTGGCCTACCTTCAGGGCAAATACGACGAATCCATTGCGGGCTACACCAAGGCATCCCAGATGAACGCCTTCTCCCTGGATGCGCCTCTCGGCATGACCCTTCCCCTCCTTGCCCAAGGCCGCTTTGAAGACGCGGCGCTGCAGGCGCGCGCAGTGCTCGCCAAATGCGCGTGGAATTACACGGCTCACGTGCGGCTCCTGGCTTGCGAAGAGGGCCTGCGCAACTGGTCGGCCATGGTGACTCATGCGCGGATGCTGGTGTTGCGCTACCCCTCGGACGCCGCCCTCTGGGTCTATCTCGGCCGCGCCGAAGCCCGCTTGGGCTCGAAGGACCAGGCGATCCAGTCCTATCAGCGCGTGCTCCAGCTCTATCCCGCCCACGCCGAGGCCTTGGCCTATCTCCAGGAAGGAAAGCCTTAGAAGCTTCCATCTTTGAAGGAGGTCCCTCGATCTACCGAAGGGCCTGCTAAGGTACAGGCCAATCTCGAGCCACCATGCAACGCCAGGACATCATCAATGCCGGCTTCCACCGCGTGGTGGGCCACTCCACGTGGGGGGCGGAGTTGCTGTTCAGCGCTTCGTGGCTGGGCATCCGCGCCCTGATGGGATTGCCGATGCAGGGCTTCGGTTTGGGGGAAACGCTCATTCCGCTGGCACTGCTGGTGGGCACGCTGTTGCTGGGACCGGTGCCTTGGCAATGGACCAGCGATGGCGAACCCATGGCGCCCTTCTTTAGAGGAGTGCTGCAGTCGCTCCTTTGGAATGTGGGCTGGATGCTGGTGGTGCTGACCCTCTTCGTGGGTTTCGGCGTGCCGACGGATCGTCCGCGTCCGGGTCCCCCGCCGCCGCGCCCCCGCGACCTTGAGCGCCCCGAGCCCGCGGGACGTGGTGAACGCGAACGCCCTCCCCATCCTCCCGCACCGCCGCTGGGGCCCTATGGCGTGGGCCTGATCAATCTTCCCCTCGTGATGCTCATGGGCTGGTTCCTCGCGGATCGCGAGCGGACCGAATCCTCCGAGCGACGGCTGCACCGCCTGGCGGATGAGGCGCGCGCAGCGTCCCTGCAGGCGCAGATGAACCCGCACGTCCTCTTCAATGCGCTGAGCGGTCTTTCGGAACTGGTGCACGAGGACCCGGATGCTGCGGAAGAGGCTTTGGTAGAGCTGTCCCAGATGCTCCGATTGCTGTTGCATCACGTGAGCAAACCCGTGATGTCTCTTCGCGAGGAGCGCGATCTCATCAAGAGCTACCTCACGGTGGAGAAGATCCGCCTGGGCAATCTGCTTACGGTCACATGGGTGTGGCCGGAGTGGGTAGATGGGCTCGAATACCCGCCCCTGCTGCTGATGCCGCTCATCGAGAACGCCATCAAACACGGGGTGGCGCAAAGCACCATGGGAGGTCAACTGCGCATCGAAGCCGAGCGGGACGCTGCCTACCTCCGCATCAAAGTTTCCAACACGGGCTACGAGCAATCGAAGATGGCGGGCCACGGCATGGGTCATCGCAACCTCGACGAGCGCTTGCACCTGCTCGATCCCAAGGCCAAGTTCCAGCTCACGCGCGAAGGTCAATGGACCGTGGCCGAGCTGTGGCTTCCCCTTCCGGAGGGCCCGTGATGAAGCCCCTCCGGATCGCCATCGCCGAAGACGAGCCCATGAATCTCCGTCGCCTCACGCGGCTGTTGGAGGATTGCGGTTGTGAGATCAGCGCGACCTTTCCCAACGGATTGGAGATGGAGGAGTGGCTGCGGGGAAGTCCGGAAGTTGATGCGCTCTTCCTCGATATCCAAATGCCTGGTTTGGATGGACTGACGCTGCGGGAGAGCATTCCGTCTCATATTCCCGTCGTCTTCGTCACGGCTTACGCGGAGCATGCGGTGCATGCCTTCGATCTGGAGGCCGCGGACTATTTGTTGAAGCCGGTCACCACCTCACGCTTGGCCAAGGCCCTCAACCGGGTGAGGAAGGTGCTCGAGCCCCACGAGGCCTCGGGCGCAGAAGCTCGCGCCCCGAAGAAACCCCGCTATCCGGTGACCGCAGGCAGCGGCGTGCTGCTTCTGGATCTTGCCAAAACCACCCACTTCGAAGTGGAAGAGCAGGTGGTGTGGGCCTTCGCAGGAGAGAAATACCGCACCAAATGGAAGAGTCTTGGAGAGGTGGAGGCCGCCTTCCCTGATGCGGGCCTGCTGAGGATCCACCGCCATCTCCTTATCCGCCCGGAAGCCGTGCTGGGGCTGCGTTCCGTGGCCAATGGCGCGCGGGTGATGGTGCGTCTCCAAGGGGGGATCGAGATCGAAGCGAGCCGGGGCGCCACACCCAAGCTCAAGGAGCGGCTGGGGCTGGAATAGGATCTCCGATGATCCTTCGGCGGGTTTGCGGGTAGATTGGGAGCCCGAGGTTCTTATGTCCTTCATCGTCGAGACCGTCCACCTGGCCCAATTCACCGAAGGCTCCCCCGCGGAGCGCAATGATTTCATCCGCGTGCTGGGCGATTCGTTGCTGCACACGGGCTTTGTGAAAGTGAAGGGCCACCGCGTCGCGCCAGCCACCGTGGATGCGGCCTACCGGGATATCAAGGCCTTCTTCGCCCTGCCGGAGAAGACGAAGCTGCAGTACAAGGTGGAGGGCAAAGGCGGCGCGCGAGGCTACACCTCCTTTGGTGAGGAGCACGCCAAGGACAACCCCGTGGGCGATCTGAAGGAGTTCTGGCACGTGGGCCAGGACAACCCGCCTGGTGGCAAGTTCGAAGGCGACTTCATGGAAAACCTCTGGCCTACGGAGATCCCCACCTTCAAGACGACTGCGCTGGATCTCTACACGTCACTGGAGGATTGCGCCGGCACGCTGCTGGAGGCTATCGCACTCTACCTGCATCTGCCGCAGCGCCACCTGGCGGATATGATCACGGGCGGAAACAGCGTCTTCCGCCTCATCCACTACCCGGCGATGAAGGACCGCTACATCGAGGGCGGCGTGCGCGCCTCGGCCCACGAGGACATCAACCTCATCACCTTGCTGCCTGCGGCTACGGAATCGGGCCTGCAGCTCATGGACCGCGACGGCAAGTGGCATGCGGTGGAGGCGGAGCCCGGCGAGATCGTCGCCGATGCGGGCGATATGCTGAGCCGCCATGTGAACCTCAAGATCCCGAGCACGACTCACCGCGTCGTGAATCCCACCAGCCCCGACGCCGTGCGTTATTCGATGCCCTTCTTCTGCCATCCGCGTCCGGAAGTGCTGTTGGATTGCCCTCAGGAGCTGCTCGGCGCGGGCGAAAAGAAGCTCTTCGAACCCATCACCGCCCACGACTTCCTCATGCAGCGTCTGCGGGAAATCGGGTTGATCAAGTAGGGGCGGATTAGCGCCCTCCCAGGGCCTTCTTCAACACGGCGGCCTCTTCGGCCCCCAGCGATTGCAGACGATCCAGCACGCTGCGGGCCGTCGCACCGTCGCCGTTTTGAAGGGCAGCCCGCGCCCATTCCAACAACCAAGGGGCGTGGAAGGGCCGCCAGGCGACGGCGATGCGGTAGTAGTTCTGAGCCGCGGTGGCGTGGTTCTGCTGCGCTTCGCTGCGCGCGAGCAGGGCCCAGGCGCGGGAAGCATCCGGCGCGAGCCGCGTGGCTTCTTTGAGAGCTTCGACGGCGGCGGGGTAGCGGCGCAGATTGAAGCGGACACGACCGAGACTTTCCCAACCGTTGGCGCGACGAGGATCCAGAGCGACGACGTTGAGCAGGGCCTGCTCCGCCTCAGGCCAGTGGCCAAGCAGGTCGCAGGTTTGCCCAAGGGCCACCCAGCTATCCACGCGCTTGGGATCGAGTCGGGTGCATTGCTCTGCCGCGCGCTCGATTAGGGAGGCTTTGGCGAGCAGGGCCTGAGCATCAGCCGTGTCATCCAAAAGGGCGAGTTGGGCTTCGACATAGGCCGACCACGCCTCGGGATTGCCGGGTTCCAGACGAGTCCACTGCTCCGTGAGGCGCCCCCAGCTCAAGGCATTGCTTGGCACCGCCATGCGGTGGAGCGCGAAATCCTTGTCCATGGGGATCTGGTCGGATTCGGTGGGCGGCGGTGTGGGGCCCGCCTCTAGCAGCGCATGGATCCAGGTGACCGGGATGGCCATGCTCGTGCCTGGAGGCAGGTTCAACCCGAAGGTGATGAGGCCCATGAGCTCGGCATCGGCGTTGAAGAGTCCGCTACCGCTCAGCCCGGGGATGGATCTCATATGCAGATGGATGAGCTCCGCATCCCGATAGCTCCACAGCATGGCAACGCTGGCAGAGGTGGAGAGGAGATCTCCGCCGCGGGGGAAACCCCAGTCAAAGAGACGCTGTCCTTCTTTGGGTGAAGTGTTGCTGAGGGCGACGGGCAGGGCAGGGAGGCCGGGCACCTCCAGAAGGGCGAGATCCCACTCGGGGCGGAGGTTCCGGAGTCGGGCATGAAACCATTTCCCGGACATAAGAACGTCGACGTTGCGTCCTGGGCCGACCACGTGGGCATTGGTGGCCACGATGCCCGGGGCCACCACGACACCACTCCCTTGATTTCCGACGCCTTCGGCGGCTTGAAAGAAGGAGCGCACCTTCACCAGGCTGGTTTGCGCAGGATTCTTCGGGGCTGGGGCTTCCAGCCGAGGAGGCTGCGCGGGCACCTGGATCATTCGTCGCCTTGCTTACCCACTTGATCTTGAAGGTGCCGGGGGAGCGTGGGCACGGGCTGCGTGCTCAGCATGTTCTTGGCAGCCGGAGGCGCAGTGGGGGCCGGCGCTGGCGCGGGAGCCTGGGATTTGACGCCCATGAGCGCCATGGATTGTTCGGCATTGGCGAGGCAATCCAGGCGACCCAATTCCTCATCGGTAGGAAAGCCTTCGAAGCGCAGTCGGCGCGGCCCCCAAATGGCGACTGATTCGGGTTTAAGGCGACTGATGCGCGGCAGGCTGGTGCGGGCGTAGAGGCCCTTGGGCTGGCCTTGGCGCGTGACCATGAGCAGGAGATCCACTTCGGGGATGAGGACGGGTGCATCCTGCTCGGGCCAAGTGGCGAGGGTGAAAGTGCGCTCTTTGGCGCGCAGCAGTCCCGCATGTGCAGCGAGTCCAAGCCCGGGATCCAGATCCTCCACCTGGGCCTTCATCGCTTCCAGCAGGTCCAATTGTTTCAGCTCGCGCTGCAGGCCGGCCATGGGATGGGGATCCTGAAGGCGGGCGGGCGTGAGCGTGCTATCGATCCGCTGCAGCAACCCGGCCATGAGCAGCGGGGCTTGGTTCAAGGCGCCCTGCACGGCTTCCATGAGCTTGGGAAGCATGGGCTGCGGCGCTGCAAAGATGACTCCCGCGTGGGGCGCCGCCAGGAAGGTGGTCTGATCCGCGAAGAGGGTTTGATAGGCCTCGGGGAGCAGCAGCCGCGCAGCGTCCTGGCCATCCTGCCAAGGACTGCGGTAGATGCCCGAAGCGAGGCGCTCCCAGGGGCGGTCAATGTCCTTGCGCAGTTCGGCGAAGGCCTGGTCGAGGACTTCTTCCTCGTCGCGGCCCCAGAGATCCAACCACTCCGGTCGCACCGGCGCGCCATCCACCAACAGGCGCAGGCTCAGGCCATCGATGAAACGCTTCTTCCAAAAGGGTTCGCGCTCTCCTTGCCAGGTAGACACGAGCTGGAGGGTCAACCGCCCTTGGAGATCTTCAAACAGGGGTGGGAAAGCCCAACCATGGCGCTGCAGCTGAACGGCCGCCTTGGCCCAGGCTTCTCGAGCGTCGGAGTCCTGGAGATGTTCGAACTCTTCCCGGTGCTGGATCATCTCCGGGGAAGGAGACGCGACACCCTCGGCCTCCAATAGTGCTTCCAGCCCCGGAAGGGCCGGAGCCTGAGTGCGCTTGAAGAGGGAGTCGAGAAAGCCCATGAGCACGCGTCCAAAGCTCCATTGTGCCTGCTTTTTCAAGGAAGTCCTTGTGACCCTTGCATTCCCGGACTCGGCCTATCCTGGAAGCATGGTGCAAGACACCCTCCAACGCCCCCTCCGGGCCCTTCGAATCTCCGTCACCGATCGGTGCAACTTCCGTTGTTCCTATTGCATGCCGCCGGAGGTGTTCCCCCAGGACCACCCCTTCCTGGACCGCAGCGAAGTGCTGCGCTTCGAGGAGATTCTGCGTCTGGCCAAAGTGTTTGTGGGTCAAGGGGTGCGGAAAATTCGCATTACAGGGGGTGAGCCCCTGCTTCGTAGGGACTTGCCAGAACTGGTGCGACAGCTTTCGGGGCTCGCGGAATTGGAGGATCTGGCGCTCACCACCAACGGCGCGCTGCTTCCCGAGCTGGCGATGGATTTGAAGGCCGCGGGCCTCAAGCGGCTCACGGTGAGCCTGGATACCTTGGACGCAGAGCGCTTCCGCGAGATCTGCCATACCGAGATCCCCCTTGAGAAGATCCTGAGCGGTCTCCGCAAGGCCCGGGAGGTTGGATTTACCGGCATCAAGGTCAATTGCGTGGTTCAGCGGGGCGTCAACGAAGATGAGGTTGAATCGCTCGCGGCCTTTGCGCGCGAGGAAGGGTTGGAGCTGCGTTTCATCGAGTTCATGGACGTGGGCTCCACCAACGGATGGGCCATGGGGCAGGTGATTCCTTCGGAGACGCTGCGCAAGCGCATCGCGGCCCGATGGCCGCTGGCGGCCGATCATGCACCTTTGGCCGGGCGGGTCGCCGAGACGTGGCATTACCTGGATGGCAAGGGTCGCATCGGCTTCATTGGCTCCGTGACGGAGCCCTTCTGCGGAGGCTGCGACCGTGCACGGCTCAGCGCCGAAGGGCAGCTCTACACCTGTCTCTTCAGTGGAGAAGGCACGGATCTGAAGAGCTTCCTCCGCAGCGGCCACTCGGACGCCAGCCTGTCTGCATGGATTGCTCGGCTATGGAGTTCGCGGGACGATCGCTATTCGGAAATGCGTCACTTGGCCACTCCTGGCCTGAAGAAAGTGGAAATGAGCCGCATGGGCGGATGAGTTTGATTGAGGAAGGATCCTTCATGAGTACCGAAGCCTCTCACTGGATCTTCCTCGGGATCCTGAACATCCCGCTGTATCTCGGTATCGGGTGGCTGATCTTTGATGATTGGTCTGGATTCGTCGACTGCCTGGGGCTCAGGAAGGAATTTGATTGGACGTCCCTCTTTCGCACGAGGACGTTTGAAGATAGCTGGGAGATTTTTAAACTGGTGGCCTTCTGCATTCTTTGTTTTGCAGCTCTGCTGGGTGAGTACCGGTTGTTTTTCGTGAACAAAGCCCATTCCAAAGTCTCCATGCTGCATCTGACCAACCGCTCGGTCTGATCCTGCGGGCAGAAGTTCGGTCTTTATCACGTGGGTTCCGGCTCGGCTGACTTGATTTACTACAGACAGCCAGGGACTTCTCCGAGCATCAAAAAAAGGCCGCATCGCGGCCTTTTTTTTGACGATGGCGGGAGGCCTATCGGCAGGTGTTGAGCATCGTGGGGCAGGCATCACTATTGTGGGTGCAGCGGCAGGTGTTGAGGGCCGTGGGGCACGCATCGGTGTGGTGAGTGCCGCCGGCGGCGATCTCGATGGTCTGGTCGGCGGAAAGCTGACGCAGGGTCTCGCGGTTGAGGCTGAGGTTCTTCATGGAATGCTCCAGAAAAAATGAGAAAGAACTGTCCCTCGGACGCTCCGATGGGAACCTCCCAACCCTAGGACCATCTGCTTTCAAGGTCAATATGTAACTTTCTTGATAACAATATTTACATTAATTCACATCAACCTTTTGGGACTTCTCCCCTCTAACATTTCTCGCTTTAAACAGGACGTGGCTACCCGGCCTGGGCGACTTCGCCAGCAGGTCGAGGGTAGCTGCCGAGCACGCGTGGTTCGGCGCCACGCAGGCGGAGGATCTCAAGCGCGGCGACGAGAGCGGCATCTTCTTGGTGAGCCTCCACATCGAGGAAGAAGAGGTACTCCCAAGGCCGACGACCACTGGGACGGCTGAGAATGCGAGAGAGATTGAGCCCTTGGCGAGCAAGGGGTTCGAGCACTTTCAGCAGCGAGCCGGGGCCATCCGGAGCGCGCAATTGGAGAAGACTGCGGTCGCATCCTGTGCGCGCGGGAGCTTCGCCGCCGAGGATGAGAAAGCGCGTGGCATTGGCGGCGTGATCCTGGATGCGGTCGGCGCCGACCTCCAGTCCATTCAGTCGCGCGGCGAGTTCGCTTCCGATGGCGGCGCCTTCGGGATCCGCCATGGCGAGCTTGGCGGCGCGGGCGGTGGAGGAGGCTTCGACGCGCTCCGCATGGGGGAGGTGCGCCTCCAGCCATTGCCGGCATTGGGCCAAAGCCTGCGGGTGGGAATGAACGCGCTGCACGCGATCCAGATTGCTTCCCGGTGGAAGCAGCAACGCGTGGGCCACCGGCAACACGAGCTCGGCGCTCACGGTGACGTTGTGGTCTTGGAATCCATCCAAAGCCGCCTCTACCGCGCCTTCTGTGGCGTTCTCGATGGGCAGCAACCCGTAATCGGCGCGGCCCTTGGCGACGGCCTCGAAGACGGCGGGGAAGGAGGGTTGGGGCAGCGCGCACACGCTCTCGCCGAAGTGGCGCAAGGCTGCGAGGTGACTCCACGTTCCCTCGGGCCCAAGGAAGGCCACCTTCAACGGTTGCTCCAAACTCAGGCAGGCGCTCATCACTTCGCGGAGCACCCGCTCCACCGCCTCCACGGGAAAGGGGCCGCGATGCAGGGCGCGGGCTCGCTCCAGCACCTGCCGCTCCCGCTCAGGGGCATGCATGAGCTTACCGGGTGCGGTGGCGCGCTTGATGCGGCCGATGTCGGCGGCGATGCGGGCGCGTTCGTCCAAGGTCCTTAGCAAGTCGCCATCCAAGGCGTCGATGCGGGCCCGGAGATCAGGCAGATCCGCAGGATTGGGGAAAAGCAGCTGGGGCGGGATGGGCATGGGAGCTCCAAAAGAAAAACCCCCGAGCCTTGTGGGTCTCGGGGGAGAAGTCGGGATCGTCTTGGATTCGCTAGACGCCGCCGGCCCTCGCACCCGAGGTGCGATAGGCATAAAAGAAAAAGAAGCGGCGGGAAGTCATGGTGAAGGTCGACGATGCCAGGGTCCCCAAACCCGCGCAAGGGGGATTCGAATTTTGAATGCCCTAGGTCTCTTGGTTGATGCCGAGCTCTACCCAGGCCTTGCCAGGGAAGGTCGGCGGGTCGATACCGAAGAGGCGAAGCAGCACGGTCATCTGCGCGCGGTGGTGCACTTCTTCGATAAGCATGGAGCGAAGGAAGTTGCGCGGGGTGCTGCGGTTACCGAAGCGGGTCGTGAAGGGAACATCTAGATCCTCATCCCTGACTCGCTCGAGCAGGTGTCGGCAGCGCGACGTGTGGGCCTCGAAAGCCTCGGCGAGGGGCGGGGTGTTGTTATGCCATTCCGGCGCCTCGAAGGTAACGCCCAGTCCCGTGGTGGGTTCCCCCGCCAGCTGACGGCAGATGCTCTCTCGCACGAGAGCCAGATGCAGCAGTTGATGGCGCAGCGTCTCCGCGCTTCCACCTGGGAGGCGATCCCAGACTTCATCCGGAATGAGGCGAATGACCTCCAAGGTGTGGCGGCTGTTCAGCTCAAAAGCGGCCCGCTGGATCTCCATCAGGCTTTGAGGTGGGCGAGCGCTTCTTTCAGGCAGGCCTCCCACGTATCGTCGGGCGTTTCTTCAATGAAGAATTCCACCGCATGGCCAGCATCTCTCGATTCGGGATGAGCGGACCAGGTCTCGTACAGATCATCGAGAGGTTTGGGATCGAGGCGGTTGGTGCGCAGCTTGTGGCTTTTGCGGCCGCGATCGGGATCGGGCCCCTTCATGCGCACGCCCTCTTTGTGTGTGGCGATGAAGGTGAAGGCCTGCATCCAGTGCGTGCCGATGAGTTGGGTGAAGTGGAGGTAGGCGCCGTGGTTGCTCGCAGTCAAATTGAGCACGCGGTGTTTACCCTGCCAGGCCTCCGCCCAGCGATGGAGAATCTGATAGAGACGATCGCGATCGTGGCGATTGGCGAGGCATCGCTCCGCAACCATGAGGAAATCGTCGAGGGGCGTTTCGGAGGGCTGAACAGGCATGTCTCCAGTGTGCCCGCTTCATAAGTTGTGTGATGACATTAGGCTGAATTTTCCCGCAGATGTGTGGCGAGGCGATTGCTAGGATGATGGCCCTGGAGCCGATCGTGACCGATCCATCCTCCCGCCGGGAGATACCGGCCTCAGAGTTGGCGCGTCGGCATCGCGCCTTTGTGGAGGCCACAGGGCTGGCGATGCTGGAGCTGGATCCAGAAGGCGCCATCCTCAGTTGGAATCCCGCGGCCCGGGCCCTATGCGGCTATGACTCCCCTGACGTTCTGAACGGCACCTGGATCCAGCTGCTCCTGCCTCCCGCGGATAGGGCCGAAGCCCAATCCCTCATGAAGCGCCTTCGAGAGACCGGTCAGCCTCAACGGGCGGACCTGCACCTGCGGCACCAGGATGGGCGGCTCCTTGAGGCCGAATGGCACTTCGTACCGCTGCATGACGAGGATGGCCGGTTGCTGGGCCATACCGCAGTCGTGCAGGATCAAACAGAACGCAAGCGTACCGAAACGTCGCTGCGACAGGCGCAGAAATTGGAATCGCTCGGCATCCTGGCCGGCGGCATTGCGCATGACTTCAACAACCTGCTGACCGCCATTTTGGGCCACGTGGATTTGGCGTTGGGGAAGGCCGGTGAAGGCGGGGATATCGCCCGCCACCTCAAGCAGGTGGAATCCACGGCGCGGCGCGCGGCGGAGCTCAGCCGCCAGATGTTGGCCTACAGCGGACGCGGCCCCTTCGTCGTGCGCCCCCTCGATCTCAGCGCCTCGGTACTGGAGATGACGGATCTGCTGCAGGCCTCCCTCCCCAAGAAGGTGAAGCTGGATATGGATCTGGCGGGCGGGCTCCCCGCCGTGCACGCGGATCCGGTGCAGATGCAGCAGGTGCTCCTGAACCTTGTCATCAATGCTGGCGAAGCCATCGGCGATCAGATGGGCCACGTGGTGATCCGCACACGTGGTGAGCTGTGGACGAAGGAGTCCCTCTCCACCACCTTCCCGGGACAGGTGCTGGAGCCGGGCCACTTCGTGCGTTTGGAAGTGAAGGACGATGGCATGGGGATGGATGCCGAAACCATCGGCCGCATCTTCGATCCCTTCTTCACCACCAAATTCACTGGGCGCGGGCTCGGACTCTCCGCCATGCTCGGCATCGTGCGCGGACACCACGCGGGCATCCGGGTGGATAGCGTCAAAGGACAAGGCACCACCTTTGTGTTGCTCTTCCCAGCCGGTGATGGGAAGGCTGCTGCGTCTGAGGAGGAAGCCAAGCCGGCGGCTCAGCGGCTGCGCGGTGAAATGCTCGTCGTGGATGACGGAGAAGTCGTGCCGGATTTGGAGGTTCCGGCGTTGGGGGCCATGGGCCTCCGCGTGCC
>JACXTT010003778.1_pt1 | contig 22993 bp, 19 predicted proteins | sample 9270951 | NCBI WGS metagenome assembly JACXTT01 (sample SAMN15532306, study PRJNA645909) | rock metagenome | isolation source: weathered quartz diorite | place: Puerto Rico | collected 2017-06-21
GCGAGGCCGAGCACGACCGCGAGCGCCGCGCCGCCGCCGGAAAAACCGCGTGCCGCGCGATCGACCTGGCTCTTTCCCGCCGGCGCGACGCTCGACGACCGCGGCCGCCTGATCGTCGCCGATCAGGGAAACAACGTGATTCAACGCGTCGACGGCGCGACGGTGGAGACGATCGCGGGCAGCGGCGTCGAGAGCTTTGCCGACGGCGCCGCGCACGAGGCCGCGTTCGACACACCGGTCGGGCTTGCTTGGTCGAAGCGCTGGGGGATCGTCGTCGCCGATCGCGACAACGATCGCATTCGCGCGATCAAGGACGATCGGGTGACGACGTTGATCGGCGGTTTTCAACGCGCCGGTGACGCGCTCGATCAGCCGATCGCGGTCGCCGCGCGCGACGACGCGATCGCGATCGTCCAGGACGAGGACAGCCGCATCCGCGCCTTCGACGGGCGCGAGCTCGTCACGCTGGCGGGTGATCGAGCGCCGGGCGACCGCGACGGCCCGGTCGAGGAGGCCCGTTTCAACGAGCCGTCGGCGATCGCTTACGACGCCGGCGGGCGGCTCTACGTGTGGGACGCGGGCAACTCGAAGCTGCGGGTGATCGACGGAGGCAAGGTGACGACGGTGGCATCGCTCGCGCACGGAAAGGGCGAGCTCGCGCTCGAAGCGACGTTCGCGCGCTTCGACGTGTCGGAGCGAATCGCGATCGGGCCCGATGGCGCGGTGTGGTTGAGCTTGCCGTCGCGGCGGCAGCTCTTTCGCTACGACGGCAAAGAGCTCGCCTGGGCCGCGGGCGATGGCCGCGCGCACGCGGTCGACGGCCCGGCCGATCGCGCGTCGTTCGATCTTCCCTCGGGAATCGCGATCGCGAACGACGGCGTGCTGCTGATCGATGCCGGCGCGGCCGCGCTGCGGCGCGTGCGTGAAGGCGTTGTGACGACGGTGCTCGCGGGCCCGGAGTGCGGCTTTCGCGACGGTCGGCGCGAGGCGGCGCGCTTTCGTTATCCTTGCGCGATCGCCTACGACGGCCAAGCGCTGCTCGTCGCCGATGCGCGCAACTTGCGCCTGCGCGCGATCGAGGGCGATCGCGTCACGACCCGCGCGGGAACCGGCGCGTCCGGCACGCTCGAAGGCCCGGCGCTCGACGCGCAGCTGACTTCCCCGTGGAGCGTGACGGTGTCGAAGGCGGGGACGCTGATCGTCGATTCCCTGACCGGCCGCCTGCTCGCGTACGACGAAGGCAATTTGCGAAAGATCGCGATTGCCGGCGCGAAGTGGCAGGCACCCGAGGATGCGATCGCCGCCGCCGATGGAACCCTCTACGTCGCCGACACCGGGGGCAACAAGATTTGGAGGGTTCGAGGAGGCAAGGCGGAGGTCTTCGCCGGCACCGGCGCGGCCGGCCTCGACGACGGACCGCTCGCGCGCGCGACCTTCGCCCAACCCGTCGCGCTCGCCTTCGGCGGCGACGCCGAGATCTTCGTCGCCGACGCCGCCAATCACGCGATTCGACGCATCGCCAACGGCCGCGTCAGCACCGTCGGCGGACGCGGGCGCGCGGGATTTCGCGACGGCGAGGCGGTCGACGCGATGTTCCAGTCACCCACCGACGTGGTGTGGACGGCGCGGCCTGGCCAATCGAGCGAGCTCTACGTGGCCGACGCGGGCAACCATCGCGTGCGCGTGATCCAGGACGGGGTCGTTCGCACCGTCGCCGGCACTGCCCCTGTTTTTCAGTAAACCGTGGCCTCGGATGGATGGACACGATGGCGTTTCCATGATCGATGGTCCTGAAGGAGACCATCATGAACGTACGGTACCGCATTACGCTGACGTCGGAGGAGCGCGAACAGCTTCGCGGCATGATTCAGGCCGGCAACGGCAAGGTTCGTCGTCTCAAGCGAGCGCAGATCCTGCTGGCGGCCGCAAGCGGCTCGGGAGACGCGACGATCGCGGCGAACGTCGGCGTAGGCACGTCGACGGTCTATCGAACGAAACGGCGTTTCGTCGAAGAGGGCCTCGAGGCGGCGCTCAGCGAGGAGCCTCGCCCCGGCGCTGAGCGCAAACTGGCGGCGAAGGAGGAAGCGCTGCTCATCGCGACGGCGTGCTCGAAGCCGCCAGCAGGGCGAGCGCGGTGGACGCTCTCGCTTCTCGCAGACGCCATGGTCCGCCTGACGAAGCACCGCTCGCTGTCGTCGGAGACCATCCGCCGGCGACTCGCAGAAAACGAGCTGAAACCTTGGCAAAAGAAGATGTGGTGCATCCCGAAGGTCGATGCGGAATTCGTCGCGCGGATGGAGGACGTGCTCGAACTCTACGCGGAGGCGCCGGACGAGAGCCGCCCCGTCGTCTGCTTCGACGAAACGCCGCGGCAACTGATCGGCGAATCGCGCGTGCCGGTCGCCCCGAAACCCGGCAGGCCTGCGCGCTTTGACTACGAGTACGTGCGCAACGGCACCGCAAACGTCTTCATGTTCGTCGACGCGCACCGTCCGTGGCGTTGCGCGAAGGTCACCGACCGTCGCGCCGCGAGAGACTTCTCCGAGTGCATGCGCGACCTCGTCGACCGGCACTACCCGGTGGCGGAACGGATTCGCGTCGTGCTGGACAACCTCTCGACCCACACGGCGTCGGCGCTCTACGAGAGCTTCGCCGCCGAAGAGGCTCGTCGTATCCTCCGCCGTCTCGAATTTCACTACACGCCGAAGCACGCAAGCTGGCTCAACATGGTGGAGATCGAGATCGGCGTGATGGTGTCGCAGTGCCTGGACCGCCGTATCCCGACCAAAGCGATCCTTGTCTCGGAGGTAAAAGCCTGGGAGCGGCGGCGGAACCGCGAGAAGGCCCGCATCAAGTGGCTCTTCACACTGGAACGAGCACGGGAGAAGTTGGGCCGCGCATATCCCGCGCTTGCGCACCCGACTGCCAATCGAGCAGCGGCGTGAACACGGTCAACTCCTCTGTGTCGAGGTACTAGTCAGTGTGAGTCGCTCTATTCGTGCGTCATCTGATCGGCGAGCTCGATCCGCGCGCCCTTGGCCGATTGCAGTACCGCGCGGTAGGCGTTTGCGGGGGCGTTCACCTCGCGCGACGTGCTCGCGTGTCCGATCGCGGTGACGACGTAGGGTCGATCGGGATCGCCGTGCTCGTAGGCGATCATCACCGGCGCGCCGGGGCGAAGCGGGAAGTGACTGGACTCGCCGTTGCCGCTGACCAATTGCCCGACGCGGACGGGCACCGTCAGCGCCTCCGCTCCTGGTGAAGCGGCGGCGAGTCGAACGACGTAGCGACCTTGAGCGTCGGGGTGCGCGCCGTAGCCATGGTCGTTGCTACCGTGGTCGCCCGGCGCGCCTTCGACGAAGCCGAGCTCGATGCCGGCGAGCCGCGGCCACTCGGGCGCAGCCGGACGGAAAGGCTCACGGACATCGTGCAGGGTCAGCTTTGCCAGGTACGTCGAGGTGTCGCCGTCCGGGGTCATGCGACCGATCGAGCACTCGAGCGCGGTGACGAGCAGCGTCGCGCCGACGCCGTCGATTTCGGTCGTCACCAGTGAGCCCACGCGCGCCGCCGGGTGATTGGACCAGGCGACGTGATGGCGCGCGTCGGCGACGATCCGCTGCATGCGCCGCTCGGCGATCACGTTCGCGACGCGCTCACCCTCGAGCGGGTCGGTCGGCGTCGGTCCGCCGTGCAAGTTGACGCGGCCGAAACCGTGGTCCGTGCGCTGGGTGCCGACCACGTGGTTGTACGCGGGCCGATCGAGATCGACGTCGTGCAGGCGCACCGCCCGCTCGCGCACGCGCGCGACTTCGTCGAGGTCCGCGACCGCGTACTCGTTCAGCTGCAGGTTGCTGCGCCGGGTGCGCGGCAGCGCGATCGCCGCGCGGGCGTCGCTGTGGGGCTCGTCGCCGACGTGGAGCACGTCGCCGTTCACGCCGTGCTCGAACCAGCTGCAGATGCCGTAGTGGCGGAGCCAGCGCTGCAGGAAGGCCCAATCACTCTCCTCGCGTTGCATCACGAACGGGCGCTGATCGTATTTGGTCGTGAGGTGGAGATGATAATGCTCGTGCGCGTGCATGCCGCTCGCGTGCAGGACCTCGCCGATCAGCTCGCCGATCGCGACCCTGCGATGGGTCCGCGTCGCCTTGCCCAAGTCGAGCAGCGCGACGCTGGGAGCGACCTCGAGGAGCAGCTGGCGGCGTCCGGCGATCGTGTCGAGCACGCGCAGCGCCGTGACGATGCCGCACACGAGCTCGCCCGCTCCCTGCCCGAAGATGATCGCGCACGGCTGGTACAGCATCTCGTGCCACGCGGGGTCGCTGCTCATCTCGGCGTAACAGCCGACGAAGAGCTCGTAGCGAAAGAGCCCGTTCATCGTCTCGGTGCCGCGGCAACCGAGCAAGCGCAGGGTCGGCACGGCGGCCGCGGTGCGGAATTCGAGATGCTCGATGCTGGTGGTCATGGCTCAACCTTCGGTGAAGACCTTCGTTTGCGAGGGAACGGTGACTTGTCCGAGCGGGGCGTTTGGGTTGCTGCCGTTGTGGGCGGTCATACAGGTGGCGAAGACCACCTTCTTTCCCGCCGCATGGACTTTGTTGCTCGACTGACGAAATGTGACTTTGTCGCCGAAAGTTCCCGACACGAGGCCGCCGGCCGAGCCGGCTTCGTCGCCCTGACTATGCGGAATCGATGAGGATTCCACGATCGTCGGCTTGGCCGCGACGAGGACCTTGTCGACCGTGTCCTCGGCCGAGGTCAGGTTCGCCATGTTGGGGTAGGCCATCGGCACAGGCCCGGTCGGCGAGGGCGTGTTGCATACGTCCGGCACGTTGGCTTGCGCCATGCCGCCATCGAGGGTGCTCACGGGAAAAGGCATGTCAGCTCTCCTTTGCGGGTTGGAAGTCTTCGGCGCGGGCGCGATCGCGATCGGTGTCGCGAATCCCGGCGAGGCTCGCGCCGTCGAGCGTGAGCTCGTCACGACGCGCGCGATGCCACGAGGCTCGATCGAGCAGGGCGCGCGAGCAGTCGGCGCTGCGCAGATCGGCGTGATCGAAATTGGTGTAGCGGAGATCGGCGCCCGCGAAACAGGCGAGGCGCGCGCTGCAGCCGGCAAATCGTGCATGCGCCAGCGAGGCCGCGTCGAAACGAGCGCGATCGAGGATCGCGTTCGCGAAGCTCGCCATCGTCGCGCGTGCGGCGCGCAGATCCGCTCCGGCGAGATCGGCGCGATCGAAGCGGCTGTCCTCGAGCACGGCACCCGCCGCGCGCAGGCGACGAAGCGAAGCCCCGGTCATGATCACGCGGCGTGCGCTCGCGAGCGTCGCGCCGTCGAGCGTCGCGTCGGCGAGGAACACGTCGTCGAGCAGCGCCTTGCTGAAGTCGACGTCCGCCGCACGCGCCGCCGACAGCACGGCACGCGTCAGGTTCGCGCCCTCGAGCCGCGCGCCTTCGAGCTCGACGGCCTGTAGGCTCGCACCCGCGAGATTGGCGCCCGAGAGATCGGCGCCGCGGAAATTCACGGCGTCGCCGCGCGCTTTTTCGAGCGACGCGCCGCGGAGCTTGGCGTTCGCGGCGCGGAGCTTGGCGATGCGTGCGCCGCCGAGGTTGGCTTCGACGAGCGAAGCGCCTTCGAGGATCGATCGATCGAGATCGGCATCGCGAAAGTCGGCGCGATCGCACGTGGCGCCCGAGAAATCGCAGGCGACCGCGTCGGCGCGCGCAAAATCCGCGCCGCCGAGGCTCGCACCCTTCAAGCTCGAATCGCGCAGCGACGCCTCCGCCAAGCGGGCGCCATCGAGCTTCGCGCCGCCGAGATCGCAGCGCCGGAAGGTCCAACCGCGAAGGTCGGCGCCCCGCGCATCGAGCGCGTGAGCCTCGACGCCGTCGACGCGCGCCGGTTTGTCCGAACGAAGGCGTGCTTGGAGCTCGTCCAACCTGGTGATCGTGCTCACGACAAGCGGCTCCCGGCGGTGAAGGCGCGATCGAGCTTTGCGCCGGTGAGATCCGCGCGCCAGGTCGCGACGCGGAACAGATTCGCGCCGCGCAGATCCGCGCCGATCAAGATTGCCTTCTCGAGCGACGCCGCGCGCAGGTTCGCCCCGGCAAAGCTCGCTTTGACGCAGTCGGCAGCTTCGAGCCTTGCCTCGGCGAGATTGGCGCCCGCGAACGACGCGCCTTCGCAGCGTGCGTCGTCGAGGCCGGCGCGGCGCAAATCCGCTTTGTGCGCGCTGGCGCCGCGCAGATCGGCTTTCGACCACACCGAGCCTGCCAGCCGAGCGCCATCGAAGCAGGCGCGCTCGAACGACGCACCGTCGGCGCAGGCGTCCTCCAGCGTCGCGTTACGAAAGATCGCGTCGTTCCCCGCGGCGCCCGCGAGCTGAACCACGCCGAGCAGCGCGCCTTCGAACGAGGCCTCGTCGAGCCGGGCGCGGTTGAACCGTGCCGCGTGAAGCTCCGCGCGATCGAAGCGCGCGCGGCGAAGATCCGCGGCGGTGAACGACACGCGCTCGCCTCGGCTCGCGACGAAGCTCGCGCCGGCGAGCAGCGCACCGTCGAACACGACGTCGTCGAGCCTCGCGCCATCGAGCCGCGCCTCGGCGAGCTTCGCGCCGGTGAGATCCGCGCCGGCGAGGTCGATCGTCTCGAGCTTCGCGCCGGTGAGATCCGCGCCTGCGAGGTCGATCGTCTCGAGCTTCGCGCCGGTGAGATCCGCGCCTGTGAGGTCTGCGCCGGCGAAGCACGCACCCGACAGATCCGCGCTTCGCAAGAGCGCGCCGCGCAGATCGCGGTTGCGATAGTCGGCGCCGCGGAGATCCTGACCGCGCAGATCGAGCCCGGGCTCTCGCTCGGGCAGCGGCGCCGGCGCGGCCTTCGCGGCGGGCTTGGAGAGATCGCGCGCGCGCGCTTCGGCGTCGCCGCCGGCGTCGACGACGACGAGGCGATCGAAGCCCGGCCGATCGAAGTCGCCCACCTCGACGAGGCCGCGCCACAGCAGATCGACGCGCATCGCGTCGCAGTCGAACAGCACGGTGTCGAGCCGCACGGGCAGCGGGGTGAGCTCGCCGTCGCTCTCGATGAACGCCGCCGGCGCGATCCCCGGAAGCTCGCCGGAAATCACGCGCGCCTCGGAGTGTACGCCCGCGAGCTCGAACGGCTCGGTGCCGCTGAGCTCGGGCAGGCGCTGCTCGATCGGCGCGGCTTGCCACGACGACGGATCGAACGCCGCATCGCGAAACGGCCAGATCGATTTCCGCCACGTCGCATCGAACTCGCCGCGACGCGGGCGATCGAGCCGCCACGCGCGCGGCAGCGGGGCAGGGCACGCCGGTCGCGGTCGATCCGTAGGCGAGGCGATCGGGGCGCTCGGATCCTCGATCCGAGGCAATCGCCACGCGCCGTCGCGTCGCGCCGAGGGATGACCCGCACCGACCGGGTTCGCCGCGAGCTCCGGTCCACCGAAGGCATGCTCGTGGATCAGCGGCACGCGATCGAACGGCTCGGGCGCAGTGACACCGGTGACGATGCCCGCGGTCGTCCGGTAGCTGCGCGGGCCGACGACGACGAAGCGGCGATCGATCCGCGCGTGACGATGACCGAATCGGAGCCGGACCTCGCTGACGGTCGCGCTCCCCTTCGGAGCGTAGGCATGAGCGGTCAAGAGCACGTCGGCCTCGAGCTTCAGCGGCGCGAGCTCGCAAGGGGCGGTCGGCGTCACTCTGGATCGGCCGTCGAAACGATCGCCCTGTGGCGCCTCGGCCATGGCCTTGCGTGTCAAGCTGCCGTCGACCGCGAGATCGAAGCTCGCCTTGACGACGAGGGTAATGCTGTCGCGCGAGGGTCGGACCTGATCGCGAACGATCGCGTGTGCCCAGGGTTTCGCTGCAACCACCCTCAGATCGGTGCGCCGCCGTCCGCCGCGCGCCGGCTCCGCTACGGTCGCGGTCGCCCGATCGAGCACCATCGTCACCGCGCGATTCGCGATCGCCGGCACCTCCTCGTCGATCCGCGACCAAGGCGCCCCCGGAATCGCCGCCGGCTCCACGCCGCGCGCCAGCGCAACCGTGGCCAGCTCGAACGGCCAGGCATCGCCCTGCGGGCTCGCCGGCATCGTGACTCCTTGCACGGGCGGGGCAGGGCTGCTCACGGTCGACGTGAGACTTGCAGTGGCCGTCGCTTCGTCGAGCCAACTGTCGTCACTCGCTGAGCTCTCGGGTTGAACGTCGGCCAACAGGAGAGTCCCCTCGTCATCGTTACGCCCAACCGTTGGCGCGACCGTACGCGGCGGCCGTGCCGCTATCGAACCGCCGAGATGGACGGTTGCCTGGCGCGGCTCGTCCTGCGGAAGCGCGCCGTCGTGCTCGACGAAGGCGCCGAGCTCGATCGCGTCGAGCGCGACGTTCGCGGGAACCTCGAAGCTCGCGCGCCAGCTCAACGCGATCGCGCTCTCGTCGCCGAGCACGACCAAACGATCGGCGTGCGCCGCGAGCAGACCGCGCGTTCCGCCGAAGGTCGCGGCGAGGCGGGGCGCCCAGCCCGGGAGGCGCACGTGCAAGACGTCCACGGTCGGGTGTAGGCCGTCGAGCAGGATCCATTCGTCGCCGCGCAGCCATTCGCACTGCTGCTCGGGCGGCGCGCTCTGCAGCGCATCCCAGTCGAGTCGATCGGGGATCGTGACGATGCCGTCCGCGCCTTTGTGGAGCACCGCGCCGGCGCCGAAGCGGGCATGCCAGCCGATCGGACCGAGCTCCGGGACCGGCCGGCTGACAAACGCCTCGCCGCCGACGAGCAGCGAACGATCGACGCTGCTGCGGCCGCGCACGCTGAAGCGGACGTGCCGCTCGCGCACCGGCTCGGCCGCGTGAGCCGAGCCGACGAACAACACGTCGGCGCGCGCCAGAAACGGCACCAGCAGCGGATCGCCCGCGCGCCGCCGGCCGACACCGTCGAGCACCGCGAGCGAGTGCTCGGGCATCATGCGGTAGCGCAGCGTCGCGCAGGCGGTGACGTGGCGCTTGCCGCGATGGCGGAAGACGCAGCTCTCGAGATCGATCGGTCCGGTGATCGTCGCGCGCATGGCAAGACCTCAACCGAGCAGAACGCGCGAGCCGTCGATCGCCGTTTCTTGCTCCGAGCGAATCTCGGTCCGCTCGGCGGTCATGATCGCGGCGCCCGACACGATCGTGCGCAAGCGCTCGGCCTTGGTCATCAGCCGCCCGCTGATCTCGCGCACGACGTCCTCCGCCTTTTCGACGATGTGCTCGGCGATCAGCTGAAACGCGCTCGTGCGCAGCGAGGTCGCGCGCGCCGACAGCGACAGATCGCAATCGGCTTCGACGCGAACGCCTGCACCGCGGACGACGACCTCGCCCTCGGGCGCCGCGAGCACCAGATCGCCCGAGGGCGCGGCGATCTCGGCATGGCCGTCGCGATAGCGCACTAAAAGGCGTCCTTCGCTGTCGCGCACGTCGACCTGGTCGTCGTCGATGCGCACGCGCGCACCGTCGGACAGCACGCGCAAGACGGCGGACTTTGGCAGAGCTTGCGACCAATCGGCGGCGAAACGCATGTCCTCGCATAGCCCGGTGCCCATGCGCCGTCGACCAAGAGAGCCCGCTGTGGAAAAGCCAATTGTGTTCATGAAGTCCCTCGCTTACCGAGACCGTTGCCGCCGCACGCGCTTGTGAACGCCTTACAGCGGGAAAGCGTGCGAAATGCGAATTTTCCAGCCGCGATCCGGTTGGCGCGCGAACACGTCGACGCCCTTCTCGCGCACGACCTCGAGGGTCTTGCCCTGCGAGTCGGTCACGGTCAGCGTCCAGATCAAGCGGACGATCGCGACGTCGCCTTCGACGATGATCTCTTCGATCTGCGGCGCCGCGTAGCGCAACGTCTTGTCCGTCGACGCGAACAGCGTGCCGAATTGCGCGCACATCGCCTCGAAGCCGCGGTCGGGGCCGCCCGGGTAGCTCAACACCACGTCCGGCGCGAACAGGCCGCAAGCGCTGGCCTGGTTCTTCGCGTTGAAGTCCTCAGGCCAGCGCTGCAGCGCTCGCTCCACCTCGGCGCGATCGGCCGAGGCGCTCGGTACCGCGGGCGACACGCACGACGCGATGCACGCGAAGGCGAAAGGACGAGCTCGCTTCACGGCTGCGGCGGCGTGCAGCGTCCAGCCACGGTCCGTCAATTGTTCGACCCGAAGATGCGGAGGCGCGCCGAGTCTTGGCCGGCGGCGTCGGCGCGCTCGACGATCACCACCGCGCTCTTGGCGCTGAAATTCGCGCACGGATTGGCGAGGGTCGCGACGCCACCGGCGGGCACCGACGGCAACGGCACGGACAGCTCGCTGCCCGATTCGCAGGCGAAGGTCATCCGCCCGGTCAGCGCGATGCCCGAGCTCGCGTTGGTCGACAGACCGAAGCTCGGATGGCGCCAGTTGATCGGCAGCGCGCCGCGACAAGGCTTGCGCTCGCACGATCGACCGACCGTCATCTCGCCGAGCAGGCTCCAACCGAGTTGAGGAGGTTGGGCCTGCGCCTCCACGCCGGTGGCCGAAACCGCCGCCGCGAATCCCAACAGCACCAGCGCTTTGCCCAAGGTTCTCATGGTCGTTCCGCCCTTCCCCGAGGCTGTTGCCGTGCGCCGACCGTGTGAAGCGAAATCGTCACTTTCGTGACGGTGGCACCAGTCCCTCCTTGCGGGCCGCCGCGCGCAGTCGCTCTTTGAGGATCTGAAAACGCTTGCGCAGGCGCGCCGCCTCCTTCGTCACCGTCGCGGAGTCGAGCTCACCCTTCGCCATCACCAGCGCGAGATCGTTCCACGCCAGATCGCGATCGACCCGCAGCACGAGGAGCATGCGATCGTCCGGCTCGAGCTCGTCGCGCAGGGCTTCGAGCCGCGTTCGCTTCGCGCTCTTCAGGAACGACTCCGTCTGGGTCCGGACGATCGCCGCGACCTCGTCGAGCCGCGACTCGCCGACGCGCTCGCCGCGACGGGCGCGCCGGCCCGCGTTGCGGCGATAGCTCAACGACACGTTGCGCGCGATCGCATAGAGCCAGGTACGCAAGGTCGACTCCCACGCGAACGTCGGCAGGTTGCGCCACACACCTTCGGCGACTTCGGCGAACATCTCGTCGGCTTCCTCTTCCGATCGATGCGTCGCGATCAAGAAGCCGAGCACCTCGGGGCCGTAGCCGCGCAACGCCTCGGTCGTCGCCTTCGCATGATCGCCGCCGTCGCACAGCGCGCGCACGCTCCCCTCGATCTCCTCACGTCGGGCCTGAGTCACCGCCGGGGATGATAGCATCACCGGCGATGCCGGAAGGCGATCGCGACGACCAGGCGGGCGACACCGAGTCCTTTCTGCGCGCGATCGCCCGCGCGCCGAAGCGCGAGATCCCTTCGCCGCTGTCCGGGCAGGTGGCGCAATTTCGCATCCTCAGTCAGCTCGGAAAGGGCGGCATGGGCGTCGTCTACCGCGCCCGCGACGAGGCGCTCCGCCGTGACGTGGCGCTGAAGCTCTTGCCGCTGTCGATGGCGCACGACGAGATGCGACGCGAGCGCTTCCTGCGCGAAGCGCGCGCCGCGGCCGCGGTCACCCATCCGAACATCGCGGCAGTCTACGCGGTCGGCGTCGCCGACGGGCGCCACTACATCGCGATGGAGCTGGTCGAAGGCACGACGCTGCGCGCTCACTTCGCCGGCGGGCCGCTGGCGATCGCCGAGGCGCTGCGTATCGGCAAAGCGATCGGCCGCGGCCTGTCGCGTGCCCACGAGCGCGGCATCATCCATCGCGATCTCAAGCCCGACAACGTGATGATCGATCGCGACGGCGAGCCGAAGATCCTCGACTTCGGTTTGGCGAAGCTGTTCGAGCCGGAGGAGCCGAGCGCACGGCCGGTCGACAAGACCGAGCCCTTGCCGCTGCCGACCGAGTCGGGCGTGGTGCTCGGCACGCGCGGTTACATGGCGCCCGAGCAATTGCTCGCCGGCGACGTCGACGCGCGCTGCGACGTGTTCGCGTTCGGTGTGTGCCTCTACGAAATGTTGATCGGGGTGCGCCCGTTCGAAGCGCGCAGCGCCTACGAGCTCGTCGTCGCGATCGAAACGCCGCCGAGCCTGCGCGCGCGCCGCGCGGAAGTTCCCGCCGAGCTCGAAGCGATCGTGCAGCGTTGTCTGGCGAAGGCGCCGGACGATCGCTACGCGTCGGCGCGCGAGGTCGTCGAAGCGCTCGAGCGGGTCGGCCCGCCGCGCGAAGAAATGAAGCTGCCGTCGCGCCGGCGCTCCTACCTGGCGATCGCGGCGCTCGTGCTCGCGATCGGGACGGGGCTCGCCTGGAAAATGCGACGCGAGCCGGCCGCCGCCGCGATCACGCCTGCGCCGATCGCGGCGAGCGCGAATGCGGGCCAAGCGATCACCGACGCGCCCGCTCCGCCGAGCCACGATCGCGAGGCGAGCGCGGCTTATGCCTCGGCCCTGCGCCACGTGCACGATGCCTCGCGCGCGCTCGCGGCCGAGGATTTTCGTCGTGCCGCCACGATCGATCCGGCGCTCGCCGCGGCGCATGTACGCGTCGTGCTCTACGGCGGTGCTTGGTCGACGTTGGCCGAGCTGCGCGAGCATTACGCCGCGGCATCGCATCAGCGCGGCGCGCTCGATCCGCGCGATCGGCTCTTGCTGCGGCTCGCCGAGAGCTACGTCGCCGACGCGCCGACCCCGGATCAAATCGTCTAGAACGCGCGCGCGGCGGTCGCGTCGTTTCCCGCCGATGCCGAGGCCGCGGCCCTGCTCGGCGAGGCGCTGCTCCACGTCGGGCGCGCGACCGAAGCACGCGCACCGCTCGAACGGGCGCTCGCGCTCGATCCGACGTTCTCCTACGCCGTCGCAGCGCTCGCCGAGAGCCATCGCGTCCTCGGCGACGACGAGGGCGCGCTCGCCGAATTCGGTCGCTGTCTGACGATGTCGCCGGTCGCGGGCAGCTGTTTGCGCGGTCGCGCCGACATCATGATGGCGCGCGGCAACTGCGCCGCCGCCGAGACCGACGCGCGCCGCATGCTCGTCGTCGATCCGAAGAGCTACCGCACCTACGAGTACCTCGCGCTCGCGCTCGCCGGAGCCGACGCGCCGATCGACGGCGTCGGCGAAGCGCTCGGCAAACGAACCGCGCTGCACGCCGAAGAGCGGCGCGCTGTGGCCGCGGCGCAAGCGGGCACGTGGCTCGCGCTCTTGTCCGGTGATTTCACCGCCGCCGAAGCGGGCGCGCGCGCTTGGGACGCCGCGCTGGCCGGCTCGCTGATCGAGTCGGATCACGCCAAGGCGCTGCATCATCTGCTCGATGCGCTCGAAGAACGCGGCGACGTCGCCACGGCGCTGTCCGAGGCCGATGCGTTCGAACGACGATCGAGCGCGTGGACGCGCGACGATCCGCTCGGCATCCGCATGCGCATCGCGATCCTCCGCCATCACGCCGGGCGCATCGACGACAAGGAGCTCGCGCGCGTGCGCGACGACCTCGTGCGCGAGGCACGCGAGCGGCGGCCCGATCTCACCGCGGGGTGGATCTGGTACCTGTCGCGCGCGACCTTCGTCGACACCGCGGACGAAGCGAAGAGCGCGATCGCGACGATGGCACCCGAAGGTCCACCTGCCGACGCGAGCGGCCTGTGGGAAGACAACCTCGGGCGCATTCTACTGCTCGCGGGCGATGCAGCTCGGGCGCTGCCGCATCTCGAGCGCGCCGCGAAGTCGTGCTCGCTGATGTCCGACGAGGAGAGCCCGGCGGCGACGACGGTCTGGTACGTGCGTGCCAACCTGTTTCTCGCGCGCGCCCGCGAGGAGCTCCACGACGGCGAAGGCGCGTGCAAAGCTTACGCGGTCGTCACGACGCGGTGGGCGAACGCCAAGCCCCGCTCGCTCGCGCTCGAAAAAGCCAAGGCGCGGCGCGCCGCTCTTCACTGCAGGTGACGAGATGCGCTAACGGGGTCTCGAGGTCGAGTCGCTCTACTTCCCGTTGTCCTGGCACTCGGACCAGCTGTGCTCGCAGGCGAGTACGCCGGCGGCCGCGCCGATCGGCCGGCAGCAGGTCGAGGTGAGGTTGCAGCCGGGACCGTCGCCGCAGCGGCAGGCATGGTTCACCAGCGCTCCGGTGCAGCAATGGCCTTCCAGGCAGCTTGCATAAGGGTTCGGGCAGTCGTTGTCCGTCGTGCACGGTTTGCCCGGGTTGCCCGGATTCTGACCGCCCTGGCCGCCCGCTCCTTGGGACGCTCCTCCCGCGCCGCCCGACCCCGCGGTGCTCACGGTCGCCGTTACCGCGCCGCTCGTCGATCCGCCCTCGGTGCTGACCTCCGAGCCGCACGCGCACAGCACGAGCGGGAGAACGAGTGCTTCGAGCCGGATCATATGGGGTGGGGGCAAGCGTCGTGGATGATGCACTGCCAGTCGGGCGCCCCATCAACCAGCGCAGCACACCTTCGGCGGAATGCAACCAAGTTCAGCGCCACACGCGCACTTGCCGGGCTTTCCGAATCTCAAGAGCGGCGCAGAGTTCAGGGACGTGTCGCTCGTCCCCTCCCAGCGGCCGAAGGGCGGAAAGCAGTGAACTCCCGCGGACGGTAGCGCCGGCGCGCGGCGCCGAGCCAAAGGGCGTCAGAAGCCGCAGGTCCCGATGATCGTCACGCCGGTGGAGGGATGGCGGTCGTAGCGCGTCACGGCGATCTCGGGTGAGCGCTCGCCGGGCAACCAGGCTTCCGAGAGGGTGAAGGTCGCCTCCGGCTCCCACTCGAAGCAGCGCCAGCCCCAGGCGAGCGGGATCGTCCGATCGATCTCGACGAGGCGGCGGTCGCCGCGGCGAACGGGAAAGATCGCCACGCCCTCGCCGCTGTAACCGGTGCGGCTCTCGATCTGCAGCTCGACGCCGTCGCGCGCTCCGGCGATGAGCGCGACGCGGTGCACGCTCTCGAGCTCCGGCGGGAACATGCCCATGCCGTCCGCGCGAGCGGATCGCGTCCCGGGAATGCACTGCACCCGCAGCCACTCGCGCACGCGCCAAGCGCGGCAACCGTCGGTCATGCGCGCGAGCCGGATCTCGGGCGCGGCATCCCATTCCTTTCGCGTCGGCGCGGGCGTCGCGGTCTCGCTCGGCGGATCCAGCGCGAAGCTCGACGCGCCGCGGGCCAGCGCGGGAGCGGCGGCCGTGTCGATCCGCTCCGGGACGGGGAGCGGCATCGCGACCATCTCCGGCACGGCGACCTCGTCGCGCACGCTGCCGATCGTGGCGAGGTAGCCGGCGAGCGCGGCGCGGTCTTCGCTCGACAGCTGGGACGTGTGGCCCATGCCGTCGCCGATCCCGTCGACGAGCTCGCCGAGGCTGCGGAAGCGGCCGTCGTGGAAATACGGCGCGGTGGCGCCGGCGAACAGCAGCGAGGGCACGCGGAACGCGCTCGTGTCGCGCGCCGGTCCGTAGCTCGTCACGTCGAGCGTCACGATCGATCGATTCGAGTAGCCGTCGGCGGGGTCGTGGCAGTCGCCGCAACGCGTCTCGCTCGACTCGAACAGCGTCTTGCCGCGCCGCTCGACCGCGGTGAGCGGGCGGCGCTCGATCGGCGGCGGCACGAGCCCCTCGCGCAGGAAGAGCGCGAGCGCGGCGGCTTGTTGGGCGTGCGACGAGCGATCGCCGGAATGGTTCGTCGCGTAATCGGGGCGCTTGGTCTGTGATTTGCCGCGCGACCAGCTATGCATCGCGAAGCCGGTGAGGATGCGCTCGGGCAGCGTGCCTTCGCCGCCTTCCCAGCCATACGGCCCGACCGCGCCGACGCGGCCCGCCAGCGTCGGTGTGTGCCGCGGGTACTCGCGCGCCAAGTCCTGTTCGCCACCGAGCAACTCCGATCCGAACCACACGTGGCCGTCGTCGCGCCCATCGGGGTGGCAACCTGCGCACGCCAATCCTTGGCTCAGCTTCCAGTCGTCTTTGCCGTCGCTGCGCGCGTCGTAGAAGAGCTTGCGGCCCTTCGCGACCTCGGATGAATCGCCGGCGATCGCCAGGTAGGTCGGCCGCCGCGGCGATGCGTCCGGGCCCGAGGTGAAACCCGGCGCGACGAGCGCGACCGCGGCGAGCTCGCCCGTCGTGCGACACCACACGTACGCGGTCGTCTCGTCCGCGGAGAGCGCGACTCCCGACGGGGCGCCGCAGCGCTCGCTGTCGTCGCCGTGAATCAGGTCGTAGCGATAGACGGGATGGAGCGACGGATCGAGCGCGCGGGCGTCGAGCTCGGTGAGCCAGCCCCCGCCTTCGCTCGCGACGAGCAGCGTGTCGTTCGAGCGGCGATAGCGCGACGCGCGTGGCTGCGTCGTCCAGGTCATTTGCAGGATCGGCGCTTGCGGCTCGCCTTCGTGGCGCTCGAGGATCGGTTCGGTGACTTTGTCTTCGTTCCGCAGCGGCGCGAGCGGCGAGTCGTCGCTCGTCACGAGCACGTCGACGACGGGGCGGCCGAACCACTGGGTGTGCCAGCCGACGCCGCCGAGGGCGTGACGCGGCACGAACAAGCGCGCGCCGTCGGGCGAGAGCGCGGGCGCGTAGGCGAGCGACGCGTCGAGCCCTGCGGGCGCGCTGGCGCTGAAACGGCCGGCCGGAAGCGAGACCCGCGTCGCCTTGGCGGCGCCGTCGAGGTCGTCGATGCGCGTGATCGCCGAACCGGTCAAATGCGTGACGTAGGCGCGGCCGTCGGCGGTGACCACCACGCCGCGCGGCTCGCGCGCGACGTCCAGGCTCCAGCGCACCGCCCCGCTCGCGAGATCGATCGCGCTCGTCCGATGCGTCCATGCCGAGGTGACGATCGCGCTGCGCTCGTCGGGCGTGACGGCGAGACCCCAGCTGTCGCCGGGCAACGCGACGCGCTGAGCGACGACGAGCGCTCCCTCGCGTCGCACCAAGCTGAGGAGCAGACCGGGATCGCGCACGGTGACGAGCACGCGATCGGAGAGCGGCAGCACGTTGGCGGGACGGCCGGGCAGCGCCACCGTCTCGATCGCCCCCGATCCGATCGGCAGCGGCACGACGCGAAGCGCCGCGTGGTCCTCGTCGGCGATGTAGAGCGCCTCGTCGTGGGCGCCGCGCGCGAGCGCGCCACCTTCGCGCGCCGGGGCGGGCGACCATCGAACCGCCGGCGCGTCGAACTTCGCCGCCGGCAGGCGGTTGGCCGGCGCTGCTTCGCAACCGGCGATCGCTCCGAGGACGGCCAAAACACCGATCGAGCGATACCGCATGATTCCTTCAAGCAAGCACATGCGAACGACAACGCCGCGCGCGTCGCGCTCAATCCCCGGGGCGAGCGATCGGCGCGGCGAGCACGGTTTCGGCGCCGGCCGGGATGCCGTCCGTTCGTGGGGTCAAGGCTGGCTGATGCAGTAGAGCTTGTGCGCCTCGCCGCAGCCGACGGAACCGGCTTCGGCCCATTTCGAGCCTGCTTCGAGGGGCTGGCTGACCTGGCCGTTGCCGCTGGTCTGTTTCCAGTCGCTGCAATGAAGGTTCGCCGCCGCCATGCCGTTGTTGGTCGAACCGGTCCAGGCCACCTTCGCCATCGGCGGACCGCCGCCCTCGCTGATGAATCCGGGGACGACGAAGCCGTTGGGGTCGTGGTCGATGGCGTGTTGGAGGCTGCCTTGCCACAGCTGGTTGGCACTGGCCACCAGGACGCTCGTCGGAACGATGCCGCCGTCGTTCGCGAGAAAGACGTCGCAGTCGCTCTTGATGCGGGTCTTCGCCGCGGCCTGCGACGTGGACAGGATCGCCTTCCACTTGGGATTGCCGGGGAGCTGCATTTGCAGCTTGTAGTTGACGGCTTCGAGGCCGCACGCCTGGTCGAGCGTGTCGACCCCCGACCCCGAAGCGTAGTCGTTCACGCTGACGAACACGTAGTAGGCGCAGGCGCCGCCGCCGCCCGAGGAGCTCGCGCTCGAGCTCGACGACGGGGCGCCGCCGCCGCTTTGCGACGCGCTCGACCCGCCGTTGGCCGATCCGATCGCGGTCGAGGGCGCGCCTCCGGCTCCTTTGCTCGCCGACGCGCTCGCGCCGGCTCCGCCGCTCCCGAGCGCCGCCGAGCTCGTCGCCGCCGTCCGCGGCGCGTCGTCGACTCCGAAGCCGCCGAGCCCCGAGATCGCCTGGCACGCCACCAGCGAACAGCCGCCCGCGAGCGCGAGCGCAGAGGGACCCGAAGCGCGCATCGGCTGATGGTAACGCGCGCGAGAGGTTACTGCCAGCTCAGGAGCGCGCCGCGGCGATCGCCGACGCGAGCGCGAGGAGCAGCGCCGCTCCGGCGAAGGCGCCGGCGATGTCGCGCGTGCTGGTTTGGTTGCGTATGCCGATCTGCAGCAGGTGCTCGGCATCGGCGGCGCCCGCGGCCGATACGCGCGAGGGCGAGCCGGTCCGGTTCAACTCGTCGAGCTGCGCTTGCCATCGGCCGACGTGCTCGTGCGCGCGGTAGCTCTCGTTGGCGCAGGCCAAGGCAGCTACGAACGCCGCCAGCGCGAGGCCGCCGAGCACGCGTCGTTTCGTTTGGGAAGCCGACATGGGACCTTCGCCCGCAGACGCTAGCCTCGGCAGCCCTGGCGGCCAAGGCTCGTGACCGGTCAGTCGGCGTGCCAGGTGACGAACGGCGCGCGCTTGCCGGTCTTGCGGAAATACGCCAGGGCTCGTTCCACGACCTCCAGCGGAAGCGTCCACGCCACCGGGTATACGTCGCGCTGGCCGTTCGACAGGACGAAGTCCATCGTGGCGTCGGGATCGCCGCGGTAGTCGGGGTCGCGCGAGCTGTAGCCCGAATCACCGGGCTCGCGCAGGTACATGAGCCAGCCGCGGTCGCCGTGGATCAACGCGCACAGCCTGCGCCCGCTGGGTTTCGCTTCCCAGATCTCCCGGTACGCGGCCGCGCGCTTGCCCTTCTTCGGCATTCCGCGGACATGGTGCCGCAATCTGGCACGGCGCTGCTCGAATTTCGAAGCAGCTCTGGTAGGGTTCGGCGTGCTCTCGGTTCGGGGTGGCCCTCGCGCGACGATCGGCGTGCTCGCGGTGTTGTGGGGTGCCGCGGCGTGCCGGACGCCGTCGGCGCCAATTCCGCGCGCGGCTCGCGCCAGCACGGCGCTGTGGCGTGCCTACGCCCAGGCGCCCGATGTGCAGCCGAACATCCCGAACTGCTCGTTTGCAGGCTATCGCGCGGGCGAGCGGCCGATCCCCGCGCCGGACGTGGTCGCCACCGTGCCCGCGCCGGCCGCGGCGGACGACACCCTCGCGATTCAACAGGCGATCGACGAGGCCGCGCGGCGAGGAGGTGGCGCCGTCCGCCTGTCGGAGGGCGTGTACCGGCTGAACGGGATGCTCCGCATCACCAGCTCGCGCGTGGTGCTCCGCGGGGCGGGCGCCAGCCGAACGACCCTGGTGTTCGCGCGACCGCTCTCGGCGATCCTCGGCCCGCTCGAGGACCACGGAGCCTCCCGGTATTCGTGGTTCGGCGGGCTCGTGTGGCTGACGCCGGCCGACAACTTCGACGCCGGCGGCATGCTCAGCGAGCGCTACACCCAAGGTTGGAGCCCGAGACGGACGCTGGCGACGGTGTCCGCCCCGGCGCGGCGTGGCGCTGCGGAGCTGATCGTCGCCGATGGCGCCGCGCTCGTGCCGGGCTCGCTGGTCGTCGTCGAGTGGCACGATGCGCCGGACCATTCGCTCTTCGCTCACCTCACCGGCCTCGGCCATTTCCCCTGGGCGGGCTCGAGCCTGACCGACGAGCCGGTCCGCTGGCCCGTCGAAATCCGTACGGTCGACGGGTCGCGCGTGACGCTCGCGCAACCGCTGCGAATCGACGTGCGCCCCGAGTGGAGCGCGGTCCTCGCCGAGCCGGCGCCGCTGCTCGAAGAGGTCGGTGTCGAGCACCTCGCGTTGCGGATGGAATCCGGCGCGCCGAGCAAGCACGGCGAAGAGCAGGGCTTCAACGGCATCTTCCTCGACCGCGTGCGCGACGCGTGGATCGACGACGTGATCCTCGAGAACGTCGACAGCGGCATTCTCACGACCGCGGTGAAGCGCGTGACGGTGCGGCGCTTCGTCGTCACGGGCGATCGGCCGCACCACCACGGGACCTACTCGAAGCACACCCACGACACCTTGTTCGAAGACTTTCGCGTCGACTCGCGGCCGCTTCACGGCCTCGACGTCGAGCTCTCCACGGGCGTCGTGTGGCATCGCGGCGACATGCGCCACGGAACGTTCGACGGACACCGCGCCATGTCGTTCGACCTCTTGCGCACGAACCTACGAATCCACAACGACGGCCAAGAGGGCGGCGACCGCGGCAATCCGCACAACGGCGCGCACGTGGTCCACTGGAACGTGGAGGTCTCCGGGAGCGCCCGGGCGGTGGGGCAGCCCGCGTTCCTTCCCTTCGGGGCCATCGTCGGGCTGCGCGGCGTCGACGTCGACACGAGCCCCGACCCGGACAAGCTCATGCCGAGCGACAACGGCTGCGTCGTCGCCGATCCCGGCGTGGAGCCGGAGCCGATCGATCTCTTCGAAGCGCAGCGTTCACTTCGCCTGCCGCCGGATCACTCGCGGTAGATGACCGTGCCGACGTCATCGCCGTCGAGGGCGCGGGTGAGGTTGTCCCGGACGAGACCGTTCACGATTTGCACCTCGCGCACGTAGCGCGACCGAAGGAGGTAGTCGATCACCACGCGCTCGACGACGAGATCCTTCAACCCGCGTTCGACGAGCTCGCGCGCGCCGATCCGCGCGATCCGCTTGGCGCCGGGGTTCTTCTTCGGGTCGTCGTCGTAGAGGCCGTCCTCGTCCTTCACGAACCACACGCGCTTCGCCCCGAGCGCCTCGGCCGAGAGGAACGTGCCGGCGTCGGTGCGGTTGGCCGGAATGCGCCCGCCTTCGGCCGGTTTCTCCCAATAGCCGAACGGCGGCATGCCGGTCATGATCGGGATGCAGCCGAGGCGGAAATAGAGCGGCAGCTTCTCGAAATCGTCGTTCACGATGAACAAGCCGCCATGGCTCGCCAGCAGCATCTGCAGCATGCGCGCGTTTTGCCGCGGCACGTACATCCCGAGCGCCGCCAACAGGCCCGTCGGCATCTCGAGCTCGGCCGCGATGGAATACACGTGGCGCGCGCGGGTGCCGCCGCCGGTCGTGAGCAACAGCGAGTGGCGCTCCTTGAGCCGGGCGATCTCTTCGATGAGCGGAAACACCGCCTTGCGGCCGCGGTCCATGACGGACTGCCCGCCGATCTTGACGACCTTCACGTCCGGCATCATCGCGACGCCCTGGTAGGCGACGTCGGCGGAGGTCGTGAGCGTCGCTTCGCCGAGCGCGCTGGGGATCACTTGACGCTCAGGCATGGGCGGGCTCCTTGCGGATGACGGTGCCGACCGGCTCGCCGGCGAGCGCGCGGCGCAAGGCTCCGCGCTCGAGGCCGTTCACGATCTGCACCTCTTTCACGTGGCGCGCCGTCTTCCAGCACTCGAACAGCTGCCGGTCGAGGGCGAGCTCTTCGGGCATGTCGGCATCGAGCTCGGCGAGGGTGATCTTCTCGATGAAACGCGCCTCGGCGTGCCGCTTGGGATCCTTGTCGTAGAGCCCGCGCTCGTCTTTCACGAAGATGACGCGGCGCATGCCGAGCACCTCGGCGTGCACGAACAACCCGAAGTCGCTGCCGTGCATCGGCAACGGCCCGTGCTCGGGCGGCGGCTCCCAGAAGTGGTACGGCGGGATGCTGATGACGATCGGCAGCATGCCCGACGAGAGGTAGAGCGGCAGCTCCCAGAAGTGCTCGCGCTGCATGACGATCGAGCCGTGTTTGGCGAGGAGGGCGTTGAGCACCACGGCATTGCACTCCTCCATCGCGCCTACCAGCTGCGCGATGCCGCCGGTGGGCAGCCCGAGGTCGAGCGCGATGGCCAGGGTGTGGCGCACGCGCGTGCCGCCGCCGACGCCGAGCACCATGCGGTGCTCGCGGCGCGCGGCCGAGAGCTCGTCGACGAGCGGCAGCAGCGCCTCTTTGCCGCGGTCGAAGATCGACTGGCCGCCGATGCCGACCAGCACCACGTCGGGGAGGATGGCGTACTCGCCCTTGCTCGCGGTACGCGCGATCACCTCGCGGTCTTGCAGCGACTCGCGCATGAGCCGCGACTCGATGTGGGTGCGGCCGTCGTCGGTGGTGAATCTCGTCATGGAGCTGCCTGCATTTCTTCCTTGGCGTCGTCGCCCTCGCTCCTGCGGGCCGCGAGAATGCGGCCGATGGCGCGGACCAAGTGGTAGCTGACGTAGCCCGACATGGCGCTGAAGCTCACCTGGACCACGAGGTTGGGCAGGAGCATGGCATAAGCGACCGCCGGCGGCTTCAGCGCGCGCGTGATGCCGAAGATCGTCGCGACGCGGCCGGCGCCGATCAGCCCGCAAAACAGCGTCCAGGCGACCGGACCGGGTTGGCGACCGCCGCGCATCATCCACGGCAGGCCGACGTCGCAGATCACGCCGGGCGTCACGTGCTTGAGGATCTCGAAAATACCGTAGCGGCCGTCGCCCATGAGGAACGCCACGGTGCCCATGCACAGCCCGGTGAGCGTGGAGCCCGCGCGGCTCTTGGTCATGAGCCCCGCGACCACGTAGAGCGGCGTGAAGACCACGAGCTTGTAGCCCGGCGCGAACGGAATGGCGGGCAGGATCTTGAGGACCTTGAATCCCATCATCGCCGCGCTCACTCCGGCGATCACCGCCACGTCGCGGCGCAGCGCCGCGGAGAGCGAAGGATCCGCCGCGTCGACGTGGGCCTCGGCGCGCGCCACCTGTCGCTCGATCGGCGCGAGCAACGGGCCGACGTCGCCGCCGGCGAGGCGTTTGACGGCTTGCCAGAAGGTTCCACCCGCGGCCTCGCCGTCGCCGTGGCGATGCCGCCCGCCGCCACCGCCACCGCCGCCACCGCCTCCACCTCCGCCGCCACCACCCCCGCGG
>JACXTT010003779.1_pt1 | contig 22992 bp, 27 predicted proteins | sample 9270951 | NCBI WGS metagenome assembly JACXTT01 (sample SAMN15532306, study PRJNA645909) | rock metagenome | isolation source: weathered quartz diorite | place: Puerto Rico | collected 2017-06-21
TGCCCCGCCAGGTCGCGCGCGGTGAAGACTTCGGTGAAGCCGGCACGTTCCAGCAGCGCCTGCGTGGCCGCGGCCTGGTCGTAGCCATGCTCCATCAGGAGCCAGCCGCCCGGCAGCAGCCGCCCGCGCGCGCCGGACACGATCGCGGCCAGGTCCGACATGCCATCCTTGTGGTCGGTCAGCGCGTCGATGGGCTCAAAGCGCAGGTCGCCCTCGACCAGATGCGGGTCGCCTTCGGCGATATAAGGCGGGTTGCTGACGATCAGGTGGAAGCGCAGGTCGGCCGGCAGGGTGGCGTACCAGTCCGAAACGAGGAAATGGATACGGTCGGCGCCGAGTGCGCTGGCGTTGTCCTGCGCCACCATCAGGGCGCCCGGTGAAATGTCGGTCGCCCATACCTCGGCATCGGTGCGTTCGCGCGCGATGGTCACGGCCAGGATGCCAGAGCCCGTGCCGAGGTCGAGCACGCGCGGGTGTTGCACGCCGGCCAGCCGCGCCAGCGACGATTCCGCGGCGATTTCCGTGTCAGGACGCGGGATCAGCACATCGGGAGTCACGCGGAACTTGCGGCCGAAAAATTCCCGCTCGCCGATGAGGTAGGCCATCGGCTCGCCGGCCAGGCGGCGCGCGAGCAACGTGGCAAAGGCATCGCGCTGGGGCAGGCTCAGGGTGTCGCCGTCACGGGTAATCAGTTGCGTGCGGGTCAGCCCCGTGACGTGCGTGAGCAGCATCCGCGCTTCCAGCGTGGGCAGGCCAACCATGGCGGCGAGCGTCTGTGCTTCGCGCACGGTGGGGGTAGCCGGCAAGGCGCCGGACATGGCAGAGGACATCGGCAATGCGGGAGCAGAAGCGCCGGCGGCGACACGCCGGCCGGAAACAAAAAACCCCGCCGGGCGTTGGCCTGGCGGGGCTTTCGGCGGGTCTACCAGCTAGGGAAGCAGTGTAGCGCTGAACCCTGGCGGCTGGTGCGAATCCCCCGTAGCGGTCAATACTTATTGACGGTGTCCTTCGCCTTGTCGGCGCCGGCGTTGACGGCATCCTTGGCAGCCTGCTTGGCATTTGCCATGGCGTTGCCGGCATCGTCCTTGGCCTTTTCCGCAGCGGCCGAGACATCGGCGGCGGCGTTGCTGGCCGCGGCCTTGGCGGCGTCGGCGGCGTTGCTGGCGGCCGAGGCGGCATCGCTGGCGGCGGCCTTGGCCGATTCCGCGGCGCTTTGCATGGCGCTATCGGCGCTCGGCGTGGCCGGCGCTTCTTCCTTTTTGCTGCAGGCGGCCATGGCCGCGGTGATCATCAACAGCGCAAGCAGTTTCTTCATGATTTCGTCCTTATGTCCGTGCTTCAGGAGAGACAATTGCCGGCAGCTTCTTCTGTAGCCGGTCGACAACGATTATAGACAGCGCACCTATGCCTGCTAGTGCTGTTTCAAGCATTTACAACAGATACAAAGCGTTGGAAGCAGTTAGGCGGCGATCGCGCAAAGCGTCGTTTGCATCACCACAGTTGGATGCGTCAGGCGTCTTCGCCCAGCGCTGCCAGTTGGTCGGCCTGGTGCTCGGCCGCAAGCGAGGAGACCAGTTCCTCCAGGTCGCCGTCCATGATCATGTCGATCTTGTAGAGCGTCAGGTTGATGCGGTGGTCGGTCACGCGTCCCTGCGGGAAGTTGTAGGTGCGGATGCGGTCGCTGCGGTCGCCCGAGCCGATCAGGTTGCGGCGGGTGCTGGCTTGTTTAGCCTGCGCGGCACGCAACTGCTGGTCCTTGATGCGCGCTGCCAGCACCTTCATGGCCTTGTCCTTGTTGCGGTGCTGGCTGCGGTCATCCTGGCATTCGACCACGATGCCGGTCGGAATATGCGTGAGACGCACGGCCGAGTCGGTCTTGTTGACGTGCTGCCCGCCAGCACCCGACGCGCGGAAGGTGTCGATGCGCAGGTCGGACGGATTGATTTCGACTTCGCCCACTTCATCCGCTTCCGGCATTACCGCCACCGTGCAGGCCGAGGTATGGATGCGGCCCTGTGCCTCGGTGGCCGGCACGCGCTGCACGCGGTGGCCGCCCGACTCAAACTTCAGGCGCGAGAACGCGGCATCGCCGGCAATGCGCACGATCACTTCCTTGTAGCCGCCCAGGTCCGACTCGGACTCGCTCATGATCTCCACCTGCCAGCGCTGGCGTTCGGCGAAGCGCGTGTACATGCGCAGCAGGTCGCCCGCGAACAGCGCGCTTTCATCGCCGCCGGCGCCCGCGCGGATTTCCAGGATCAGGTTGCGGTCGTCGTTGGGGTCCTTGGGCAGCAGCAGTTTCTGCAGGCTGCCTTCCAGCGTCTCGAGCCGTTCGCGCGCGCTGGCGATCTCGTCGGCGGCGAAGTCCTTCATCTCCGGATCGTCGAGCAGCGCCTGGGCCGTGGCCAGGTCATCCTGCGCTTGGCGGTAGAGGCCGTATTGCTCGGTCACTGGCGACAGTTCGGCATGCTCGCGGCTGAGCTTGCGGTACTGGTCGATATTGGCGGTCGCATCCTCGCGCGCAAGCAGGGCGTTGACTTCGTCGAGTCGCTCGGCCAGTTGGTCGAGCTTGGCAAGCATGCTGGCTTTCATGGGAATCCGGGTGGGGAAGGCAGGAGCCGGGCCGCTGTCTGGGCGGGCGGCGGGATGCCGGCGCGCATGGCGCGCGGGCGCAGCGGTCGGGCGCGGCTAGCGCTCGGAGTGGCTGCTGTGGCGGAACAGGCCGGGCACCAGGCGCACCAGCGCCTCGCGGTCCTCGCCCTGCATGTGGTTCAGCGCGTGGGTCGGGCCATGCAGGAACTTGCGTGTCAGCGCGCCCGACAGTGCTTCTAGCACGGCTTCCGGGTCGTCGCCGCGCGCGAGCATGCGCCGGGCGCGGTCGAGTTCGGCCTGGCGGATCGACTCGCCGGCGGTCTGCAGTTCGCGGATGACCGGTACCACGCTGCGTGTCTCCAGCCAGTGCATGAAGTTCTGCACGCGGCTTTCGATGATCGCCTCGGCCTGGGCCACGGCGGCCTGGCGCAGCGCATTGCCTTCGCGCACGACCGCGCCCAGGTCGTCCACGGTGTAAAGGAAGACGTCGTCCAGGCGCGCGACTTCGGGTTCCACGTCGCGCGGCACGGCCAGGTCGACCATCATGATCGGGCGGTGCTTGCGGCGCTTGACCGCGCGCTCCACGGCGCCCAGGCCGATGATCGGCAGCGAACTCGCGGTGCAGGACACCACGATGTCGAATTCATGCAGGCGCTCGCCGAGTTCCTGCAGGCGGATCGCCTGCGTGGTCAGGCCCTGTTCGGCGAGCTGTTCGGCGAGCTTTTCGCCGCGCTCGACGGTGCGGTTGGCCACCACCACCTGGCGCGGCTTCTGTGCGGCGAAGTGCGTGGCGCACAGCTCGATCATCTCGCCGGCGCCGATGAACAGCACGCGCTGCGTCGAAATGCTTTCAAAAATCCGTTGTGCCAGCCGTACGGCTGCCGCAGCCATCGACACCGAATGCGCGCCGATCTCGGTCTGGCCGCGGACTTCCTTGGCTACCGCGAATGTCCGCTGGAATAGCTGGTTCAGGTAGGTGCCCAGAAAACCGGCTTCGCCGGCGGTGCGCACCGCGTCCTTGAGTTGGCCCAGGATCTGGGTCTCGCCCAGCACCATGGAGTCGAGCCCGCTGGCGACGCGGAATGCGTGGCGCACGGCCTCGGACTGGGGCAGGGAATACAGGTGCGGTGCCAGGTCGGATGCCGGCACGTTGTGGTGCTGCGACAGCCACCGCAGCGTATGCTCGAAACCCTCCGCGCCCGGCGTCAGCACGTCGGTCGCGCAATAGATCTCGGTGCGATTGCAGGTGGAGAGGATGGCAGCTTCGGTACCATTGCGGCCGGCCAGGTGCGTGCGCAGCGTCCCGAGCGCCGGTTTGATCTGCTCAAGCGGAAACGCCACCCGCTCGCGCAGCGAGACTGGTGCCGTCGTGTGATTGATGCCGATCGCGAGCAGTTGCATTTGTAGGGACTGGTACCGGGTCCGCAGCAAGTGCGGCCCGATTGCCATTATAACGTCGGGATCGGATCTTGCAGGCTTGCGCGGCGTCAAGCCGTCAACGCGGTATCGTTACGCCCGAGTCGGAAAAATTGTGGATCGGACAACACTCGGGAGGCAGGATGTTGGGCACGTTGATCGTGGGATTGCTGGTTGGCCTGGCGGCGCGCCAGATGCATCCCGGCGGCAAGGTCGTTTCCCTGCCGGCCGCGCTGGTGCTGGGAATGGCGGGTGGGGCGGCAGCTTTCTACGGTGGGCGCGCGCTGCACCTTTTCGTCGATGGCCAGATGAGCGGCTGGCTGGCAGTGGTAGTCGGGGCGGCGGCCCTGGTCGGCCTGTGGGGCGCGTTGCGGCCCCGCCACGGATAACTTCAGAACTGACGATCGAGGCAGGAATCCGCCCCCACCGGGATGCGGATCAGGCGCGCGCTGCCAGGAACCGGCGCAGGATGCCATCCGAATAGTGGCTGGCTACCTGCTTCAGAAATGCCGGGAAATCCACATGGGCGCTGTCATCGGCGCGGTCGGAGATGGTCCGCATGACCGCGTAGCGCACGCCATATTCATGGCAAACCTGCGCGACCGCGGCGCCTTCCATTTCCACGGCCAGCAGCCCCGGCAGGCGCTCGCGCAGTTCCGCGACGGCGGTGGCCGAGTTGATGAACTGGTCGCCGCTGCCCACCAGCCCAAGCTGCAGGGCGGGCGTGCCGATGCCGAAGTGTTCGCGCACCGCCGGCGGTACATCGGTCGGCAGGTCTTCGCGCAGGAAGCGGTCGGCCGCCGCGCGCAGGGCTTCAGTCAGGCCCGGGTCGGCGGGAAAGCGCACACAATCGAGCAGAGGCACTTCGTGGCGGGGGAACAGCGGACGCGCATCCATGTCGTGCTGCATGGTTTCGCTGGCGATGACGATATCGCCCACGCGCACGCCGTCGCCCACGCCGCCGGCCAGGCCGGTAAAGACGATCTCCTGCACGCCGAACTCGCGGATCAGCGTGGCCGTGGTGGCGGCAGCCGCGACCTTGCCGACGCGGGCCAGCACGAGCACGCAGGACTGTCCGTGGAGATGGCCCACATGGTAGTCGCGCATGCCGATGCGGTGGATGGTTGCGCGCGCGTCTTCATGGCGCATGGCCGCGACGAGGCTGTCGACTTCGTCATGCAGGGCGGCGAGGATGCCGAGGGTCATTGGGGGCGTGGCTGGAACGAAAGCCAAAGGATACCGGTCGGCGCGGGGCGGGCATAGGGTGCCTTGATGCGGGACAGGTGCGGCGCCAGCGGCGCTTTGCTAGAGTCGCTCCATACCGACTCCGGGGACGTGCATGACCATGACATCGACGCCGGCAACCGGCGAGCGCCGCGCCATCCGCCAGGCCCTCGCCGAATGGCGCGCAGAGGGGCGGCTGGCGGCCGGCAGCGTGGCCCGGCCCTGGGCGCGCACTGAACCCGTGGCGGCCGACTGGCGCCGCTGGCTGGACCACGGGCTGCTTGCGCTGGGCACGACCCTGCTGTGCGCGGGCGTGATCGTCTTCTTTGCCTTCAACTGGCAGGACCTTCACAAGTTCGCGAAGTTCGGCGTGCTGGCCGCGGGCATCAGCCTGCTGGCCGGGTTTGCGCTGTTCCGGCAGGCTGGCGACATGGCGGGCCGCGCCGCGCTCGGCGGCGCGCAGGTGCTGGCCGGCGTGCTGCTCGCCGTGATCGGCCAGACCTACCAGACCGGTGCCGATGCCTGGCAGCTGTTCGCGCTATGGTCGTTGCTGGCCGTGCCGTGGGCGCTCGCGGCGCGCGCGGCGCCGCACTGGTGGCTGGTGATCGTGATCGGCAATGTGGCGCTGCTGCGCTACTTCAGCGTGCGCCTGGGCGTTGGCGGCATGTTCGAGTTGCTGTTCGATGTCCGTCATGCGCGCACGACCACCTTGCTGCTGCTGGGCGCGGTGCTGCTGCAGCTGGCGCTGTGGGCATGGCTTTGCGTGCATGCTGCCTCGCTGGGCTTCCGTGGGCAGACCGGGGCGCGCATCCTGGCCGCGCTGGCTTGCTTCCATGCGGGCTTCGTCGGCCTTGCCGCATTGTTCGACAACCATCCCGACCTGTCGGCCTTCGGGCTCGCGGCCGTGGCGCTGCTGGCGCTGGGCTGGTGGTTCCGGCAGCGCGCCTTCGACATCGTGGTGCTGAGCCTGGCGAGCCTGACCGGCATCGTCCTCGTCGTTGCCGCCGTCGGCAGGCTGCTGCTCGAAGGCAAGGCCGATTTCGGGGCCTTCCTGCTGCTGGGGCTGATCACCGTAGGCATGGCCGCCGGTGCGGCCGCGTGGCTGATGCGGGCCTACCGCGCGCAAACCGTGGAGCTGTCATGACCCAGGCCATCCAGACCGAACAGGCGCTGTGGCGCGAGCTGGCCGCGCGTGGCGAGGTGCAGGGCGAAGCCGACGCCAGGGTGCGGACGCCCTGGGCGGTGCGTGCCTTGATGGGCGCGGCCGGGTGGCTCGGTGCGCTGTTCTTCCAGATGTTCTTTCTTGGCGCGGTCTTCGTCGCCGTGCGCGAGAACGCAGTCGCCATCGCGCTGACCGGCCTCGCCATGATCATCCTCGCGGCGGTGCTGTACCGGCGCGGCGGCGCGGGGATCGCGCTCGGGCAGTTCGCGCTGGCCGTGAGCCTCAGTGGCCAGGGCATGGTGATCTATGGCGTGGCGGAGTCATTGGGCGGTGGGCGGGTGATCGAGACGGCCGCCTTCTGGGTGTGCCTTGCCGTGTTCGAGGCGGGGCTGTATGTGCTGGTGCAGAACCGGCTGCACCGGTTCCTGGCGGCGCTGGGTGTGTGGATCGGACTGGCGGTCGCCGTCCATCTCGCGCTGACGGATTCGGCGCGCCACGCGTGGCTGGCCATTCCATGGTCGCTGGGCTGGCTAGCGCCGGCCGCCTGCGCGCTCGCGGCATGGTTCACGACCGCCGAGGAGCGCCTGTGTGCTGCCGGCCGGCATGGCTGGTTCGAGCCCGCGATGGACGCCACGCTGCTGTTCGCGCTGGGCGCGGCACTGGTGGTGACGGGCGCCAGCCATCCGCTGGGCTGGCTCGGGCTCCCGGAGACGGTACCGCGCTTTGCCAGCGCGCGCTGGCTGGCAGGCGGGCTTGTCGGTGTGGTGCTGGCGGGCTTCGCGCTGGTGGAGTGCCGGCGCCTTGCGTTGTCCGCCTCAGCCGTTGCGATCGTGCTTGCCGGCACGGCGGCGTTCGGCGCCCTGATGGTAGCCGCCCCCGCCGTCGGCGCCGGCGCGCTGGCGCTCGGACTGGCATTGCGGCGCGCCTCGCTGCCGTGGCTGGGGCTGGGCATCGCCGCCATCGCCATTGGTTTCATCTGGTACTACAGCTCGTTGCATTGGACGCTGCTGGCCAAGTCCGTCACGCTGGCCGTTGCTGGCGTCATGCTGATGGCGTTGCGCCAGTGGCTGGTAAGTGCCGCGCCGGCAAAGGAGGTCGCATGAGACGCTGGATCGTGATTGCCTGGGTACTGTCGCTGGCCTTGGCTGCAGTGGGCATCGCGGGCAAGGAAAGGCTGCTGGCGCGTGGCGACACCGTCTATCTGCGCCTCGCCCCGGTTGACCCGCGTTCGCTGATGCAGGGCGACTATATGGCCCTGAACTTCGCCATCGGCGCCGCCATTCGCGCCGCGCAGCAGCCCGAGCGGCAACGGCGCGACGGTGTTGCCGTCATCCGGCTCGCCGCGAACAGCGAGGCCTCGTTCGTCCGGCTGCATGGCAATGAGTCGCTGGCGCCCGATGAACGGCTGCTGCGGTTCCAGACGGTCGAGTCACGCTGGGGCGGCGCGCAGGTGCAGGTTTCGACCGATGCCTATTTCTTCCAGGAAGGGCAGGGCGGGCGCTTTGAGAAGGCGCGGTATGGGGAGTTCCGGGTGGACGGGAGCGGGCAGGCGTTGCTGGTGGGGTTGCGCGGGGAAGGGATGGAGAGGCTGTAGGCCAGCGCCAAGCCCTGAAAACAAGAAAGCCCGCGATTGCGGGCTTTCTTGTCTATGCGTGGAGACGGCTCACACGTTGAACAAGAAATTCAACACATCCCCATCCTTCACCACATACTCTTTCCCTTCCGCCCGCATCTTGCCCGCTTCCTTCGCGCCAGTCTCGCCCTTGAAGGAGATGTAGTCCTCATAGGAGATGGTCTGCGCGCGGATGAAGCCGCGTTCGAAGTCGGTGTGGATCACGCCGGCGGCCTTCGGGGCGGTGTCGCCCACGTGGATGGTCCAGGCGCGGACTTCCTTGACGCCAGCGGTGAAGTAGGTCTGCAGGCCCAGCAGCTTGAAGCCGGCGCGGATCACGCGGTCCAGACCCGGTTCTTCCATGCCCAGGTCGGCCAGGAACTCGGCCTTGTCGGCGTCGTCCAGGTCGGCGATCTCGGCCTCGATGGCGGCGCAGACAGCCACCACCGGGGAGTCGGTCGTCTTGGCGTACTCGCGTACGACGTCCAGGTGCGGGTTGTTCTCGAAGCCGTCTTCACGCACGTTGGCCACGTACATGGTGGGCTTGGCGGTGATCAGGCAGAACGGGCGGATGGCGTCCCATTCTTCCGGCGCCAGGTCGAGCGTGCGCACGGCCTTGGCCTGGTCGAGTACGGCCTGTGCCTTTTCCAGCACGGCGACCAGCCGCAGCGCTTCCTTGTCGCCGGCGCGGGCCGGCTTGATGTAGCGGGCCAGGGCCTTCTCGACGGTGCCCAGGTCGGCCAGCGCCAGTTCGGTGTTGATCACTTCGATGTCCGACAACGGATCGACCTTGCCGGCGACGTGGATCACGTTGTCATCTTCGAAGCAGCGCACCACGTGGGTGATGGCATCGCATTCGCGGATGTTGGCGAGGAACTGGTTGCCCAGGCCCTCGCCCTTGGACGCGCCCGCCACCAGGCCGGCGATATCGACAAACTCGACCGTGGCCGGCAGGATGCGCTCCGGCTTGACGATCTCGGCCAGCTTGCCGAGCCTCGGATCCGGCACTTCGACCACGCCCACATTGGGTTCGATCGTGCAGAACGGATAGTTTTCGGCGGCGATGCCGGCCTTGGTCAGGGCATTGAACAGCGTGGACTTGCCGACGTTGGGCAGGCCGACGATGCCGCATTGGAGGCTCATGGTAAACCTTTGTAAATCAATGGTTTACGACTGTCGTATGTACTGCTTGGTGCCCGGTGAACGCCGGTCAGCGACAGTCGATGGTGAATTCGGAAAAGTGACGAACAAGCACAGATCGGGGCGTTGGCTCACGGATTTTGTGCGAGTTTTGTACACGAAAAATGGGAATTGTAACTCTATCGGACGCCTTGATTCGTAAGGGTTTGGGGAAGTCTGGGACGGTCTTGCGCGACCGGACTTTGTGCGGCCTTTGCCTACGGATCGGAGCGCGTACCAGCACGTTTGTCGTTGCAACCAGTGTCGGCGGACGGCAGGTGCGGATCACTCTGGGACGATGGCCGCTGGTCACGGTGGACGAAGCCCGCGAACTGGCGCTGCCGATACTTCGACAATGCCGGGCTGGCGAATACACGGCGAACCCTGTCAGGGTCCGGCGCCCAACCCTGAGAGAAGCACTCGGGGAATATGTGCAGGCCAAGAAGGTGAAACCTTCCAGCGTTTCCCGGTATGAATCTGTACTGAGAACGCATTTCGCGGACTGGTTCGACATGCCGGTATCTGCGATGAAGGATTCAGCCTTCGGGGATCACTGCCACCGGTTCGCCCAGACGAAAGGCGCGGCGCTGGTGGACTTGGGGCGGGGAATCATCGGGTCAATCCTCCGGTTTCTCCATGCGGTGCATGGGGTGGATATAGACAGTCCCTTTACCCGGCTTGGTGCCGCTGGTCTGATGCCGGATAGGCCGCAGGCACGGACAAGAAAGTTGAAAGAAGGCGGGCTTCCGGCTTGGTTCCGGGCAGTGGAGTCCTTACCGGGGGTGCAGCGGGACTACCTGCGACTGTTGCTTCTCACTGGCCTTCGCAAGAATGAAGGAAGTGGCATTCGACGGCAGGACGTTGATCTGGCAGAAAACGTGCTGTTGATACCTGAGACGAAAGGCGGGAAGCACCATACCCTGCCAATAACGATGCCAATGCGGGAGATTCTTCAACGCCGCAGTGAAGGGCTAGACCCGGAGCAACGGCTGTTCGATGGGCTTTCAGCAGACCACGTGACAGAGATGGCCCAGAGGGCCGGAACACCGGACTTCACGCTGCACGACCTGAGAAAGCTGATTGCCAGCGTGGGTGCGAGGATGGGTATTGGAGATGCGCAACTACGTAGGATTCTTGGTCACGCGCCGAAGAGGGGTGATGTCCTCCATAGGCATTACGTCGAACTGAGCGCAAAGGACGTGGCTGAACCGCTCACCCGCATCCAGACGGAGATCACGGACCTTGTTGGCGGCGGATTGGTGCACGGCCATTGATTGGGACCTATGGTGGCGTCGGTTGCTGATTGCCACAATCAATTGCTGTCCCACCATTGCCCGAACCAGTACCCGGACCAATGTCGGGGCCATCCCCCCACCATCGCCCGGACCGGCCCCCAATGGTCGGGATCAATGCGGACCAGCCCAACAATTGCGGTGCGGCTGTAAACCGTTCTGGCCGTCGTCCGTTTCCAAATGGCTCCAATGGTCGGTACAACCGCACGATTGGTGTCCCCGAATCCATTGGTGGGCACTGGTCCCCTCAGTACCATTCGGACCATTGGCCGCGCCAGCCGCTACCAATGGCGAACGACCAACACCAATATGGAGGACGCATTTGACGGACGAGAACAGCGAGAACAATGGATTCGATGCACTGTTGCCGGACTATGGTTCTGACCGGGCAATCGGCGGCATTGTCGGCCTTCTGGTCGGGGACGCGTTGGGCGTGCCATACGAATTCCATCCACCAGAGAATCTTCCCACCCGCGACCTCATAGAGATGGTCCCACAGGACGGATTCCCGCGTGCCCATGATGTCCCGAACGGAACAATGTCCGATGACGGAAGCCAAGCCATGTGTCTGCTTGCCAGCCTGCTGGAATGCGGCAAGTTCTCGCTGACGGACTTCGCGGACAGATTGCTGCGCTGGTACGACACCGGCTATCTGGCTGTCGATGGGGACGTGTTCGACATTGGCCTGCAAACCGCAAGCGCCCTTGAAAAGTTGCGGGACGGTGCGCCTCCGCAAACTTCTGGCGGGGCAGACGAGCGTTCGAATGGCAATGGTTCACTGATGCGCTGTCTGCCGCTGGCCCTGTGGCACAGCGGCACCGATGAAGACTTGGTCCATGACGCCCATTGTCAGTCGCTTGTGACCCATGCTCATCCCCGGTCGCTGGTAGCCTGCGGTTTCTACGTGCTGGTCGCAAGGGGATACCTTCGCCAGCTTCCCGATCCGTGGTCATGGGCAGACAGCCGCCTTGAAGTGATATACAACGGCTTCGATGGTCTGGAACGCCAGACAGTGCTGCGTGAACTGGATGTGCTGAGATGGTTCCTGAAGACTGAACAGCCACGCGGGACCGGCTACGTGTTGGATTGTCTGGCTACCGCCAAGAGAAGTATGGAAGGTGGGGATTCGTTCGAAGATATTGTTAAGACCGCCATCCAGTTCGGCCACGACACGGACACGAGCGCAGCGGTCGCGGGCGGACTGGCAGGCATCCTTCATCGACTTCGGTCCATCCCCATGCGCTGGCTGCTTCAGCTTCGCGGGTTTGATCTGGTCGAACCGTTGATCTTCCGCTTCGAAGCGACAATGGCAGAGAACCCGTAGTCGCCGTTTAGCGAATTCGCGCAACGGCGTGCAGGAACGCATGGCCGTGCGGCGTGACGCGAGGTAGCTGCCGCCCAGAAGCCAACGGTTCCATAGTCACATACTGACGTTCCAGCAGGGTATGAAGGTCCGCACGGTCCAACTCGATTTGGTCAGGCGCATCGTTGACCACCTTCAGCGTTGCGAATTCATGCGGACTCAGCATTGCGTGTCTCCCTGATAGTTTTGTGCCTCGCTGCCTCTCACGTCGATGGGACTTGTGCTGCGAAAATTTAGAGGCCGAATTCTAACGTTGGTAGTTGACTTCCCGGTGACAATCTTGATCAGTGAATTCCCCTAACCCGAATGCGTTCTGCTGCGGCGGAGGCCAGAAGGCAGGTATCCTGCTCGGATGCATCCAAAGCGCCAGAGAGCGTGCAAGCGCCGCCAAGACGGTGAAAGGGGGAGATGTGTACGTCAGCTATCGAGTGGTTCCACGCGTCGAAGTGCTAGAAAGCGGAGTCTTCCGGCCCGGCGTGCTGATCATCGCCTATGACGACGATGTGCCGTTGAACGAATTGGTCTGTGATGGTGCGAATACAGTTGCCGCCTACGATGACGCGATGGTCGTGGCAGAAATACTGGCGCTGCGGGTTCGATCTAGGGTTGAGAAATCGATCCAGCAAACCGACATCCGCCTACCAGCTATACAGGCGATGCTGCAACGGATCGCCTCGACAGGTCATTGGGAGCCTGAACAGGTTCCGCCTTTCGACCTTGCCACCACCCAGTTCGCCAAGCATATGTGTCGGACCTCTTGGCGTCGTCGCATGTGACAACAGGGACCGATGCTATGCAAGCAAATCTGGTTCGTGGGAAAGCATTTACCCTTCACTGGAACAACGGATGGGGTGAGCACTACAAGGGCGCCGTTACGCTGGTGCTGCGGACCGCTCCAAACAAGGAGAGGATCGAGACGTACCAGTGCGCTCAGACGCGTCCCAAACGCGCCTTGGCACAGGCAGACGCCGACCAATTACTCACACTGAAGACGAACGAAGTTGTGACCGGAAGTGCCGTGACGGAAAGCAGATGAACCTATTTGATTCGCTTCCACGTAACCTCGCCGGTTCCACCGACGGAAGAGGAAACCGCCCACTTGAACTCATCTCCCGTATAAGAGACGACCTTTCGTTGCTGGTCGGTCCCTGTCCAGTTCGGGTATGTGCTGCCCTCAACGTGAAAGAAGATGACTTTTTCAGCGACCGAGTAGGTGCCAAATAAAGCGATACCACCAAGGACTGCAGCCTTGTTCTCCTCGACGGTCCCTTGCGTCCGCCTGCTGGCCGCGAATTTCGGCACATCGGGATCGATGTTGACATAGGCGAAGCGACCATTACCGTCAAAAATCGCCATGCCTTTCAGGTGTGGGCCAAATATATCGGTGCGACTGCCATCCGGGCGGATGTTGACATCCGAAACGCAGGTCCATGTCCCGACCAAGTCTTTGGCCGTCTGGGCGACCGCACTACCAGTCACAGAAATAAGTAATCCGCTGGCAAACGCGGCGGAGGCAATCCACATCCTTGTCATCAGGGCAGTTTTCATTTCGCCTTCTCCATGTCAGGGATTGCAATGCTGATTCTGGATAGGGTTGGGACCTATTTCTGTGCGGGACCGGACGTAGCAGCGGACGCGGGCATGCCAAGGGCGGTTATCCAAGTCAGGCTTGGAAGCGCATGATCGGGCCAGCATGGGCATTGACCGGTCATGACCCGACCGACCAGAGGGACCACGCCAGATACAGCAGTCCGAACGCGAGAAGGCAGGCTGCCAGTATCAAGTAGTAGCGGCTTCCGTGATGGGGTTCACCGGCACGATACGCGTGATGGGAGTGCTGGACGTGCGGTTTCATGGCGCATCAGAAAAGTACACAGGTAGCACTTAAAACATACACGATTCCGGGATTGTCGTCACCGCCGAGTGCACTTCGGGATACCAGAAACAAAAAACCCGCCGAAGGACGGGGAGACCTTGGGCGGGCGAGGCGCAGTTTCTCTTCTGGACATTCTTCTGCACGACGTGACGGTAGCACCTGTCATGCAGAATTCCAAATTCTGATAGAAATCAAGCTTACTTCAGGTCACCCGATGACAATATGTGATGCTATCGGCATAGTGCACCACCCGACTAGTAAAACAGCCGGTGCAGAAGGTCAGTGCCTAGTTGCCGCACCGTATCAAGCATGCTCATGTTCATGGCCTCTGCTTCGGCATAGATCACGCCAGCCAACAGGGCCAGCACCACAAAGCCCAGCTTCAGATTGTCACCCACAGCGCCTCCTTGCCTTTACACCGAACCCCGGTCCGCAATCGACATGGGAGCAGTACAGTGGCTGCACCGTTGGAACAATCTGGACCGCCCTTCCCTTTTTACGGCATGCAGGGGTGGCATTCTGTGCGGCATCCCCCGCACTGTGCGACAAGCCCCTCCGAAGGTGGGACTGACCGTGCATGGCACTGCAAAAGGATTCGTTCGGGGGGCGTCAAGGCGGCGATTATGTTCGGCCACCACTGCCGCTGTAGCTGGCCGGATTGGCTGGAATTCGGTTCGGTTTTGCCGGGATGCCTGCCCGATGGTTGCAACAGCTTCGTGGGTTCCACATTGTTCAACCGCTGGCTACTAGAATAGCGAAGATAGCAAGAGGTCCGAGGAGATGGGACGAGAAACAACTCTCGCGCTTGATGCAAAACCGCAAAGAAGGCGAGGCATCGTGCCATCGTGAAGCAATCATACAGGGCGGAAAAATATTATGCGTTGGCCATTTTCTCGGATGATTGATCGGCGCGTCTTGATCAAGCAAATTGCCAAGGAAATTGCGGATGAGGCATTTGAATGTGGTACTGCTCTTGATGATGTTGTTGAGCATTATCCAAGGAAAATCTCTGGCGCGATAGTACAAGAGGCAATGTTTCTATATTTGCACTACCTGCATCGATTGGCGGTCCAAAATGGAAAAAAATCGGTGAAGACTGCCCTTGTACCTAAAGTGGCAGTGACTTTGTTCGAGGATTTGGCTGTGGCATTAGGGGGCGCAGAAGCGATAGGGGAGTTAGGCGCCATCTATGATTCCCGTGAGAGAGAGTACGAACAGCTATCATTCTTAGGTCAAAATTCACATGATCCCGACTCAGCGGTATATCAAGCCATGAGGCATATAGGTGGGGCGAATGGCATATCGAAAGACGCGCTGTTTGAGAAACTAATTGTAGTCGCCTTACTTCAAGGCGTGAATAAACTTCGACTTCATGACAAGGTGGTACAAATGGAGAAAATCGTCTGATCGAAGAAAGATTTACCCTGTCAGTGGGGGTGCATTTCGCCGTCCCTCATGAACTGAAGTCGCGGAAGCGTCCGGTAGGTTGAGTGGAGACCAGTTCTGCGTGTGTGTAGCCGTAGCGAATCGGCTTGTTATTCCTAGCCTTCCACAGGAAGAACTGCCTAAGTTCGCGAGTGGTAAAAATATCTTGGACCGATCAACCAAGGAATATATTCATACTCGATTCGAGTATCAGTTCGCCGTGGTTAATTCTATTCGTGACATGCATACCTTGGAGATGCAGGTCAGGGACGGAACTATTTTTGGTGTGAAACCGTTGCCAAACCCGGCATGACTATGTCAAGGCTTATGAGGTGCGCCCTTGAAAACAACTGCATCTAAGCGTGGAATTGCGACGTCCATTGAAAAAAATGGGGTTAAATACCTGATTTCTACCATTTTTCGGCCAGAAGTTGGCTGCTTTCAGACTGCCATCTTGAAATTTCCCGGAAGTACGATGCTTTATCGAATAGAACGACGAGATATTCGAACGGCTGTATCGGAGCACATTGATACTGTCCGCATGGTTGTAGCAAAGACGCCGGATCAGTGGGCGGGGACGAAACTTGATCAAGACAATATAATGAACGAGGCGCTTCTACTCGGCAACCCATATCCTATCAAACAAGAGGTGGCGTGGGCCGATCCGAGCATAGTCCAAATGCTTGCAAATCTAAACTATGTCAAGGGAAGTCGGTTGCCATTTTACATTTTCTTGATGGGTGTGTCAGGCATCTTATTCTTGATTTATAAATTCATCGTCGCCTTTATTCTTTAGACATCGCAAATGTCACATTTATCGTGACTTGCAGTTTGCAACAGCCGTCCAGGACAGTCCCAAAATTGCTTCGGGCGACCGTGGTTACCGGGCAAGCATGGATGGCGTATTATCGCTGGCCCTTCTTTGCACGCACTCAGGAACGATTCCAATTGACCATTGCGCAAGGTACGCCGTCCGGGCCAAACATACCTTGCTCAATTTCTTCGGCCTGTTTCTGCTGACGGTGATTGTCGGCAACAACCGTCAATGCCGGAGCGCCTTCGGCATGCTTCGAATTCAGGTCCGTTTTGACTGGCTGCTGGATGTCCAGACTTGGCAGCGACCGGACGGTCACCATCGTTTCCAGACTTACCGTCCCCAAACGCCGGAACAGTTGCGCGGGTTCAAACTGGTGCAGCCGCTCATCGCACGGTTCTTGGCGAGAATTCTGTAAATCGACAGTTGCTGGTGAGGTGAAATATTGCGCCATCGAGAACACTGGTTACTCAAACTTCCTTGTTCAAGGCGGGAAGTCTGCCTGAAGAACGAAGAAATGCTGCGAGTAGCTCGGCTTCGGCCAAGAATGGTGGGACCCCCTTGCCCACGGAGTATGTCTCAAACCACTCGATGTTCAGCGAGTCCAAGTTTCGCTCATCGATCACCCTTGGAAAATAATCTTTTCGATAGATGCCACCCTGCTTCATTGTCAAGCGTTTTCGGATTCCTTGGTCCTTTGTGCGCCCGTCTTGGCAAATGGTTCCCGCCATGCCGATATAAAGTACTTCCGATCCCGAATTTCGACACCCTGAAATGACGTAGATTCCGAATCCTTTAGAAACCCGCTCGTGGACTACCACCTCATTGATTGACTCGCTTTGGAGTAGGACGAACCGGCCGTGCGTGAACGCAGTTTCCCTCAGCCGCTCTAATACAGTCTCAAATTCCACGCGCACCCCACGAGTTCCGTGCAAACACCATATCACCGGTTGCACCGGGCTGTATCGCGAATTGATAAGATCAAACTTAGCCAAATATAAAGATCACAATATAATAAACGATGCAGAGTGGTAAAAAGTATACAAAGATGGCTTTCGAGATGATGTAGAAAAATTCTGATAGGGGAGTGCGATTAGTCAACCCCATCAATATTGCAAACAAGACAAGATACGCCAAGGCATATAAGGGGGCAGAAAGGTACGAATATGAATAACCTGCGAGTTTCGCGACAAAAACAACAACACCAAATGGAATGGAAAATATCGCCAACAATGCCACACCAACAAATCGTTCGGAAGCATTTTCTGGATGTGCCCGTCGCCTAGCTGCCCGAATTTTCCAGTACTCGCGAGAGACACCTTTGAGGAAATCGATTACGTTCATCACGTCTCCGTCGTCCATACTTTCATGGTGCAAAGGCTTTGCATCTAAAAAGCTACTTATATTGCGGCGTGTGGTCACGCAGTGAGCACGGAATTTGTCAGCTTGCACTGGATGGCGTGGTACTCGCCGGTGCCTTGGGTCTTCGCAACAAGATCAATGCCGGTGTCCCGCTTGTCCAGCTTTTGCAGGTCCGCCCACTGTGCATAAGTCCACACATCGCTATAGAGGTCGCGATAGGTGGCTTCGTTGCGCAGGTAGCAGATGATCAACTCTTCGAAGTAGGTTCCCTTCTCCCGTTCGGACGCGGCGGCTTGGCGGAAGGTATCGAGCAGTTTTTCAAGGGCAGTCATTTGGCGTGTCGTCCGAAAGTCGCTTGTGGAAAGGCGAGGATTCGTATTATGCCTTCCGGGCGCGATGTATCGGGCGGCGCATGTTGTTGCGGATGCAAGACAACTGTCCCCGGTATCACGTGTGCCGGAACTGACACCGACGTGATGTGACGATTGTTTCGTGGATACGAACGAAGATCCCAAAGATGTTCCATTGACGCGAACGGTCTGCGCAGTCGAATCGAGCACCAAAAAAACCCGCCGAAGTGTTTCACGGCACTTCGGCGGGCATAAGTGCAGGACGACGGGGAACGACATCCTGCACACCGGTTGCGGCAGCGTTGCCGCATATGTTCATCGCTTCATTTGATTTAAGTCTGTCTTAAAAGACGCAATAATCGACCAGTGTGCGAAAGCGAACAGACACTGCCACTTCATCGAAATCTCCAACGCGGTGCTGATCCGAGTGATCGAAACACCGCCCCGTCTCTTCGTGCTTCGGATAGTCGAGATCGGACATTGGATGAATCTCAGGGTGAAAGGAATCGAGTGTTTTCCGGCAGGGGCCAGACGTAACCAATAAGACTGTTGGAAATATAGGGTTGACCAATTCCAACGGGTGATGATATATTGACACCCTTTTTCAACACCTTGCGGGGCACAATGGCGATCTTCGGATACGGCAGGGTCAGTACAAAGGACCAGACGACTGAGAACCAGCGACTGGAAATTGAAGCCGCAGGGTACAAGGTCGATTACTGGTTCACCGACGAAGGCATCAGCGGCAAGACGCACGCGACGCAGCGCCCGCAGTTCGTCGCCATGCTGGACAAGATTCGGGACGGGGAATCGCTCGTCGTTTCTCGTCTCGATAGGCTCGGCAGGGATGCTGAAGATGTGTTGCGCACCGTGCGGACGCTGGCGAACCGGAAAATCGAGGTCATCGTCCTTCAGCTTGGCAAACTTGATCTGGGGTCGTCAGCCGGGAAGCTGATGCTCACTATGTTGTCGGCTGTTGCGGAGATGGAACGTTCGCTGCTAGTGGAACGTACCCAAGCCGGTTTGGCACGTGCGAAGGCTGAAGGCAAAACGCTTGGCCGACCAGCCAAGACCACGCCAGCGCAACGTGATGAGATGAAGAGCAAGTATGCGGCGGGCGAGACGGTCAGTGCCTTGGCACGCGACTATGGCATCTCGCGCGCCAGTGTGCTGGCGGTGGTGAACCCCTAGCGGGCCAGTGCGATACGGAATCAGCGGGTCGGACGATCATCCAACCCGGTGGTACCAGTTCCAGAAGTGTATGCTCACCTCGACGGGGGAGAGGACCCAAGATACGAAAGGAACGGAATGCGAACCATCGACGGTATCGACTTGGACTCGTTCGCAGGCGGAGATTCGGTTAAAAGTCTCAGAACCAGCGGGTTTGGCAGTGTCCCGACCGCATCCGGTGTCTACGTTGTCGTCCGCGAAGCAGCAGGTGCGCCGACGTTCCAGCCTGATGGTAAAAGTAAGGCTGGGCAGTTCAAAGGGCTGGACCCAAGTTATCCCGAGGAAATCGTCGAGGCCGCATGGGTGCCAGATGCCACGGTTGTCTACATCGGGAAGGGGGCTGGTCGTAACGGCCTTCGACAACGTGTGGGGCAACTAGTGAACTTCGCTTACGGTGCACCGGTGGGACACCGAGGAGGACGTTTGCTTTGGCATCTATCGGACTGGGAGGACTTGCGGGTGCGCTGGAAGGTGTGTCCCGGTGAATCTGTGGATGCCATGAAGGCTGACATCATGCAGTGGTTTCGGCAGGCGCACTGTGACATGCTCCCCTTTGCCAACCGAAGAAACTGAACCAGCCCAGCAGGGAAGATGACCATGCAGGTCATCAACGCCGTGACCGAATTTGAATGGGACCTTCTCATCAAACGGACGCGGGCCGGGATTCGCCGGGCGAAAGCAGAAGGCAAGACCTTCGGCAGACCGTTCGCCCTGACACCCGATCAGCGTGCCGTGGTGATGGACCGGTTGAACGCTGGTGTCGCTGTCGCTCAGATTGCGCGGGACATGAAGACCAGCCGCCAGACGATCATGCGGGTACGGGAAGCGGCGATGGGCGACATACAAGTGACGCCATGATGTAGTCACCAGATTGACCGGAAGCCGCCCCTTGTCCCATGAACCCATGACTAAAGGATGGGAACCAACCATGTCTTCACTATCGCTGGCCGCTGGCAACCGCGTGACGATGACTGTCGGCGGGCAAGACGTTCAAACGCTTCGTGACATTCTTCCCACGCGCCCCGGACTTGAAGTTCTGTTCGTTGCCAAGACGCCAGCGCCGGTAAGTGTCGCTGCGGGCCACTACTTTCAAGGCGCTCAGGGCAGGATGTTCTGGAATCGATTGAAGGAATATGGTCTGTTCAACCCTACTACCCCGTTCGAGGACGATTCGCTTCTCGATCATGGTTTCGGCATGACGGACATTGTCAAGGTCCCGCGTGCGTATGGAAGCGAACCCTCATCAGAGGAGTACGTGGCAGGCATGGATCGCATTCTCGAACTGATACGCGTGCACCATCCGCGTGTGGTTGCCTTCGTTTACAAACGCGTTCTCGACAACTTGCTGCGGTATCGGTTTGGGTTACCAGAGAAGTCGGAATACGGCTTCAACGCAGGTCTTAACTTTCATTTCTCCGACGCACAGGTGTTCGCCTTCCCCCTTCCGGGAACGCCGTGTACCGCAGCGAAAGCGGCCACGGCAATGCGTGAATTTGCCGACGTAGTGGGACACCGATGAGTGCGGTCAGTGCCTTGTCCCGGACCTATGGAATCTCTCAGGCCAGCGTGCTGGCGGTGGTGAATCCATAATGGGTTCAAAATGCCTTGACAAGTCCTGCACTTCCCTAAGAGGCACGCCATCTCGGGCCGCTAGTGACAGAGACTGCGGATTGATTGGGGGTCGCGCAGACATTACAGATGAAGATGTCTGCCACGACAGACGATCAATTCGAAGGGAAGGGCGAGTAATGGTGCTGAAGCGTCTCAGGCTGCGCTGAGATACGCACAGTCCGATCCCAATCAGCCATCAGGCGTGCATTTCCACCATTTCATAATGGTGGTTGTCCTGTGTCACTACCTTGGTCAGAGACCCGTCTGAGTTGCTGATATACGAAGCGCCGGGTTCCGCTTCTATTTTATTGGTCGGCGGTTCATCTATAAATGCAGACTTCAGCGCGTCCAACATCGCGTAGAACTTAGGGTCCTTGAAATCATAAAGATTATCGAGGACGGAATTATTTTTCGTGCTGGCGGCGATGAATTTCTGGATCGCACGTGACTTCACCGGCTGGCGGTCCAATTGTTGACGCTTGACGGTGTGTTCTGTGCTTGCGAACTTGCGGGCCGCTTCATCCCGCTTCTGAAAATCGCCGATGCTAATACCGCGTATCTTCAACACGGTTTGAAGAGGCGTGTCGTTACCAGCTACACGGATACAGAAGTCATACCACGGATTGCCGGAGGGCGTGACATCCCGTTGCCGGTATTTGTACATCGCCCCGTCAATCGAAACGCCGTCCGCGAAGAAGACAACACCATCGTCCTTTTCCGTCTCGGTGCGAATGTTGTTCTTTACAATCCTCTTGATGTCGGTCCCTTTTTTCAGAGTGTCCGTGGCATAGCCATGCTTTCGAAGAATCTCACCGGCGAGGTCTCGTTGAACCGCACTGAGCTTTTTCGAAAGGATGCTGTGATGAAGCCCGGTTTCGCCCTTGTCATTTTCGATCAGGGCCACAAGTTTTTCGTTGCTCAGATTTGCGAGTTCCGGTTTGGTACACAGCATCGTTGCAAGCGTTGTCGCCCAATAAGGAAACTTCGAATCGAGAATAACTTTGACGATGCTTTTGTATTCGTTTCCCGATTCAATCGTTGCCAGCTTTTGGTCCGCATACTGGCGAACATCCATTTCAATCAAGGCGGCGTCTTGATACTTCTTCTTGTAGTCTTGTTGTGACACTTCGTTTTCCTCTTAATGGGGGTGAAATCCCCGGTTGGTGATATTTCATTTCAAACTCCTTGTGCTGAGTGGGGGAACGCAGATTGCCTCCCTCCGAACCCTGTCAAATTGACAGAAATAGACGACTGTCTGTGCACAGTCATACATTGCTGGCGTGATATGTGGTGACGAATTGGTTACTTATGGATGAAGTAAAAAAACAAGTTTCGAAATCCGACGGCCCGCAGGGACGGCGGTTTCACGGAGCGCCAGCGACGTGGGGACATATCTACCAAATAGAAAGATTGGTTACTTCTTCATCGGTGAAGTACAGAACCAATGTTCGAAATCCGACGACCCGCAGGGGCGGCGGCTTCGACATCGCGCCAGCGATGTTGAGACATATCTACCAAATAGAAGCTGGTCGTGAATTGCCAGTAACTGGTCCACTCGGTCGCTTCGCGCCCGAACCGCGTTGATGGCTTCGCTGTCGCTGCGCCATCACGCAGTACACTGGTGTGTCGAATCGAATCGATTCCGAGATCTGATAATCGGCTTCAGTGATTCAACATGAAGTCTGATCTTCATCGCCAGTCCCGATTGGACATCATGGAAACAACGCATTCGGTCGCTGCGCGACCTCATGGCGTTGTGGGCTTCGCTGGCGCTTCGCCATCACCGGGTACTTTCGATTAGATCGAGTCCGATGTTTGAATATCAGACTCAGCGGGCGAACTGGATCATCACCGCCAGTTCCAATTGCTGATCATTGGTGACATGCATCATTCGTCCGCTGTCGCGTCCGAATGCGGTTGCTGGCCTGCGCTGCGCTTCGGCCATCACCGACTACTGCCTTGTTCGCATACCGGTGCCCGTTTGGAACATGAAGTCCCACCTGTAGCGGATGTGTGCTGCTGGCGGATAGCTGGCGCACCGGTCAACAATGGAGATGATCTCCGACGTGTGGTTCGGCCTCCGGCCTCACACCGCTCAACTAGATTGCGTGGTCAATCCGGTACCAGATCAAGTCCAATGTTCGAAAATCAGATTCAGGCAACGAATGAGGTCTGATCTTCACCGCCAGTCCTGATCGGACATCATGGCAGATCAGGAAGTCAATCAACGAGGGCCAAGCCCTCGTATCCGACAAATCTTCAATCCACTGCTGCTTCGGGATGCCCCTATCACTGCGATTGCCTGCACCACGTCGGCGTTGGCTTCGTTACGCGATGCGACAGGTAGTCAGGCAGCCAGTCATATGACTTGCCAAACTGAGCCTTTGAAATGAAATCGAGTTTGCCATTTACAGTGCAAGACGGATAGTCGATCCGTTTATCGCGCGCCATGTCGGGGAAATGAAGACGCCATATACCGCCTGG
>JACXTT010003780.1_pt1 | contig 22991 bp, 17 predicted proteins | sample 9270951 | NCBI WGS metagenome assembly JACXTT01 (sample SAMN15532306, study PRJNA645909) | rock metagenome | isolation source: weathered quartz diorite | place: Puerto Rico | collected 2017-06-21
TGGCCCGTGAATGGGGGAAGAGCAGCACGCCGGCGGCCGCTGCCAGCATCGGCAGCGCAATCAGCAGGGTCATGCCGATCAGCTGTTTCGGCAGCACCGGCAAGGTTTCGGTTTTCATGGGGCGAGCCGTTTCATGAAGCGCGCAAGAACCTGCCCGCCTTTGCTTCCAGCAGCTTGATCAGCTCCGGTTGCATGAAGTCGTAATCGTCGGGGATATCGAGGCAGATCACCCGCTTGCCGTTCAAATGCCGCTTGAATTTTTTCGACAGCCGGTTGCGGTGCGCCTTCTCCATCACGAACATGATGGTAGCCCATTCGATCTGCTCGGGCGAGAGCGGCACATTGGCGTGGTTGCCCAGACCCGCAGAATCGGTTTCCACATCGGGCCAGGCAGCGAAGATGGCTTCGGCGGTGGGACTGCGCAGCCGGTTCTGGGTGCAGATGAAAAGAGCGCGTATCAAGGTGTGTTCGGTATGTTAATGCGGCGGGCGCGGATCGATAGGCGTATCGAAATCGAAGGCAAAGCGACCCATCGCAAAGTCGTGGACTACACCGAGGCGCGCTGTCGAGTAGATGATTTTGCCGGTCAACTCGTAGTCTTGCTTGTTCTCGAACGCCACTGGCATTGGCGTGTGCGGCGCTTCCCCCTGCCGCGGCAGCACGCCGATCACATCGGCCATCGAAGCGTACAGTTTGCCGCCGTAGCCGATGGCGCCGTCGCTGTAGACGCTGACTTTGTGCATGGCGTATCCTTTCGCGCTCGATGATCGAGTCAGTGAGAATAACATCAGGGCAAACTTATGAAAACATAAATATGCGGCGCCGTGCGTGGCGAGGCATCATCGAATCGTCGCCGCAAGTGCTAAGCTGGCGTCTCCCCAATCACCACTATCAGGCATCCCATGATCACCGAATTCGCCGAACTGCGCATCCAGCCCGGCACCAGCGAGGCCTTTCTGAAAGCGGTCGCCGAAGCGGCGCCCCTGTTTCGCCGCGCGCGCGGCTGCCAGTCGATGCGCATCGAGCAGCGCATCGAAGAGCCGGATATGTATGTACTGATCGTCGGCTGGGCGACCCTGGAAGACCACGAGGTGCACTTCCGCCAGAGCGCCGATTTTCAAACCTGGCGCTCTCTCGTGGGCGGCTATTTTGCCGGGCCGCCGACCGTGACGCATTCGCAGCCGATCCATACGGGCTTTTGAAATACGCACCGAATTATGCACAATCCTGCATAATTTTACGCTTGCCGATCGCTGAATCGGCCCCATATACAGCACCGTGAACAAACGCCTGCCCACCCCGTCGATCCACAGCTTCCACCCCGCGGTGGCGGCCTGGTTCGACGCGACTTTCAGCAGCGCCACCGAAGCGCAGCTGCGCGCCTGGCCGCTAATCCAGTCCGGCCGCGCGACCCTGGTGGCGGCGCCTACCGGCTCCGGCAAAACCCTGACCGCCTTCCTCGCCGCCATCGACATGCTGGTGCGCGAGAGCGGGGCCGCGCCGCTGCCTGATGAAACCCAGGTGCTGTATATCTCGCCTCTCAAGGCGCTGTCGAACGACATCCGCGTCAACCTGGAGGCGCCGCTGGCCGGCATCGGCGCGCAACTGGCGCGCATGAATTTGCGTCCCCATGGCATTCGCACGGCGGTGCGCACCGGCGACACCACGCCGGCCGAGCGCAACGCCATGAAACGGCGCGCGCCGCACATCCTGGTCACCACGCCTGAATCTTTATATGTGCTGCTGGGGTCAAGCAGCGGCCGCGCCATGCTGGCCAAGGTCAAAACCGTGATCGTCGACGAGATCCACGCGGTGGCCGGCGGCAAGCGGGGCAGCCATCTGACGCTCAGCCTGGAACGGCTCGACGCCCTGTGCGAAAACAAGCCGGTGCGCATCGCCTTGTCGGCCACCCAGAAGCCCTTGTCGAAAGTGGCCGAGTTCCTGGTCGGCGCCGGCCGCGATTGCGCCATCGTCGACGTCGGCCACGTGCGCGCGCGCGACCTGGGGCTGGAACTGCCGCCGGTGCCGCTGGAAGCGGTGATGCCCAATGAAGTGTGGGAGCGCATCTACGACCGCATGGCCGAACTGGCGGTGCTGCACAAGACCACCCTCATTTTCGTCAACACGCGGCGCATGGCCGAGCGGCTGGCGCGCCACCTGGGCGAGAGGCTGGGAATGGAACTGGTGGCGGCCCACCACGGCAGCCTGGCCAAGGAATTTCGCCTGGATGCCGAACAGCGGCTCAAACGGGGAGAATTGCAGGTGCTGATCGCCACCGCCTCGCTGGAACTGGGCATCGACATCGGCGACGTCGACCTGGTCTGCCAAGTCGGCTCGCCCCGCAATATCGCCTCGCTCTTGCAGCGGGTCGGCCGCTCCGGCCACCATGTGGGCGGCACGCCGAAAGGCCGGCTGTTCCCCACCTCGCGCGACGACCTGGTCGAATGCGCGGCGCTGCTCGACTGCGTGCGCCGCGGAGAATTGGATACCCTGCGCGTCCCCGTCGCGCCGCTCGACGTGCTGGCCCAGCACATCGTCGCCGAGGTGGCCAACCGCGAATGGGGAGAAGACGAACTGTTCGACATGGTGCGCCGCGCCGCGCCGTATGCCGCGCTCGCGCGCGAACAATTCGACGCCGTCCTGCGCATGCTCTCCGAAGGCTACGCCACCCGCCTGGGTCAGCGCGGCGCCTACATCCACCGCGATGCGGCCACAGCCACCTTGCGCGGACGGCGCGGCGGCAAACTGGCCGCCGTCACCTCCGGCGGCACCATCCCCGACAACGCCGACTACACGGTGCTGCTGGAACCGCAAGGCCATTCGGTCGGCACCGTCAACGAGGATTTTGCCGTGGAAAGCCTGGCAGGCGATGTTTTCCAGCTCGGGAACACCTCCTACCGCATCATGAAGATCGACGCCGGCAAGGTGCGCGTGGAAGATGCGCACGGCGCCGCACCCAACATCCCCTTCTGGCTGGGAGAAGCGCCCGGCCGCAGCGATGAATTGTCGATGGGCGTGGCGCGGCTGCGCGGCGAGGTCGAACGCGAACTGTCGAGTACCGCCAACGGCGCCGAGGCGCTCGACCGTGCGGTGGCCTGGATGGGCGAGCACCTGGGATTGAACATCGACGCCGCCAGCCAGATCGCCGACTACCTGGCCCGCTCGCGCGCCGCGCTGGGCAGCCTGCCGACCCAAACCACCCTGGTGATGGAGCGCTTCTTCGACGAGAGCGGCGGCATGCAGCTGGTGATTCATTCGCCTTACGGCAGCCGCATCAACCGCGCCTGGGGGCTGGCTTTGCGCAAGCGCTTCTGCCGCAGTTTCAATTTCGAGCTGCAGGCCGCGGCCACCGAGGACGCCATCATCCTCTCTCTGTCGACCAGCCACAGTTTTGCCCTCGACGAAGTGTGGCGCTATCTGCGCGCGGACGGCGCCGAACATATCCTGATCCAGGCCCTGCTCGATGCGCCCCTGTTCAACGTGCGCTGGCGCTGGAACGCCACCACCGCGCTGGCCCTGCCCCGCTTTACCGGCGGCAGAAAGGTCGCGCCCCAGTTGCAGCGCATGAAGAGCGACGATTTGCTGGCCGCCGTCTTCCCCGACCAGGCGGCCTGCCTGGAAAACGTCGTCGGCGAACGGGAGCTGCCCAGCCATCCGCTGGTCGACCAGACCATAGACGACTGCCTGCACGAGGCGATGGACAGCGAAGGCTGGCTGGCCCTGCTGCGGCGCATGGAGGCGGGCGACATCGCGCTGGTCGCGCGCGATCTGCCGGCGCCGTCGCCGCTGGCGATGGAAATCCTCAATGCGCGCCCGTATGCGTTTCTCGACGACGCCCCGCTGGAAGAGCGTCGCACCCAGGCCGTGATGCGGCGGCGCTGGACCGATCCGGAATCGACCGACGATCTGGGCGCGCTCGATAGCGACGCCATCGCCGGCGTCGCCGAGGAAGCCTGGCCCCACCCGCGCAGCAGCGATGAAATGCAGGAGGCGCTGGCGGCGCTGGCGCTGATCACGCAGGCGGAAGCGGAACGCGAGGACGGCTGGCGCTCGATGCTGGCCGAACTGGCCGACGCCGGCCGCGCCACCCGCTTGCGGGGCGACGGCATCGACTGCTGGGTGGCGCTGGAACGGCTCGATTGCGTGCGCACCGCCTATCCGCATGCGCAGGGCGATCCCGTTCTGACAATTCCGTCCAGCCATGTGGGCAACCACGGCGAAGCATGGACGCGCGACGCCGCACTGGTTGAAATCCTGCGCGCCCGTCTGTCCGGCTTCGGCCCGCAGCCGGTAGCGGCCATCGCATCGTCCCTGGCCCTGCCCGACAGCACCGTCGCCATCGCCATGGCGCAGCTGGAAAGCGAAGGCTACGTGATGCGCGGCCGATTTACGCCCGGCGCCGAGCAAGAAGAATGGTGCGAACGCCATCTGCTTGCGCGGATACACCGCTACACCATCAAGCGCCTGCGCCGCGAGATCGAGCCGGTCGAACGGGGCGATTTTCTGCGCTTTTTATTCGACTGGCAGCACCTGGCGCCCGGCACCCAGTGGCAGGGCGAAGACGCCCTGCCGCAGGTGCTGGCCCAGCTGGAAGGTTACGAAGCGGCCGCCGGCGCCTGGGAAAGCGATTTGCTGGCCCTGCGCCTGCGCGACTATTCCAGCCTGGCGCTCGACGAATTGTGCCGCGCCGGCAAAGTGGTGTGGACCCGCGTCGGCGCGCCCCGCTCGGCCGCCGGCGGACCGGTGCGCTCGACGCCGATCACCCTGCTGCCGCGCCGCCGGGCCGGCCTGTGGCATACCCTGCCCATGCCGGCCGGCGCGCCGGAGCTGTCGCCGCGCGCTGCCCACGTGCTGGCCACCCTGAAACGCGACGGCGCTTTATATATGGACGAACTGCAGATGGACGCGCGCATGCTGCCGGTGGAGCTGGAAACGGCGCTGGGCGAACTGGTGTCGACGGGCCTGGTCAACGCCGACAGTTTCGCCGGCCTGCGCGCCATGCTGGCCCCGGCAGCCAAGCGCGCCAGCATGGACAAAAAGCGCCGCCGCGGCGCCGGGCCGACCATGGAAGAAGCGGGCCGCTGGGCGCTGGTGCGGCGCGGAGATGTCGACGACACCATCCCCGCACCGAGCCGCCGCCGGCTACCGCCCGAAACACTGGAATATGTGGCGCTCACCCTGCTGCGCCGCTACGGCGTGATGTTCTGGCGCCTGCTGGAACGGGAGGCGTCCTGGCTGCCATCCTGGCGCGAGCTGCTGCCGGTGTACCACAAGCTCGAAGCGCGCGGCGAGATCCGCGGCGGGCGCTTCGTGTCCGGCTTCTCGGGCGAACAGTTCGCCCTGCCGGAAGCGATTCCCCTGCTGCGCGAAGTGCGGCGGCGTCCGCTCGACGGCACCCTGGTGTGCCTGTCCGGCGTCGATCCCCTGAACCTGTGCGGCACCCTGCTGCCGGGCGATAAAGTGCCTGCGCTGGCCGGCAACCGCATCCTGTTCCGCGACGGCGTGCCGGTGGCGACCGTGACCAGCGGCGCCATCGGCTGGCTGCAGGAACCGGGCGCCGAGCGCGCGATGCAGCATGCGCGCCTGGTGGGGCGTCAGCCGGCGCGGGTGGCCGAGCCCTCTCCGATATAAAAGCTGCTGTCCCGCGCTGTTATGCGCGGAAATTCCCGCGACTGCGCCAGGCTGTCCCCGGTCGCGCATCGATTCATTACCAAGTTTTAATCATGTGTGCGTTCCGTAACAGACCGTATGACGCATTGCAGCAACCATACCCTCTACCGTATCGCTCAACCGCTCAATCGACTGGATATCAACCATGGACACCCGCCCTGCCGCCGCTATCGTTCCCCTCGCCTACCAAACTTCCTTCGAAGTGCCGGAAGAGGACGAGGCCAAAACCGTCGAGCAGATGCTCGAGAGCCTCAAGCACATTTCCACCATCACCTACGAAGACTCGGGCCACGCCTTGCGCTCGGTGCACGCCAAGTCGCACGGCATCTTGCGTGGCAAGCTGACGGTGCTCGACAACGTGCCGCCGGCTTACGCGCAAGGTTTATTCTCCCATCCGGGCAGCTACGATGTCGTGGCGCGCTTGTCGACCACGCCGGGCGACATACTCGACGACAAGGTGTCCACGCCGCGCGGCATGGCCATTAAAATCATCGGCGTGGCCGGCGACCGCGTCGACGGCAGCGAGATGGAAACCACCCAGGATTTCGTGATGGTCAACGGCCCCGTGTTCGCCGCACCCACCGCCAAAAAATTCAGCGCCAACCTGAAGCTGCTGGCGCCCACCACCGACAAGGCGCCCAAACTCAAAGTGGCCTTGTCGGCCGTATTGCGCGGCGCCGAAAAAGTCCTCGAAGCCGTCGGCGGCGAGAGCGGCACCCTGAAATCGCTGGGCGGCCACCCCACCACCAATCCGCTCGGCGAAACCTACTTTACCCAGGCGCCCATCCTGTACGGCGCCTACATGGCCAAGGTCTCGCTGGCGCCGATCGCGCCCAGCCTGACGGCGCTGACCGACGCACCGGTCGACCTGCACGACACCCACGACGGCCTGCGCGAAGCGGTCAAGTCGCACTTCGCAAGCGAGGGCGGCGAGTGGGAGCTGCGGGTGCAGCTGTGCACCGACATCGAGAAAATGCCGATCGAGGATTCCTCGGTCGAATGGAAGCAGGAAGAAAGCCCATACGTCGCGGTGGCCCGTTTGACCATGGACCCGCAGGCCGGCTGGAGCGAAGAGCTTTCGAAACTGGTCGACGACGGCATGCGCTTCAACCCCTGGCATGCGCTGGCGGCGTTCCGCCCGATCGGCTCCATCATGCGGGTGCGCAAAGCCGCCTATGCGATGTCGTCGGCCTTCCGTTTCGAGCGCACCGGCGTGCAGCAGGTTGAACCGCGCGATTTGAACGCCTGGCCGAAGTAAGCGGATCGCACTTCACCGTGACGGCCATGAGCGAAAAAGTAGAAATCACCGAATCGACCATGCCGTCCGGCGGCTGGGGCTCGGTGAAGGAAGTCACCCAAATCCTGCTGCAACAGGAGGTGGTCATCGAGGGCGCGCCGCTGCTGGTGCATCAGAACAAGCCGGACGGCTTTGCCTGCGTCAGCTGCGCCTGGGCCAAGCCTGCCCATCCCCACCCCTTCGAATTTTGCGAGAGCGGCGCCAAGGCCACCGCCTGGGAAATCACCAGCCGCCGCGTGAGCAGCGAATTTTTCGCCGCCCACACGCTGACCGAACTGGAAGCCTGGTCCGACCATGCGCTGGAAGACATCGGCCGCCTCACCGACCCGTTGCGCTGGGATGCCGCCACCGACAAGTATCTGCCGGTGCCCTGGCGGGAGGCTTTCGACGGCATCGCCGCCGAACTGAAACGCATGCAGCCGAAAGACGTGGTGTTCTACAGCTCCGGCCGCGCCTCGCTGGAGACGTCGTATATGTACCAGCTGCTGGCGCGCCTGTATGGCAACAACAACCTGCCGGACAGCTCGAACATGTGCCACGAAAGCACCTCGGTGGGCCTGAAAAAAACCATCGGCGTGCCGGTGGGGACGGTGGTGCTGGATGATTTCGACAAGACCGACTGCATCCTGTTCTTCGGCCAGAACGTCGGCGTCAACAGCCCGCGCATGCTGCACCAACTGCAGGCAGCGAGAAAGCGCGGCGTCCCCATCATCACCTTCAATCCCTTGCGCGAACGGGGCCTGGTCAGCTTTACCAACCCGCAGTCGCCAGTGGAGATGCTGAGCGGGAGCGAAACCTGCATCAGCACCCATTACCTGCAACTGCGCGCCGGCGGCGATACAGCCGCCATCATGGGCCTGTGCAAAGCGCTGATCGAGGACCACGATGCGGCCCCCGCGCTCGGCCTGGCGCCGGTGCTCGATACCGCCTTCATCGCCGGGCACTGCGCCGAATTCGACAAGTTCGAAGCCGCCTTGCGCGCCTGCGCGTGGAAAGACATAGAGCGCGAATCGGGGCTGTTGCGCGCCGATCTGCAAGCGGCTGCGCGCGTCTACGCCGCATCGAAGGCGGTCATCGGCGTCTACGGCATGGGCTTGACGCAGCACCGCAACGGCGTGCAGAACGTCGAGATGGTGACCAATCTGCTGCTCATGCGCGGCAACATCGGCAAACCCGGCGCCGGCGTTTGCCCGGTGCGCGGCCACTCGAATGTGCAGGGCCAGCGGACCGTCGGCATCACCGAAAAGCCGGAACTGGCGCCGCTCGACAAGCTGGAGCAGCAATACAGCTTCAAGGCCCCGCGCGAAAAAGGCATGAACACGGTGGAGGCTTGCGAAGGCATCCTGGCCGGCAGCGTCAGCGCCTTCGTCGGCCTGGGCGGTAATTTCGTGCGCGCGGTGCCGGAAACGGTATTGATGGAATCGGCGTGGAGAAAGCTGCCGCTGACGGTGCAGATCGCCACCAAACTGAATCGCTCGCACCTGATCCACGGACGCGTCGCTTATCTGCTGCCGTGCCTGGGGCGCATCGAGATCGACCGCCAAGGCGGCGTCGAACAGAGCGTGTCGGTGGAAGACAGCACCGGCTGCATGCACGGCTCGCGCGGGCGGGTCGAACCGGCGGCTGAGACTCTGCTGTCGGAGCCGGCCATCATTGCCGGGCTGGCGAAAGCGCTGCTGCCGAAACTGCCGACACTGGACTGGGATGCCTGGGTGGCCGATTACTCGCGCATCCGCGACGCCATCGAAAAAACGTATCCGGACATCTTCGGCAGCTTCAATCAGCGCATATGGATACCGGGCGGCTTCAGAAAGCCGGTACCGGCGTCGCAGCGCAAATGGGAAACGCCGGCCGGCAAGGCCATGTTCATGGTGCCGGAAACGCTGGAGGTCGATCCCGACATGCCGGCCGCCGGTATCGACGCCGGCGCCGATATCCTGCGCCTGTTCACGGTGCGTTCGGACGGCCAGTTCAATACCACCATTTACAGCAACGACGACCGCTTCAGGGGCGTCAAAGGCACCCGCATGGTGTTGTTCATGGCCCGTGCCGACATGGACAGGCTGGGTTACGCCGACGGCGACATGGTCAGTGCCAGCACGCCATCGGGCGACGGCGTGGCGCGCCGGGTCGACGGCTTGCGGGTGACGGAGTATGCGATACCGGCAGGATGCATCGCCGGCTACTACCCCGAGTGCAATCCGCTGATCCCCCTGTGGCACCACGCGAAGGAGAGCAAGGTGCCGGCGGCGAAGGCGATCGATGTGGTGCTGCGGCGCGTGGCGGCCGCCGCCTGAAGCGGACCGGCTGCCGGGATAGCGGACAAGGGCGTGCGGCGGCCTGCACGGCGCCCGCCTTGCAGGCCTATAATCGAAGCCACCCACAATGCAAACACGGCTCTGCGCCGCTCTTCGCCATGTCAAAACCCGACGTCCTCGTTTTCGCCCAAAGCCCGTCCAGCGCCGTCATGACGCAGCTGGAACTGCAATTTACCTGTCATCACGTGTGGCAGCATCCGGTGCCGCGCCAGAACGCCATGATCGACGCCGTCGCGCCGCTGATCCGCGCCGTCTGGACGGTGGGGCCGGTGGGCCTGGACGCCGCCCTGATCGGACGCTTGCCGCGGCTTGAAGTGGTGGTGGTCAACAGCGTCGGCGTCGACAAGATCGATCTGCCGCTGCTGGCCGCGCGCGGCATCCAGGTCAGCAATACACCGGGGGTGCTGACCGACGACGTCGCCGACCTGGCGGTGCTGCTGCTGCTGGCGGCCCAGCGCCGCCTGCCGGCGATGGACGCCTACGTGCGGCGCGGCGACTGGCCGGCCCGCAAAGCGCAGCAGCCGGCGCACGGCTTGCGCGGCAAGACCGCCGGCATTTTCGGCTTCGGGCGCATCGGCCAGGCCATCGCCTCCCGCCTGCGCTCCTTCGGCATGGACATCGCCTACTACCAGCCGCGCGCCATCGACGGCATCGAAACGCCACGCGCCGAATCGCTGCTGGAACTGGCCGCGCGCAGCGACTATTTGATCTTGAGCGCCCCCGCCACCGCCGCCACCCGCCATGCGGTGGACGGCGAAGTGCTGTCGGCGCTGGGGCCGCAGGGGGTGCTGGTGAACATCGCCCGCGGCTCGCTGGTCGACGAAGCGGCCCTGATCGCCGCCCTGGCCGACGGCCGCCTGGGCGCGGCGGCGCTGGATGTGTTCGAGGACGAGCCGAACGTGCCGGCCGCGCTGTGCACCTTGCCGAACACGGTGCTCACGCCCCATATTGGCAGTCTGACGGTGGAGACCAGGCACGCGATGGGGCAGCTGACGCTGGATAACCTGGTGGCGTATTTTGGTGGGTTGCCTTTACTGACGCCGGTGTAAGCAGAAGGGGAGTGGCTACGAGCCTGCCCCCCCGTCTGGATACGTCCCCGGCAATAAAATATTCTTGTCCACCAGCTCGATATCCCGCAAGCCGCAAAACGCCATCGTCACATCGAGCTCATTGCGGATGATCTCCAGGCACTTGCGCACGCCACCCTCGCCGCCCGCACCGAGCCCGTACAGAAAGGGCCGGCCGATGTACACGCCCTTCGCCCCCAGCGCCCGCGCCCGCAACACGTCCTGGCCCGAACGCACGCCGCCGTCCATGTGCACTTCGATCTGGCTGCCGACCGCATCGACAATGGCCGGCAGCGCCTCGATACTGGACTGGGCGCCGTCGAGCTGGCGGCCGCCATGATTCGACACGATCAGCGCGTCGGCGCCGCTTTCCACGCACAGGCGGGCGTCTTCCGTGTCCATGATGCCCTTGATGATCAACTTGCCGCCCCAGCGCTGCTTGACCCATTCGACGTCGGCCCAGGACATGGCCGGGTCGAACTGCTGCGAGGTCCACGAAGAAAGCGAAGACATATCGGACACCGCGCTGGCGTGGCCGACGATGTTGCCGAAAAAGCGGCGCTTGGTGCCCAGCATCCCCAGGCACCAGGCCGGCTTGGTGGACATGTTGGCGATGTTCGCCAGGGTCAGTTTCGGCGGCGCCGTCATGCTGTTGCGGATGTCCTTGTGGCGCTGGCCCAGCACCTGCAGGTCGAGGGTCAGCACCAGCGCGGAGCACCTGGCGGCGCGCGCCCGTTCGATCAGGCGCTCGATGAAGGCGCGGTCCTTCATCACGTACAGCTGGAACCAGAACGGTTTGCTTGTATTCGCCGCCACGTCCTCGATCGAGCAGATGCTCATGGTCGACAGGGTGAACGGCACGCCGAAGGCTTCGGCCGCGCGGGCGGCGAGGATTTCGCCGTCGGCGTGCTGCATGCCGGTCAGGCCGGTCGGCGCCAGCGCCACCGGCATGGCGACCGGCTGGCCGATCATGGTGCTTTTCAAACTGCGGTCTGCCAGGTTGACGGCCACGCGCTGGCGGAACTTGATCTTGGCGAAGTCGGCCTCGTTGGCGCGGTAGGTCGATTCGGTCCATGAGCCGGCATCGGCATAATCGTAGAACATGCGCGGCACCCGTTTTTTGGCAAGCACCCGCAAATCTTCGATGGTCGTGATGATGGTCATGAAACGCCGCTCCCTTGTTGGTCGAATAGTCGAACTGATAATTTAACAGAACGGCGCGTGAAGCAAGAATCTTTGGACGAAACCGCGACCCTGCAATCGCGGTACTGGACAAGCGCAAAGCCAGCCAGTAGAATGCTGCTTCTTCGGAGATGCACGCTCTCCGATACCGATGCAAAACACCGCAACGGCACACCAGGCAAGGCTGTTTTGTTCCACGATCAAGAAATTTTGATCTTCCAGAAACAAGACAAAACTGCTAGAATGCATGCTTAAGCGGCTGTAGCTCAGCTGGATAGAGTACTTGGCTACGAACCAAGGGGTCGTGGGTTCAATTCCTGCCAGCCGCACCAGAATTAGATGTAGAAGAAAACCTGACCGGTCTCGACCGCTCAGGTTTTTTTTCGCCTGTGCATCGCGCAAATCTAAAAAAACGGGCGGGGAACCCTTCCCCGCCCGCCAAGCCCTGCAGGAACCGTCTATCCCTTTAAAAATCCATGCTGACCGAGGCCGACGCCGTGCGCGGCGCGCCCAGGTGGGCGACCATATTTCCGCGGTTATTGCCGGTGAGGTTGGACGGCCCCACCGTCGACCAGTAGCGCTTGTCGGCGACGTTGTTGGCCATCAGGCGCCAGGTGACCGGGTGCGCCATCAACTGGCTGGCATAGCTGAGGCCGAGATTGAAAATGTCGGCGGCATCGGCGAAACTCGTGTTGCTGTCGTTGGCCGGACGCTTGCCGATGTGCTGCCAGTTGGCCGAAACGGCCAGACCCGGCACCATCGGCAGGCGGTAATCGAGCAAGAGATTGGAGCGTGCGTGCGGCATGCCGGTGTATTGTTTGCCTTCGGTGGCGGCAACGCCGGTGTCGTGCAGCACCGGATCGAGCAAGGTGATGCCGCCATACACCGTCAGGTGCGGGGCGATCTCGCCGACCGCTTGCGCCTCGATGCCGGTATTGACCTGGCGGCCTGAAATTTTGAAGACATTGTCGAGCGGATCGACGTTGGCGAACGGCCGCTCCAGGCGGAACAGTGCCATCGACAGGTCGAGCTTGTTCAGCGCCAGCTTGATGCCCGCTTCGCTCTGCTTGCTACGGTAGGGCGCCAGCGACTGGTTGGCGTTGACGCTGCCGGCCGGTCCGAGGTCGCCCTGCTGCAAGCTACTCGAGTACGTCAGATAGGTGGTCAGATTGGCGCGCGGCTTGAAGATCAGGCTCGGCATGGGGCTCCAGCCATCGGCTTCGTAATGGCTGCTCAAGACGCCCTTGTTATTGAAATTGTCGGTCGTCATGCGATCCTTGCTGGCCGCCAGTTTGAGTTGCCACTGCTCCGACAATTGCATGGTGTCGCTGAAATTAACACCCTGTTGCCAGGCGATCGAAGAGCGGTACTGGCTGCCGATGTTCGGCAAGCCCGCGGCCGGCAGCGGGAACACGCGTGGCGCGGCGATGGTGGCCGATCCGAGCAGCACGCTGGCGGGCGTCGCCGCCGTCGTCACCGCGTTGGTGATGGCCTTGAAGCCGGTGGTGCCGACGGTGATGTCGTGCCCGATGGCGCCGGTGGCGACGCGGCCGTTCAAATAGGCGATATTGCTGTCGATGCCGAATTGGGGGGCGAAACCGTTGGCCAGCGACGCCGTGTAAGCGCCGCTGTTGTTGGTCAGATTGTTGACGGGTGTGTTGATGTTGCGGTCGACCGCCTGGTCGAGTCCGCCGACCACATAACGCCAGCCGCCACCGAGATTACCGGTAATGCGGCCGCTGCCGACCCGGTTGCGCAACTTGACGCCGGCGTATTCCTGGCCGAAGCCCACCGCCGTCGGGTCCGGTGCCTGCGGTAATGTGGTGGTCTGGCCATAGGTGAACCAGCCGGGATAGCCGGTCTGCGTCAGATCGTGGGCGACGTAATTGAGTTCGACCGTCAAATCCCGGTTCGGCTTGATGTCGAGCGCCAGCGCGGCCAGCTTGCGGTCCAGGTCGCTGTGGTCGACAAAGCCGCGGCCCTGGCTGGACAAGGCGTTGATGCGGTAACCGAGCACGCCGCTCTGCCCCACCTGCCCGCCCAGGTCGGCCTGGGTGGTGACGATGCTGCCGGTTTCATAGCGCACGCCGACACGCGCCAGGCGGTCCACGGTCGGGCGCTTGCTGATGAAATTGAACATGCCGGCCGGGTTGGCCGGGCCGAAGGCGGCCGATGGCGCGCCCGTCAACACTTCCAGTTGCTGCACCGGCTCCATGGCGTTGGCGCCGGTCACGAACATGGTCATGCCATCCATGCGGGTGTTCTGGTAATTATTGCCCTGCATGCCGCGGGTGGCCGGGCGCAGCACTTCGGAACCCTGCTGTTCCTGGTACTGCACCAGCGGCATGTAGTTGAGCGCCTGCTTCAGGCTGGAGATCTGCTGGTCGGCGATCAAGGCCGCAGGCAGGATTTCGATCGAATGGGGCGTGTCCTGCACGGTGGCGCTGCCCAGCGGTCCCATCTGGGCGAGCGTGCCGGTCCGGTAGGCCTGGCTGGCGCTGTCGGCGCGCTCGCCGCTGACCACCACCACCGGCACATTTTGGGACTGCGCCTGCGCCGCGGCGGCCGTGGACAACAAGGCGAGCAGGAGGAAGGAAGGTGCGCTCGGGCGGCACCGGGTGGCATCTGAAAAGTGGGTCATGGGATCTTTATTGAGTGAGAGCCGGCAGCGGCCGGACCAGCGAGCGCAGCGAGGCCGGTACGTGGGCGATATCGCTGGCGAGGACCTGGGGTGGATCGATCGCCGTCGGGCCGGCGGCGCGCAGCGCCACGCCCTCGGCACTGAAAAATAATTGCAGAAACTGTTCGGCGAGGACCGCGTGCGGCGCACCGTCGACGATCGACAAGCCCCAGGTGACGCGGGTGGCGGGAATCCGCACCGCCGTGCCGGGCCCGCCGGCGCCGGCCATGGTCACACCGGCCGCGGCGGATTTCCCGCGCGGCGCCACGGCCATGCCTATCGTCGGCGGCAACACGGCGTAGCGGTAGGTGCCGCTCTTGTCGAGTGAACGCGCGGCGCGCGCGCTGTGCTCGTAGGTGAACTGGTAATCGTAATTGACGCCCAGCACTTCGCCCGGCCGGCTCAGCACGGCGTGGCCCAGCAGCGCGTTATATAGTCCCGGCGTGGCTGATTCCAGTTGCGCCAGTTGATAGATCATGTCGGCACGGTAGCCGCCCGGATCGAGGAAGGGGTGCGAACCGGCAATGCTGACGCCTGGTTTGAGCAACTGCGCGGTCCAGTCGGGGGCCACCTTGCCGTCGACGGCGATGGTGGCCGCCTGGCGGCTGGCGCTGGTGTAGGCCAGAACCATCGCGCCTTCCGCAAAGCGGATCGCGTATTTGACGAGGCCTGCCGGCTTGAGCATCCGCTCGTTCACTTCGACGTCGGCGCTGGCGAAAATGTCGATGGCGCGGGATAGCCGCAGCTCGCGCGCCAGCTTGACGCTGCCGCCGGCCAGCAAGTCGACGCAGACACCGGTGCGTTCGGTGAACAGTTTTTGCACGGGAGCGAACGAGGATGTCAGGCTGCCGGCATTGGCGATGACGAGGTGGGGCGCATCCGCCGGACAAGCCGCCCGGGCACCGGCGCTTGCCACTTTGAAGGCGAAGATCGGCAGAGCGATCCGGTAAAAAGTTTGCATCTTGAAGGCTTCACTTGTCATCATGTATATTGATTCGAGTGTAATGAAAGCGATTTGCATATTCAATAGGAAAGTAGTTTCATATATGTCCTTACAGCTACGGATAGGCATCGACTGGCATGGCGAAGGCGGCACGCTCGACCTGGGCGCGCTGGCCGATTTGCTGGAGGTGGTGGCCGCGTCCGGCACGGTGCAGGCGGCGGCCGATCAATTGAATTTGTCCTACCGCGGCGTCTGGGGCAAGCTCGACGGCGCCGAGACGGTGCTGGTCCAGCAGTTGATGGTCAAGCGCAAAGGGCATGGCAGCGTCCTGAGCGAAGTTGGCAGCGCCTTGGTCGACTGCGTGCAGCACCTGCGCGCCGCCGTGGCCGCCGGCAGCCAGGCTGAGCTGCGCGCCGCGCAAGTGCGTCTCGACCAGTTGTTCAAGCCCGCCAGCGCACCCCTGCGCCTGTTCTGCAGCCACGATATCGCGCTCGAGGAGTGCGTGCAAAGCGGCGCGCTGGACGACTGGAACATCCGCACCATGGGCTCCGGCAAGGCGCTCGATGGCTTGAAATCCGGCAAAGCCGACCTGGCCGGCTTTCACGGCCCCCATCCCTCCCAGCAAGATCTCCAAGCGGACCAGGCCATCGTCGCGCTTGCGGCCGATCCCGCCTATTTTGTGCGGCCGCTGATGCGGCGCGAACTGGGTTTCGTGGTCGCCAAGGGCAATCCGCTGGCGATCGCCGGCGCCGCCGACCTGGCACGGTCCGGCGTACGCCTGATCAACCGCCAGCAGCAGTCGGGCACGCGGGCCTGGCTCGATCACTTGCTCGCCGTCGCCGACGTCGATCCGGCCGCCGTCACCGGCTACCGCCAGGAAGAATTCACCCATTCAGCGGTGGTGCGGGCGGTGGCGGCGGGGGCGGCCGATGTCGGCTTTGCCGTGCGGGCGGCGCTGGCCGGCCTGCCCGTCGATTTTATTGCGGTCGGCACAGAAACATATTATCTGGCCGGCCGCGCCGAGCTGGCCGGCGACGCGCGGGTGGCGGCGCTGGCCGATGCCTTGCATGCTCGCATGTGGCAGCACCCCGGTTACGCGCCGGCCGCGGCGTAAAACCCGGGCTTGGCGTTTTGTAAAAGCGCTGCTATAATCTTGTCTTTCGCGGCTGTAGCTCAGCTGGATAGAGTACTTGGCTACGAACCAAGGGGTCGTGGGTTCAATTCCTGCCAGCCGCACCAAAATTCGTAAGTAGTAAGATGTAAGCGAAAAGCAAAAAGCAAAACGCCCCGCGGAGTGATCTGCGGGGCGTTTTGCTTTATGGCCGGCGCTACAACGAGCGCGGCGGATTGCCGCGCCCTCCCCTCACGTGCGGGTGGCTTTCTTGACGATCGCCCGGTTGCTGAGTATCTCCTCGATCTGCTCGAAACGCACCGGCTTGACCATGTGATGGTCGAAGCCAGCCTCGAAGGCCAGCTGGCGGTCCTTCTCCTGGCCCCAGCCGGTCACCGCGATCAACAGTGTCATCGGTCCGCACGCCAGCTTGCGAATGCCGCGCGCCAGGTCGTAGCCGGACATCTGCGGCAAGCCGATGTCGAGGAAAGCGAAATCCGGGCAGAAGCGCGCCGCCGCCGTCAGGGCGTCCGGGCCGTTGTGGGTGATCACCACGCTGTGGCCCATGGCGGAGAGCAGCGCGCCGATGCTGTTGACGAAATCGACGTTGTCGTCGGCCAGCAGGATGCGGTAAGTTTCCGCGCTGATGAAGGCGGCCGGCATCGACTTGGTCGGCAGTTCCGGTTCGACCACGATGGGCAGGCGCACCGTGAACTCGGTGCCGCGGCCGATGCCGGGGCTGGTCGCTTCGATGGTGCCGTGGTGCAGCTCGACCAGGCGCCGCGCCAGCGACAGGCCGACGCCCAGCCCGGCGTTGGTGCGCTCCAGGGTCGAATCGACCTGCACGAACATTTCGAAGACGTTGGCGATCATGTCGGGGGCGATGCCGATGCCGTTGTCCGCCACGCACATCACCAGCGTCTTGTCCTCGACCCGCGCCGTCAGGGTGACACGCCCGCCGCGGTTGGTGTACTTGGCGGCGTTGTTGAGCAGATTCGACAGCACCTGCGCCAACCGGGTGGCGTCGCCGTTGAGAAATACCGGGCGGTCCGGCAGATCGATCACCAGTTCGTGGCCGTGCAGCTCGATGTAGGAACGCACCACCTCGAGGGCATCGTTGACCACAGCTTTCAGTTCGACTCTACCCATCTTGATGGCGAACTTGCCCGTGTTGATGCGCGAGACGTCCAGCAGATCGTCGACCAGCCGCACCATCTGGCGCAGCTGGCGTTCCATGATGTCGGTGGCGCGCTGGGTGGCCTGGGCGTCGCCGCTGCGCAGGCGCAGGATGTCAAGGCCGGTGCGGATCGGCGCCAGCGGATTGCGCAGTTCGTGCGCCAGGGTGGCCAGAAATTCGTCCTTGCGGCGGTCGGCCGTGAGCAGCGCCTGCTCGGCGCGGTGGCGTACCTGGCCCTCGTGTTCGAGCGTCAGATTGGCTTCCTGCAAGGCGTGCGAACGGCGGCCGATTTCGGCCAGCATGTCGTTGAACGCCGTCACCAGGACGCCGATCTCTCCCTTGTCGTTGCCCGGCACGCGCAAGGTAAAATCGCGCTGCTGCATGACATCGCGGGCGACGTTGGTCACCGCCATCAGCGGGCGCGTGATACTTTTCTGCAGGCGCGACGCCACCAGGGCGGCGATGACGAGGGCGGCCAGCATCACCACGCCGAGGATCGCCGCATAGCTGAGCAGCCGGCCCACCAGGTCGTAGCGCGAACGCAGATACACCGTGCCGAGCAGCTCGCCATGGTCGACGATGTTACGCACCACCACCAATTCGCCATGTTCCACGCGCGAACCGGGGCTGCCCGGCTTGTCGGGAAAACTCAGGTCTTGCGACTGCTGCTGGGCATACGATGCAAAGCGGGTACCGGCCGCCGTGTAGACGGCACCGGCAACGATTTGCGGGCGCACCCGCAGCACGGCAAGGTTTTCGCCGGCCGACTTGGCGTCGCTGAACGACAGCGCCGGTGCGGTGACGGCGGCGATGATGTCGGCCTGGGTGGTCAGATCGTCGACCCAGGTCTGCTGAAAGGTGCGCAGGTCGTACAGCAGCATGGCGAAGGCCGCGGCCAGCAGGGCGACGAAGGTGGTCGACACCGCCATGATGATCAACTTGCTGCGCACGGAGCCGTGGTCGCTTCGCCGTTCGCGCACGATCTCCTGCGTGGTCTCTGGTGCCGGCATCACGGTACTCCTTTACTGACGTGGTTGGCGACCGAAAGTAGACGCGAACTGAGTTTGATATTGTTTTTTTCGGCGGCGTCGAGCGACACGTCGAAGCGCACGTGTTGCTCGATGACTTTAAAATTAATGGCACTGCCGGCCTGCAATCCATTGCTGCATTCGCTTACCAACAGTATCGGCCCAGGCGGCGCCTGACGCAATACGCGCGCAACCCGGCCGCTGTCGTTGCCGGCCACGAACATCAGGTGTGCCGGGCCGGTCTGTTCGCCGTCGCGCCAGGAACGCACGATGATGGCGCGGCCGTTGATGGTGCGGCCGGTGACGATGCGCTGCACTTCGGCGGCCATCTCGTCCGATCCCACCACGCCGATGACAATGGCGGCGTTGGGGTCGATGAAGGCGTGGGCGGGAAAGTCGGTGTAGCCGAGGAATTTGTACAGGAAGGCCGCCTTGACGCTGCGCTCGAGCGCGTTGTTGTCGCGTGCGTGCGCAAAAGCGGGCACAAGCGCCATCCAAACCAGGCCGGCGATCAGGGCGCGGCGCTTGCGCCTGAATACAGTTTGTAACGCTGCCATTCTCAAAACCGCAGCGCCAGTTTGAGGGCGACCTCACGTTCGACGCGCTGGGCGCTGGCGGCGGCGCCGAATTCGACGTGGCTGCGGTGCAGCAGGTTCTGGCCGGCCAGCGACACTTCCAGCGCCCTGGTCGGCTGCCAGGCCAGGCGTGCATCGAACTCGGTGTAATCCGGCACCGCCGGCGCCGGCAGCTTGGCGACATGGCGCAGGGCGAAGTCGGCCTGCACGGTCTCGCTCAGATCGTGCGAGCTGCGCAGCTGCCAGTGGTTCGAAGGATCGTTCGTGGCCAGGCCGCTGCTGCCCGAGGCATCCAGGCTGCCCTGCGCCAGCCGGGTGGCGACGTCCTGCATCACCAGGCCGGCGGACAGGCGCCAGCCGGCCTGCACCTGCCAGCGTCCCCACAACTCGACGCCACGCACCTCGCCCTGACCCATGTTGCGAAACTGCGGGCCCAGCGGATTGCCGGGCTCGAGCGTGCGCAGGCGCTCATAGTCGCTGTAAAACATGGTGGCGGCATAGCTGACGGCGGCCAGCGCCCCGCTGCCCTGGCCGCGCAGCCCCACTTCCAGCACGTTTGCCGTCTCCGACAGGAAGTCCGGGCCGCCGGCGATGCTGAACGGCGTCGGTCCGCGCGGGCTGGCGATCATCAGGTCGCGGTCGATGCGGGCCGGCGCGCGCACCGTGCGCGACAAGCCGGTCCACAGCAGGTTGTTGCTGTCCAGGTTCAAGCCGAGATGCAGATTGGGCAGCACTTCCCAGCCGGTATAGGCGTTGTGTTCGAACTTGATGCCGGCGGTCAGGTGCAGATCGTCGCGCAAGGCCAGTTCGTTCTGGGCGAACACGTTGCCGAGACGAGAACTGCGCTCGCCCGGCGAAAATTGCAGCACCGTGCCGTTGGCGAAGCGGTCGCGCAGCATCCGGTATCCGCCGCCCCAGGTCAGGCGGGAAGCGCCGATGCTCAAGCTGTGCTGGGCTTCCAGGTCGGCGGTGTCGAGCACCTGCGCGGCCAGGCCCGGCTGGGTGCGCTCGATGTGGTCGAGGTAGGCCTGCAGGCGCAATTGCGCGCCGTCGGCCAGGTGGGTCACCGTGCGGCCCAGCAGGTTGGCGCCGGACAAAGTCAGGTCGGCGGGATTGGCGCTGTCCAGGGTGCCCTGGTAAGCATCGGCGCTGATGGTGACGTCGTGCTCGGCGCCGGACCAGTCGGCGCGCATGCCGGCCTGACGGCGCCGCCAGCCGCCGGTGCGCACGCTGCCGCTGTCGTTGTGGGTCGGCTCGCCCTGGTTGTACTGGGCGTACACGCGGTAGTGGCCGCCGTTGCCGATTTCTCCGCCGAAACGGGCGGCGCCCGAATCGTTGCGGTTGCCGGTGCTGGCGGTGGCCAATGCACCCTGGGTATCGGCGGCGCTCTTGGTGATGATATTGATGACGCCGTTGACGGCGTTGGCGCCCCAGATGGTGGCGCCGGGACCGCTGATCACTTCGATGCGGTCGATGTCTTCCATCAGCACGTCCTGGCTGTCCCAGAACACGCCGGAAAACAGCGGCGAATAAATACTGCGGCCGTCGATCAGCACCAGCAGCTTGTTTTCCAGCGTCGAGTTGAAGCCGCGCGCGGTGACCGCCCAGTTGCGGCTGTCCGATTGCGCCACCTGCAAATTCGGCGCGAGCCGCAGGGCTTCCGGCAGGCTGGTGGCGCCGGCGCGGCGGATGTCGGCGCCGCTGATCAGGTAAATCGAGGCCGGCACCTCGGCCAGCCGGGTTTCCTGGCGAGAAACGGAGGTGACGACCACGTCGGCCAGCTGTTCCAGCGAGAAATCGACCAGGGCCGTCGGCGCCGACTGCGCCGTTTTCACCGGTTCGCTGGCGTGGGCAGGCAATCCCGGCAGGGAAGCGGCGACAATCGACAGGCTGATGAGTGGTTTTTTGAACATTGCGACTATGGTAAAGCACGGTGGGCGCGGCGACGGTTCGGTATTGAACAGATGGCGCGCGCATTTCCCTGCAAGGTTGGGGCAAGGATTTCCGTAATGATAACTTGCCGCGCAGACAGTCGCCGTTAATTCGGCCTTTTATTTGGCCGTCACCGCTCACGCGTGCGGCTAATGCGCGACAGGCACTGCGGCCGGGGTGGCTAGCTAAAGCCGAACTCGGCGGCCGCCTTGGCCGCCCACAGGGCTTGTTTCTGGCTGGCGTAGGGCTTGTCGTAGCTGTCGATGCCGCCGTCGGCATTCATGAAATGCAGCGACCAGCCATCGGCTCCCGCCACCAGGGCGATGTCGCCGGGGCGGCAATGGGCGGCGATCGGCTCGTCGGCATCGAGCTCGACGATATTGACTTTACGATGTTGAACTACGGTGACCATGGCGCCTCGCCCGAAAATGCGGCGCCGGCGGCGCCGCTGAAAAAATCCCGCCTGGCTTGCGCTCGCGGCTGCTATGCGATTCGCTTATATCTCTCATCACGAACGAAAATTTGCCAAACGTTTTGCGATGCAACAATATAGCACCTGTCTCCTCTATTCTCCTCCAAGAAAATAGATTCAGCCCGCTCCCGTAGCGGGCTTTTTTTTGCCCCTCCAGTTCGCTGCCATGGCGCCTTCGCCTCGTCCAGATCAACTTGCGCCGCCGCGCGCTGCGCTACCGTGGCGTTCGTGCCGGTGGCGCGTGTGAAGCCACCCCGCACCGATTTAGAAAAAGCGCTGGTTGTCACTTGACACCCTGTCATTCACTTACTACACTGGGAGCTACAGATGGCGCGTGCGCTTCACCCGAAAAAAGACGTCGAAAACGCCCTGCGCCACGCGGAGAGAAACGGCTGGCGCGTGGAAGTGGGCGGCTCGCATGCCTGGGGGAAAATATATTGCCCGTACAACGACAAGGAATGCCGCTGCGGCGAGTTTTGCATCGCCTCGGTGTGGAGCACACCGAAGAGCGCCGTCAACCACGCCAGGGCGCTGATACGCGTGGTCGACAGCTGCAGCATGCATCGATTGCACTACGAGGCAAGGCGCTGAACGGACCGATGGTTCATTGATCACTCAAGGAGGCAGCATGGAATTCATTTTCAGACTGGCATACCACCTGCCGGATCACGACGCCGACGCCGATGCACTGGTCGAACGCCTGGCCGAAGCCGGCTGCGACGACGCCCTGGTCGGCATCGGCCAGCCCGGCCGCATCGCCCTCGAATTCACCCGCGAAGCTGCCAGCGCTGGCGCCGCCCTTACCAGCGCGCTGGCCGACGTCCGGCGCGCCATCCCGGGCGCCAGGCTGATCGAGGCGGGGCCGGATCTGGTCGGCCTGACCGATATCGCCGACGTGGTCGGCGTATCGCGCCAGAACATGCGCAAGCTGGCGCAAAACAATTTCGTCACTTTCCCGACGCCCGTGCACGAAGGCAGCTCGGCGCTGTGGCACCTGGCCGACGTCTTGCAGTGGATGGCCGCGCGCGGCAGCGCCTATCCTATCGCAGCGGGAACGGCCGAGGTGGCGGCCGCCGCCAAGCAGGTCAACCTGGCCAGCCGGGCGCGCCAGCTCGAACCGGACATGCTGCGCCGGGTGCAGGGTTTGTTCGCCTGACGCGGCGCCGCTTGAACGGGGTGCGCGGGCGTGGCAAGCTGATGATGCGTCGCACGCACGGGCGGCGCCCGGCCCTGTTCCGGCTTTCGTGTAGGATGCTGATTTTCCGCACATTATCAGTCGCCTGATCGATTTCGCCTATGTTCGAAGCTGCACCGCCGGCCGGCCTGGCCGCCTCCCACGACTGGTCCAAGAGCGCCGTCGGCGCCCCTGCCGCCTGGCCGCCGGCCTTGCGCCTGACCGTCGACATCATGTTCAACACCCCGCTGCCCATGCTGCTGTGCTGGGGCCCGCAGCGCGCCGTGCTGTTCAATGACGCGTACGCGGAGCTGGCCGGCCCCGGCCACGCGCCCGCGCCCGGCGGCGCCGTTCCCGCCCTGCTG
>JACXTT010003781.1_pt1 | contig 22985 bp, 24 predicted proteins | sample 9270951 | NCBI WGS metagenome assembly JACXTT01 (sample SAMN15532306, study PRJNA645909) | rock metagenome | isolation source: weathered quartz diorite | place: Puerto Rico | collected 2017-06-21
TGCAGGCCGGCGAAGATCCGGAGCAGGCCGACCCCACCATCCTCGAGCAGCTCGATGCTCTTTCAGTGATAGGCCAGCTTCAAGATACCGCTACAGCGGAAGCCGCGCCTAAGAAAATCGAAGCCGCGCCGCCTGCAGCGCCGCAAGCGCCGGGCGGCGACATAACTGATGCGGAGTTCGACCGGCTGCTTGATGCGCTGGATGGACAAAAACCTGCCGCGCCCGCGGTGACTTCCGCGGCCAATGATGAGATCACCGACGCGGAATTCGAGGCCCTGCTGGATCAATTACACGGCCCCGGGACGCACGGCGGGACACCACCTCCTACCGCCGCCGGCGCATCCGCCAAGGCGGCGCCGCCAGCGACACCTGCCGCAAAGGCGTCCAAGCCTGACTCCGATCTTATCACCGACAGCGAATTTGAAGCCTTGTTGGATCAACTGCACGGCCCCGTCAGCAAAGGCGCGGAGAACAAACCGGCCGCAGCGGAGGCGCCGCTAAAGCCTGAGGCGAAGGCAGTCGCCGTGCGCGCCGCCAAACCCGACGCGCAGGAAGCAGCGGCGCCCGCAGCCGAGACGACGGTGCGCGTGGACACTAAGCGCATAGACGACATCATGAACATGGTGGGTGAATTGGTGCTGGTGCGCAACCGTCTGGTCACACTGGAGACGGGCTTCGCCAACGAGGAGATGGCCAAGGCGGTGTCCAATCTGGATGTGGTCACGGCCAATCTGCAAATCGCGGTGATGAAGACCCGCATGCAGCCTATCAAAAAGGTATTCGGACGCTTTCCGCGCGTGGTACGCGATCTTGCACGCAATCTGAAGAAAGAGGTCAACCTGGAGCTGCAGGGCGAGGACACCGATCTCGACAAAAATCTGGTCGAGGCATTGGCCGATCCGCTGGTGCACCTGGTGCGTAACGCGGTGGATCATGGTATCGAGATGCCGCAGGTACGCGCCGCCAAGGGCAAGCCGCCCACTGGCACGGTGATACTCGCCGCCGAGCAGGAGGGGGATCATATATTGCTTACCATTGCCGACGACGGCGCGGGCATGGACCCGGAGTTGCTGCGCCGCAAGGTGGTGGAAAAGGGGCTGATGGACGCGGATGTGGCCGCGCGCCTGGATCAGCGTGAATGCTTTAACCTTATTTTTATGCCGGGTTTTTCGACCAAGACTGAGATCTCCGATGTCTCCGGGCGTGGCGTGGGCATGGATGTCGTCAAGACCCGCATCTCGCAACTTAACGGAGTGGTCGAGATAGATTCCACCCCGGGCAAGGGCAGCCGCCTCATCATCAAGGTTCCGCTCACCTTGGCGATCATACCGACCCTGATGGTGGTGCTCGGCGATCAGATTTTCGCCCTGCCGCTGGTGAGCGTCAATGAAATATTCAATCTCGACTTGAAACGCACCAATGTCATAGACGGCCAGTTGACCGTGATGGTGCGGGACAAGCCGTACCCGTTGTTTTACCTGCGCCATTGGCTGGTACCCGGCGCGGCGTATGAAGCTCCACCGGAAAACGGCCATGTGGTGATCGTGAATTTCGGCATCCAGCGGCTCGGCTTTGTGGTGGACCAGTTGATTGGCCAGGAAGAGGTCGTCATCAAGCCGCTCGGCGCTTTGTTGCACGGCACACAAGGCATTGCCGGTGCCACCATCACCGGCGACGGCCGCATCGCGCTCATCCTGGATGTGCCGGGCATGATGAAGACGTACGCCCGGCGGGCGGCGTGAAAAACCGAGGAGTAATGTAATGCCCGTGCGCGTAGTGGTAGTAGACGACTCCGGCTTTTTCCGCCGTCGTGTGACCGAGATGTTGAATGCTGATCCAGAGATCGAAGTGATCGGCACGGCTAGCAACGGGCAGGAGGGTGTGGACAAGGTCGTCCAGCTCAGGCCCGATGTGGTGACCATGGATATCGAAATGCCGGTGCTGGATGGCATCAGCGCCGTGCGCAAGATCATGAGCGTGCGCCCCACGCCGGTGTTGATGTTCTCCTCGCTGACTCACGAAGGCGCGCAGGCCACCCTGGAGGCCCTGGAAGCCGGTGCGGTGGATTTTTTACCGAAGCGGTTCGAGGATATTTCGCAAGACCGCAACGAGGCCAAGCAACTCCTTTGTCAACGGGTGCGTGCGCTCGGCCGGAAAAGTTCTGCTTCCGTTGCCGTGCGCCCCGTGCCAAGCAAGCCGGTCAACGGTACCCCGGTCATTGCGCCCGCGCGGGCTGCGGGCAAAGCCAATTACAAATTGGTCGCCATCGGCACCTCAACGGGTGGGCCGGTCGCCTTGCAGCAGGTGCTCGCTACACTGCCTGCCGATTATCCGCTGCCGCTGCTACTGGTGCAGCACATGCCGGCCAGTTTTACGCCCACCTTCGCGCAACGTCTCAATCAGCTGTGCGCCATCACCGTGAAGGAAGCCGCTGACGGCGAGGCCTTGAAACCTGGCACCGCGCTACTGGCGCCGGGCGGACGGCAGATGGTGATCGAGCAGCGCAACGGCGCGACCGTGGTGCGCATCCAGGACAGCGAGCCAGGACAAAATTACAAGCCGTCTGTGGACACCACCTTCAGCTCGCTCGCACGCAGCCTGCCCGGTCAGGTGCTGGGCATCATCCTCACCGGCATGGGCGCAGACGGGCGCGAAGGCTCGCGGCAGCTCAAACAAGGCGGCGCCACCATATGGGCGCAGGACGAGCAAAGCTGCGTTATCTACGGTATGCCGATGGCGGTGGTGGATGCGGGCCTCGCAGACCAGGTGTTGCCGCTGTCCGAGATCGGCGTCAATCTCGCCAAGGTCGCTCCCGGCATCCTGCCTCCCGCGACACTAGTACCTCCTTGTACGTCGCGGAACTGATGCATGGATATCCTCAGTCTGATCGGACTGGTGCTGGCGTTCGGCGCCATCCTCGGCGGACAAGTGCTCGAGGGCGGCCATTTAGGCACGCTTTCCAATCCGACGGCCTTGCTGATTGTAGTGGGCGGCACATTTGGCGCGGCCATGTTGCAGACGCCGCTGCCGGTGTTTATACACGCGTTCAAGATCGCCAAGTGGGTGTTTATACCCCCCAAGTTGGCCCCGCACGAGGCCGTCGAGAAGATCGTGAACTGGAGCAACATCGCGCGCAAGGATGGCCTGCTGGGTCTGGAGGCGGTGACAGAGGCCGAGCCCGATCTGTTCGCGCGTAAGGGTTTGCAGCTATTGGTGGACGGCAGTGAACCGGAGGTGATCCGCGGCATCCTGGAGGTCGAGCTGGACGCCAAGGAACATCACGACGTTCAAGGCGCCAAGGTATTCGAGGCCATGGGCGGTTACAGCCCCACCATCGGAATTATCGGCGCGGTGATGGGTTTGATTCACGTGATGGGCAATTTGGCTGACCCCTCTTCGCTCGGCGCGGGTATCGCGGTGGCGTTTGTGGCGACCATCTACGGCGTGGGTCTCGCCAACCTGTTTTTTCTGCCCTTCTCGGCCAAGCTAAAGAGCCTGGTCCAGGATCAGACCCGATTCCGCACCATGATTATGGAAGGCTTGATCTCTATCGCCCAAGGCGAGAACCCGCGCAACATCGAGACCAAGCTGCAGGGGTATATGCATTAACTACAGGGCAAAGGGAAAAGATACGAGGGAAAAGGGACAGAGAATGTTCATGGACAACAGGTTTTGTTCCCCTTTTCCTCTTTCCCCTTTGCCCTGATTTGATATGGCCCGCAAACAAAAACATGAAGAGCACGTTAATCATGAACGGTGGCTGGTGTCTTACGCCGATTTCATCACGTTATTGTTTGCCTTTTTCGTGGTCATGTACGCTATCTCGTCGGTCAATGTAGGCAAGTATCGCGTATTATCGGACGCCCTGGTGGCAGCGTTCCGCGCCGCGCCCAAGACCATGGAACCGATTCAGGTCGGCGAGCCCTCCAAATCGCCCGCTTCGCCTAGCCCCAACGTGCGCGACAAGCCGACCGTAATTCAGCCGCTGCGCCAGCCGCTGCCGCGCCCGCTCTCGCCGTTTCCGCCCGATACTCCCAAGGGCCGCAAGCCCCAGCCCGATGTACAGGGTAAAGAGGGCGCGCCGCAAGGTACGGTGCAGCAATACGCACCGGCTCAAGAAGGTGAAACGGCCGGACCGATGCAACAGATCGCCACGCAAATCAAAGAGGCGCTCGGCCGGCTTGCCGAGAGCAAACTCATCGAGGTGCGCAGCGAACGGCAGCGGGTGGAGATCGAACTCAAGGCCAGCATTCTGTTCCCCAGCGGCAGCGCACGCTTGCAAGCGGATGCCGTGCCGGTGCTGGAGCGCATCGCCGCGATTCTTAAACCGTTTCCGAACGCCGTCGAGGTGTCGGGCTACACCGACAACGATCCGATAAGCAGCTTCATATTTCCCTCCACCTGGGAACTCTCCGCGGCGCGCGCCGCGAGCGTCGTGCACCTGTTCGCCGATTCCGGCGTGAGTCCCCAGCGCATGGCCGCAATCGGGTTTGGGGAATATCAGCCGGTCGCGGATAACGACACCCCAGAGGGACGCAGCAAGAACCGCCGCGTGATATTAGCCATATTGGCCGAACCGGGCCCGCCGCCCGATCTGCAAGAATTCAAACCCGAACCCAAGCCGCTGCAGGTTGCAAACAAACCTGAACCGGCGCCTGTTAATCCAGCGCTCCCCGCCGGGGAGACCGCTGTACCCACCGCCGCCACAACGTCATTGCTCATGATGGGTAAGGCCACGCCAACTGCCGCTGCGCCGGTTGTTGAATTGCCGGCTTGGCTCAAACTCGGCGCGCCGGCCGGCGCCGCTGCGCCGCTGCCGGAGTTGTTAAAGCCTACGGTCTCTTATGGCGAAACGCCTACGCAGGCCCAGCCTGCCGCGCCGGTAATAACGCCATCCGTCAGAATGCCCGTGCGGGTCCAATCTCCGGCGGCATCCTTGTCACCCATAGCGCCTATCGCACCTATAGCGCGACCACTGACACCGATCGGTTCCGCCCCTCTGACGGCCATTCGTTTGCCTGCGCAGCGCAATCCGGCGCAGATAGCAGTCCCCGCAGCGCCGCCTGTGCAAATCAGTCCTGCACCAGCGCCTGCCGTGCTGCCTGTGCAAATCAGTCCAGCACCAGCGCCTGCCGCGCCACCTGTGCAAATCAGTCCTGCACCAGTGCCTGCCGCGCCGCCTGTGCAAGTCAGTCCTGCATCAGGGCCTGCCGCGCCGTCGGTCAATACTGCTCCGCCGGTTGAGCCAGCGGCGCATGCACCGTTGGAATTCAGCCGCGCACCTAAATCCGCGGCACCGGCCTTGCCGCAGCAAATCGTCTCACCGATACAACTGCCCTTCAGCAGCGGCCTTGCCAGACCGCCGATTATCATCGGCATCACTAAACCGGGCGTGCCGGCCACCCCCGCACCAGGAGCTGGAAAATGAAACTCTGGGCGGTCGCCAACCAAAAAGGCGGGGTGGGAAAAACCACTACCGCGATTAGCCTGGCCGGGCTATTGAGCGCCCGCCGTCAGCGTGCCCTGCTGGTGGACATGGATCCACACGGCTCGCTCAGCAGCTATTTCGGTCACGACCCGGATGCTGTCGAGACGAGTTTGTACACGCTATTCCAATATAAAGATGCGGCGGGTTTGAGCAAGCAGCGCATCGCGCAGGCGATACGGCCGACCCGCTTCAATTTTATCAGCGTGCTTCCGGCCAGCACCGCCCTGGCCACCCTCGATCGCCAACTGAGCGGTCAGGACGGCATGGGCCTGATCGTCGCACGCGCCCTTGCGGAAGTGCAGAGCGAATTTGACTATGCACTGCTGGATTGCCCGCCCATGCTGGGAGTATTGATGGTCAATGCCCTCGCCGCTTGCGAGCATCTGCTGATCCCGGTGCAGACCGAGTTTCTCGCGCTCAAGGGACTGGAGCGCATGTTGCATACCCTCGCCATGATTACCCGCGCGCGCAAACTGCCTTTGCTCTACACCATCGTGCCGACCCTGTTCGACCGCCGCACCCGCGCCGGAGTGGAAAGCCTCAATCTATTGCGGCACAAGTACCGCGAGACCTGGATCTCCGAGATCCCGGTGGACACCCAGTTTAGAGAGGCGAGCCGCAGCGGTGCGCCGCTGCCCTTGAGCAATCCCCAGGCGCGCGGTTCCATCGCTTATGCGGCGTTGTTGGACACTTTGCAGGGCGAGACCGCCATAACGCCAGATGCGCTGAACACATCATGCTGAAAGAAATTTCAACTCAAAGCTATGCAGAACCCCAGGCCGCACTCACTGCCTACCTGGAATCCCTGTTGCGGCCCGAGCTGCCGGTCACTAAGCCTTCCGTTGCGCCTCAACCAACGGAAGTGGCGACAGCGCCCGCACCTGAACCACCGCCTGCAATCGCCCCTGCCGAACCCAAAATCTTTGTAGAGGCCATGCCAGACTGGATGCAAGCCCCGTTTCAGTGTCTCCTGTTCAAAACCGCAGGCCTCACCCTGGGAATACCGCTCTTTAAGCTGAACGGCATCACGCCCTGGTCCTCCTCCATCACGCCCATGCCCGGGCACAGCCCCTCGTTTCTGGGTCTATTGCCCCATCTCGGCAAGCAAGTTAAGGTCATAGACACGGCGCAGGTCGTCATGCCCAAGCAAAAATCCTCAACTGAACATCGTTACATTGTTTTGATCGCCGACGGCGAATGGGGGCTGACCTGCGAGTCGGTCTCGGAGGTCGTCACCTTAAACCCGGATCAGGTACGCTGGCGCAGCCCTCAAGGTGTAAGGCCTTGGCTGGCCGGCATGGTGAAAGACCGCATGTGCGCCCTACTGGATGCGGATGGCCTGGCAGCCTTGTTAGGGTCTGGCGAACCCCCTAATCCCTAGCCCCTAATACCCTGTTTCTGGCACGCTTAATGCTTAATTTTTAACCATAGTAGGCTAATAGTTAAGGAATCTCTGAGTTTATTCAGAGATTCCTGCGGCACAGGGCATGTGCCGTCATTTTTCAAACACGGTCGCTCTCGGCATCCTGCCTATCGCGACATTAGCACAGCCTTGCGCGTTACAAGTGTTTGAAAAATGAATAAAAGCACCTAGAATTCTATAGGTCGCATTTTTGCTTTTGCGCGGCACGGATGCCTAATGCCGCGGGAGCAGGGATGCGCAGGAGCGGCCGTGCGCTGAGAATTCCAGGACGGAATTATTCAGAGCTTCCCTAAGAATAAAGTGAGGATAACGTATGAGTCATGCCGCCATGAAAGCTGAAGACCCGCTATTGCAGTGGGTGACCTTCCGTCTGGACAACGAAACCTACGGGGTCAATGTCATGCAGGTGCAGGAGGTGCTGCGTATGACCGAGATCGCACCGGTGCCCGGCGCGCCCGATTATGTCCTGGGCATCATCAACCTGCGCGGCAACGTGGTGACCGTCATAGACACCCGCAAGCGCTTCGGCCTCGAGCCGCGCGAAGTGGATGACGCCACCCGCATCGTCATCACCGAGATCGAACAACAGGTGATCGGCATGCTAGTGGACGCCGTCGCCGAAGTGGTGGACGTGCGCATGTCGGAGATCGAGACCGCCCCCAACGTCGGCAACGACGAAAGCTCCAGATTCATTCAAGGCGTGTCCAGCCGGGAGGGGGAATTATTGATCCTGGTGGACCTCAACAAACTGCTCTCTGCGGATGAGCTGAGGGAGATGAAGGCGTTATAAGCAACGCCGGAGGGTTACGCGATGGTAGATGTCAGGGATGTGAACCCGCTGCACTCTATCGTGCCGATACGCAAGCGCGAACCTCTCGCCGAGCGCAACCCGCCGCGCAAAAGCCCGCAGCAAAGAAAACCCGAACCGGAATCCGGCGAGGACAAAGATCCGCACATAGATGAATATGCTTAGGAAGCTCTGAATAATTCAGAGCTTCCTTAATACGTCCCTCATCAGCACTCCTTCCCCATTGACGGGAGAAGGTTGGGGTGGGGGCGATAAACGAGGCGCCTTATGACTTGGATAACGATACTTTACTGGAACGCGCTAGTATGCAGCGGTCTGCTCACCCTGGTGATGTGCGTGCTGCTGTGGCGCGCCAATGCCCGCGAATTAGTCGGCAAACAGGAATTCAGCAGGCTGCAACAGGAACTGGCCGTATTGAAGGGCGAGTTGAGCGCGGTCTGGCCGCGTCTTACCCAGAGCGAGGATCGCCTCACTCACCTGAGCGAACGTCAGGATCACCTGGACCTGCGCGACCCGATCACCCAAACCTACGAACCCGCCATCAAACTCGCCCACAAAGGCGCCGCTGTCGAAGAGTTGATGTCCACCTGCGGCCTAGCTCGCGGCGAAGCAGAACTCATCGCCATGCTGCACCGCCACAGCTCCGCAACCAATTAACCGTAACAAGGCAGTGACGTAGGGTGGATAACCCGTTGTTTGGGTTGCCCACGCGGATTATCGATAATATCCATTGTTCGTCCGCACCCCCGCCTTATAACCTTAACTCCGTGCGCGTTAAATCGGGCGCGGCTCAGAACGCGGGGGATTTCCCCACTAATTCCCGCGCAACCCGAAGATGCGCTTGATCCACTTTTTCGCGGTGGGCGTGAGGCCTTCTTTCAGACGCGCGTCGGCCACGCGGCGGTTGATCTGTGCGAGGGTTGGGTAGATGTGAATGACCTTGGAGAGATCGCCAGCCTTGAGCCGTTGTGTAAGGGCGAGCACGTATTCGTGAATAATTTCTCCCGCGTGCGGGCCCACTAATGCAGCACCCAGTAATTTTCCTTTTGGATCGGTGATGATCTTGGCGAAACCGTGTGTAGCGCCTTCCGCTTGGGCGCGATCAATGTCGTGGAAGGGAAAAGTATAAACTTTGTGTGCGACGCTCTGCTGCTTGGCCTCGGTTTCGGACAGACCGACGCGGGCGACTTCGGGATCGGTGAAGGTGCACCAGGGGATTATGCGCTGTTCGATTTTGGCGGGCAGATGAAACAAGGCGTTGCGTAGCACGACTCCGGCGGTATGTTCGGCCATGTGAGTGAACTGGTAACCGCCTGTCACGTCGCCGCAGGCGTAAATATGTTTTTGAGTGGTGCGCATGCGCGCGTCGAGTATCAAGCGGCCGTTGCTTAGCCCGACTCCCGCCGCCTCCAGGTTCAGATTTTCGAGATTGGCTTGACGGCCGGTGGCGATCAAGATATGAGTGGCGTGGAGCTGTTTCTGCTCACCACGGCTATCCTGCATCATCAGGCGCAGGCCGCCGTCCGTGCTTGCTACTTGGGTGGGTGTGTGGCCGAGATAAAAATTTACTCCTTCATTCTTTAGCTGTTCCAGCACTACAGTCGCCACATCGCTGTCTTCCCTTGGGAGAATTCCGGCGCCGCGCTGAACTACGGAAACCTGTGAGCCCAGGCGAATGAAGGCTTGCGCCATTTCAAGTCCGATCGGACCTGCGCCGAGCACGATTAAATGAGGCACATTTTCATGCAGATTAAACACTGTTTCGTTGGTGAGATAGGGAGTCTTATCCAGCCCCTGGATGGAGGGAATCGTAGGTCTGGAACCCGTAGCGATGACAAATTTTTTTGCGCGAATATGGCGTCCGTTTACAGCAAAAGTATGCGGATCCATAAAATGGCCTGCGCCAAAGATCACGTCTACGCCCATGCCACGGAAGCGTTCTGGACTATCGTTGGGTTCGATGGTCTTGATGACCGAGGCAACACGTTGCATCACCGCAGCGATTTGAATGTGCGGAGTGTGAGACTCGATACCGAACCGCGCCGCGTTACGCATAGCGTGGGCAAGTGCCGCTGAATGCAGTAATGTTTTACTGGGTACGCAGCCGTAGTAGAGGCAGTCGCCGCCGAGCTTGTGTTTTTCCACCAGGGCGACCTTGGCGCCCAGCGATGCGCCGCCCGCTGCGACGACCAACCCGCCCGCGCCCCCACCGATCACGCAGAGATCAAATTCCGGTTTTTTCATAGATTAGGAATCCTGATTGTTTTTCGAGCTTGGACTTTATAGCGTAATTATCACGAAAATGTCACACCGCTAATGTATTTATATCACTGCTTGGAACTAACTGCTCCACAGTACATCAAATTGCAGGTATCGGTAATGGACTTCTGCTATATTAAATCCCTTTCATTAATTACCACGGAGATTTGAATGAACAACGCAATAACCTTAAAAGGCCTTATTCTTGCCACCGCCGCCGCCGGTTTGTTTTCGACCGCCGGGGTCACTGCTGCACATGAAGGAGAAGGCTCGGCGGCGAAAATCCATTGCGAGGGCGTCAATGCCTGCGCCGGCAAGGGCGACTGCAAGGGTGAGAACGGCTGTAAAGGCAAGAACAGTTGTAAGGGGCAGGGCTTTCTCGAGATGAGTAAACAGGAATGCGATGCCGCCCAGGCCAAGATGGGGAAGGCTAACTAAACTTTCCAATGGACTCCGGGCACGGAACGCCCGGAGTTTCTATGTATGTCAAACAGATTTCCATTTCTTGGCTACGGCCTAGGACTCCGCAAGGAACACTACCCTACTATATTTAAGGGGTCAGAGCCCTTTTCTGCTGAAAAGGGCTCTGACCCCTTAAATATAGACTGGTTCGAGGTGCTCTCCGAGAATTATCTGGTCCCGGGCGGCAAACCCCTTTATCACCTGGACCGGGTGCGTGAGCATTACCCGGTGGTGATGCACGGGGTGTCGCTTTCCATCGGTGGCAACGATCCTCTCAATCGAAATTATTTGCGTGACCTGAAGGCGCTCGCTAAGCGCATCGAGCCGCACTGGATATCCGATCATCTATGCTGGACAGGGACGCACGGTGTCAATGCGCATGACCTGTTGCCGCTGCCTTACACCGAAGAGGCGCTTAAACATGTGGCGGCGCGTATTGTGGAGGTGCAGGACACTCTGGGGCGGCGAATACTGATTGAAAACGTATCCAGTTATCTCACCTACACGCAGTCGGCCATGACGGAGTGGGAATTTTTGCGTGCGGTTGCCGAACAATCCGACTGTTTGATATTGCTGGACATCAATAACATTTATGTCAGCGCTCGTAATCACCAGTTTGATCCGCTCGATTATCTGAATGGCATCCCCGTGGAGCGCGTTCAACAGTTTCATCTGGCCGGACACAGTTACAGTAAAAACGGCGAGATCATTATTGATACGCACGATAACCCCGTCATTGATGAGGTATGGGAGCTTTACATCCAGGCAGTGCGCCGTTTCGGCGAGATCAGTACCATGATAGAGCGGGACGATAATATCCCGCCGCTCGATGAATTGCTTCTGGAAATGGACAAGGCGCGTATCCTGGCTAAGGCGGTACTACAAACCGGGATGGCGGCATGAACCCCGAGCCAATACTAGCATTGGGAGACTTACAGGAAACATTTCAGGATTACTTGTTGTCTCCCAGACCGGATCACGCGGTCCGGTCGGAAATTGTCGGCGATGAGCGGGCGGGCGCCGACTTCCGGTTACAGATTTATGCGGAGGCCTACCGTCTGCGGCTGGAGGAGGCGCTGGAGACGGATTTCGAGATCTTGCACACGCTGCTTGGCGACCAGCAATTTCATGAACTTTGTTTGCGCTATATCGCCGCGCATCCTTCCGCGCATTATTCGTTGCGCTATTTCGGCCGTTCCATGAGCGATTTTCTGCGCGTCACCGCTCCTTATGCGGCGCAGGGCGTGCTGGCCGAACTGGCCGCCTTCGAGTGGAGCTTGATTGACGCCTTCGACGCGCCGGACGCCCACGTCGTTACGCGACAAGACATGGCTAAACGCTCCCCGCAAGACTGGCCTCAGTTGTGCTTGCAATTCCATGCCTCTGTACAACAGATGCAATTCAACTGGAACGCAGCGCAGATCTGGGCCGCCATCAAGAACCAGCAAATTCCGCCCGCGCCGCAGCGCTTGGAGCCGTCCGCATCCTGGCTGGTGTGGCGACAGGATTATCAGAGCTATTATCGCCCGCTGAACGCTGCGGAGGCCTTTGCCATGGAGGGCGCGCGCGCCGGTAAAAATTTTGCCGAGTTATGCGAAGCGCTGTGCGCGCAGGTGGAGGAAGCGAAGGTCGCCGCGGCCGCCGCAGGATTTTTACAGCGCTGGATCGGCGATGGTTTGGTGCAGGAGGTTTTTAGCGCCGCGGCTACTTAGCAGCGGGATGTTGTCTTAGCCACTCATCGGCCTTTTTATCCGCCGTCTCCACATCTTCAGGCGCCATTTTCAAAGGCAGCTCGACAATGAATCTTGCGGCGGAAGGCTCCCCGTTCCGCTGCGCGATCTTGAACCACATGTAGGCGGTGGTCAGATCTATCGGAACTCCCTTGCCGTCTTGATACATAGCGGCGACAAAATATTGAGCACGGGCGAAACCCTGTTCGGCGGCCTTACGGTACCACTTTAGCGCCTCGGGATAACTTTGGGTGACGCCACCTCCACCTTGATACATGATGCCGAGGCTCCACTGCGCTTCGGCGTGACCTTGGTTGGCGGCCTTGCGAAACCATTTCACCGCTGCTGGATAATCCAGCGGCATACCTTCACCCATTTTGTAATGTGTGCCTAAACGAAACTGCGCCTCCGCAAAACCCTGTTTAGCGGCCTTCATATACCATCTGGCGCCCTCTGTAATGTCTTTCTCTCCGCCCAGACCCGCCGCGTAATCCACTCCTAACTGATATTGTGCGATCACATCGCCATGCTTGGCGGCTTTACGGAACCACTGATTGGCTTCCTGATAATCTTGCTTTACGGCCTTGCCGTAAAAATACGCCATGCCGAGCAGCAATTCGGATTTTTTATCGCCCGCTTGCGCCTTTTTAATCAGCTCGGGAATGTTGTCTTCTGTAAGGGCTGCAACGTCCTGGCCGATTTCCTTAATATATTCTTGATGGCTGTCGGCGTGCGCTGCAGCCGAGAACATCAGTATTACGATAAGGATAAAATGTATTGCCGAGTTCATATTCGAATCCTAACGAGTGTTATGGCCTTATGACTTCTGAGCCGGCCATGTAGGTATGCAGCGCCTTGGGGATATGGATGTATCCGTGTTTGTCTTGACAGTTTTCCATGATGGCGACCAGGGTGCGGCCGACGGCGAGACCGGAGCCGTTGAGGGTGTGCGCGAGTTCGGGTTTATTGGTTTCCGGATTACGCCAGCGGGCCTGCATGCGGCGCGCCTGAAAATCCGCGAAATTGCTGCACGAAGAAATTTCACGGTAACGATTTTGGCTGGGTAGCCAGACCTCGAGATCATAGGTCTTCGCGGCGGCGAAGCCCATGTCGCCGGTGCAGAGGGCCACTACCCGGTAGGGGAGTTCAAGTTTTTTCAGAATCGCCTCGGCGTGCGCGGTGAGTTCCTCATGCGCTTGATAGGAATCTTGCGGACGCACGATCTGCACCAGTTCCACCTTTTCAAACTGATGTTGGCGGATCATGCCGCGCGTGTCCTTGCCGTAGGAGCCGGCCTCGCTGCGAAAGCACGGTGTGTGCGCAACGTATTTGCGCGGCAGGGTATCGGCGTGCAGAATCAGATCGCGCACCAGGTTGGTCAGCGGTACCTCGGCGGTGGGAATCAGGTAATAATTTTGCTCGCCATTGAGCGCGAATTGATCCTGTTCGAATTTCGGAAGTTGCGCGGTGCCGCGCAGGCTGTCGGCGTTGACGATATAAGGCACATAGGCTTCGCTGTAGCCGTGCTCCAGGGTATGCACATCGAGCATGAATTGGGTTAAGGCGCGTTGCAGATGCGCGAGCGGACCGCTTAAGACGACAAAGCGCGCGCCGCTGATCTTGGCAGCGGCGTCGAAATCCATCTGGCCTAGTGCGGCGCCGAGGTCTACGTGGTCCTTGGGCGTGAAATTGAAACGCGGCGGTTCACCCCAACGGCGTATCTCGACGTTATCGTGTTCGCTCTTACCTTTGGGTACGCTTTCATGCGGCAGGTTGGGAATGCCCAGCGTGATCTCGTTGAGCCGTTCTTGGACAACGCCCAGTTGTTCCTCTACAGCTTTAAGCCGTTCGCCCAAATGCGCGACCTCGGCCATCAGCGGTGCGACGTCTTCGCCACCGGCCTTGGCCTTGCCTATCGCCTTGGACTTCGCATTGCGCTCGGCCTGGAGCTGCTCCGCGGCGACCTGGAATTTCTTGCGTTCCGCTTCCAGTTCGGCCAGACGTTGGACATCCAATATAAAGCCGCGCGTAGCGAGACGCTCAGCCGTCGCCGCCAGATGGTTTCTGAGTAACTGCGGATCGAGCATGCGGATTAGCCTGTCTCAGCCTGTTCATTGGTGTGAAATGCCTTTTCGTTGACTTCGGTGAGCGAGTCGCCTTCCAGCATCAGCGTCGTCCAGCCGAGAATCCGGCACGGCATCAGATCCGCGTGAAAAGCGTCCACGAACATCCCCGCGCGGCACGGTTCCTCGAAAAACTCAACCATCAGTCCGTATTCCTTGTTCGAGGGCAGGCGTTTTCCAAGGGCATCGAAGGCGGGGCGGGCCTCTAAGATGTTGATATCCCCGCCGGGTCCGAAATCTTCTATGGCCTGTAGAACCTTTTCCAAGTGCGCCTCGTCATTGGGGATGCAAATGCGCACCATAGCGACTTCTAAGGTTTTCATGGGTGTTCCTCTGGTGATTTACGAGTTGATTATAGATGAAGACCCGCTCTGTGATGAAACGATTCACCCCCCAGGTCGCGGTGGAGAATCCAAGCAGGGTGATGGTGTCTCTATAGGGTGCGGGAGAGGCCCTACGCGGAGTGTGTTGTACGAAGAGCGTGCGGAGTATGTTATAAAATATAACAATATCAGCATGTTATATTTTTTTATCTGCGTATATCGAAAATCAGCTTGCTTGTCTCAACGACATCAATTTGTCATACTGGCTAGGCGTGATGACGGTGCGTCAGGACCGATTGCCCCGTACAACCTTGTCCTTCAAATGACCAAGCGGTGAAATGGAGGTATCTAATGTGGCTTCGTAACCCTTTACACGCAGCACTGGTATCTTTACTCTCTCTCTCTCTCTCTCTCTCTCTCTGCGCAGGCCGCTGAGCCGTCGCCCAATGACGAAGGTCCTTTTGCCGGCGGCGTGTTCTCCCGTCTGATAGGCCCGCCTCTGGTACTTCCGCCCAAGTTCGAGGGATTCGAGCCGCCGCCGCTGTTCGATGGGGCAGGCAACAGCAACAGCGTCATTGTCATGCTCGATTTCAACGACAGCACCCTCGATACCTTATTACCCGGCAAACCCAGGCCCGGTAACCAGGTTGCGGCCGAACAGGCCGTACTCGAGGCGATCAACATCAAAGGGGCTGCGACCACGGCCTTCTTTGCCCAGCCTAACAAGGCGCGCTACCTCATACAGCAAGACAACAGGCTTGATCCCAAGGCCCGCGCCCTGTTGAGTGCCGATGATCCCAACGAACGCCTGCACCGCTGAGACGGCTCTCAGCACCATGACCGCCCAAGGCTACACCCAGAACTCGGGCAGCGACTGGCTAGGCTATGTGTATCCCAACACCACTGGCAATGTCCCGGTGATTTATTGACTGAAGGGGGGAGAGGATAACCGCTCCCCCTATCACCAGTATCAAAGACGGGAGAATCATTTATGTCGCTATATTTAGCTATGACTGCAAGGAATTATTGGCGTTACTGTCTCGCAATGATAGGCCTTCTTGTCGGAGCGTTTCTCGTGGCGCCGGTTGTTTATGCTCGGGCCGGTGATCTCGATCCGAGTTTTGGCAATAACGGCATTGCGCTCGACCCTGCGGATTCTAGTAGCACAGCAGATGGCATCGTGACGCTTCCAAACGGCAAAATAATTGTGAGTACCTCACAATATATCGCTAACTCGATTTCCCGTGTTCTGGTGTTGGTCAAGCTTAATGCCGATGGCTCTTTAGATACCAGTTTTGGTACAGGTGGAAGTGTAATAACCGATCTGGGAGTCTACAGCTCCCCACTTCCCATGTTCACTCTACCGGATGGCAAACTATTAGTAGCCGGAACCACAGGTTCCAGCTTTGTTAATGAGCCAAGAGATTTCCTGGTCGCACGTTATAACCCCAACGGCAGTCTGGATACGACCTTCGGGAGCGGGGGCAAGATCACTACCGACTTTGCCGGTAGACGCGATGAGGCCAGCGCCGCTCTATTGTTGCCAGATGGAAAGATTGTGGTAGGGGGAAGCTCGACGCTGGGTTCAGAACCCAGCGATTTTGCCGTCGCGCGTTATCTTCCCGACGGCAGTCTGGACAACAGTTTTGGCATTGCGGGGAAGCTTACAACCCATGTTGGATTTGTGGCAGACGATCATATCCAGGCATTGACATTACAGTCCGATGGGAAACTCATCGCCGCAGGGTACTCAAACACCCAACTTGCTTTAGCCCGCTATGCCGTAGACGGCAGTTTGGATCAAACTTTTGGTAACGCGGGCTTGGTCATGGAAGCAGACACAAGGATGGTTTCAGCGCGTGCGGTTTCCGTGCAAGCGGATGGGAAGATCCTGGCTGCTGTAGATGCGGTACTATCTCCTTATAATCCCAATTTTGCGCTAGTCCGCTATAACAGCAACGGAACACTGGATGCAGGCTTTGGCAATGCCGGTAAAGTAATCACCGATTTTGGTGGCGTTGACTATACCAAAGCCATGGTTCTTCAGCCGGACGGGAAGATTATTCTCGCAGGTATTGTGAATGATGTCACAATTGATCTTATTCCACCCACATGTGGAATTGGCGGAGATCTCGGCCTAGCCCGTTATGACAGCAACGGTAATTTGGACAGCACTTTCGGCAATGGCGGTAAGGTTGTTACTTCCGCGCGTGGTAGTCAGCTCGCGATGTCAGTGGTAGAGGGTAAAATAACGTTAGCAGGCACCGTCTGTAATACAAGTACCGGCAGCCAGTATCGTCTTGCCCTTGCCCGCTATCTGGGCGACTCCGGTCTCCCCCAACCCGGCTGGTGGTGGAATCCCAATGAAAGCGGCCGGGGCTTCAGCATCGAGGTGAGTCAGAACACCTTGGTCATGGCGGGGTATTTGTACGACGCCTCGGGCCGAGCGACCTGGTATACATCAGCCGGGCCGATGGCCAACAACATCCTTTATCAAGGCGTCCTCCAGTCGCTTGGCAACGGTCAGACCTTGTCAGGGCCGTACAAACCCAACTCGTTAACCAACCCCAACGCAGGGATTGTCACCCTACAGTTCAGTGACGCTACGCACGGCACCCTGGCCTGGCCGGGCGGCACGATACCCATCGAGCGTTATGTGTTTGGGGTAGGAGCCTCCAGCTTTCAACCCGAATCCGGCTGGTGGTGGAATGAGAGTGAAAGAGGCCGGGGTTTTACCCTGGAAGTGCAGGGCAATAAGCTGGTCATCGGCGGCTATATGTATGACGACCAAGGCAATCCGCTCTGGTATATCTCCGCTGGGAACATGACGTCCGCTATGCTCTATCAGGGCCAGTGGGAACAGTACGCTAACGGGCAAACCTTGACGGGCTTATACAAGAAACCAGATCAAGTGAATGGTAATGTGGGGAGCATCACCCTGCAATTCACCGGCAGAGCTACGGCGATGCTCACGCTGCCGGGCGGCAGGCAGATTCCGCTGACGCGGTATCGGTTTTAGCTTTCCTCACCCCTGGCCCTCCCGCGAGGCGGGAGGGGTCAACGGAGGGCGCGCTTACCGCTGACGGTCAGCCGTTGCCGCTGTCTTCTGCAAGCCAGCTTACGATGTGCCCGGGGCTGATAAGGGTGTTGAGGTTGAACGACAGGTTCGTTAGGGCAGAGGTGTGTATCATGCCCGATGCGCCGAACCCGGCGATGCCGCGAAACACGGTGACGCCTCTGATCTTGCCTTGATCGTGCAGGTGTTTGATACGCTATCGAGGTGATCTTTTTCCTCGCTGAGGTAGGCGCGCACCATGGTGATGGTCTTCATAGTTGCCTCCCGGCGACCACGCCGAGCCAAGCTGCGGCCAGGCAGGCGGACACACTGAGCAGGATATTCAGCAAGGCCTTGAGGGGGGCGCCTGCTTCAATCAGGTTGATCGTTTCCATTGAGAAGGCGGAGAAGGTGGTGAAGCCGCCCAATAAGCCGATCAGCAATCCGGCGCGCCAGACCGGTCCGAGATTCAAGCGCTCCGTGAGCAACACAAACAGTATACCCATCAATAGACAGCCGAGCACGTTGACGGCCAAGGTGCCATAAGGGAATTGCCGGCCCAGTACGGCATGCACCGCGCTGGACATCCAGAAGCGCAGTAACGAGCCGGCGGCGCCACCGGCGGCTATGGCAATGATTTGTGTCACGCTTTATCCTTACTTGTTGGTTTTGTGCATAACGAAATAAATGTTGCAGTCTAGTCGCTCCTTGTCTCTTGAGGGGGGAAGGTTAGGATGGGGGTATTTTACTCACCCCCTCCCTCGCCCTCCCCCCGCGAGGGGGAGGGGACATTATGTTTAGCGTTGGCTCTGGCTTGTTTGTCGAGCTCGCGTAACTGGGCGAGTTTTTCGACGATCTTGATCTCCAGTCCGTGCGCTACCGGATGATAATAGGTTTTCTCTTGCATTGCTTCCGGGAAATAGCGTTCGCCCGCGGCATACGCTCCGGCCTCATGGTGGGCGTAGCGGTAATCCTTACCGTAATCGAGTTGTTTCATCAGGCGGGTGGGGGCGTTGCGCAAGTGCAGCGGGACTTGCAGTGATCCCAGGCTGCGCGCGTCGTCCAGGGCGGCGTTGAAGGCGGTGTAAACGGCGTTGCTTTTGGCGGCGCAGGCGAGATACACGATGGCTTGGGCGATGGCGAGTTCGCCTTCGGGGCTGCCGAGGCGTTGCTGCACGTCCCAGGCCTCGAGGGCGAGTGTCAGCGCGCGCGGATCGGCGTTGCCGATGTCTTCGCTGGCCATGCGCACTACGCGGCGTGCGACATACAAAGGATCGCAACCGCCATCCAGCATGCGCGCCAGCCAATACAGCGAGGCGTCGGGCGAGGAGCCGCGCACCGATTTGTGCAGTGCGGAGATTTGATCGTAAAACGCCTCGCCGTATTTATCGAAGCGGCGCAGACTGCCTCCGCTTAATACGTCGTTCAGTAAGGTCTCGCTGATGTCGTGATCTTCGGCGAGATCGGCGGCGATTTCCAGGAGATTCAACGCACGCCGCGCATCGCCGTCGGCGGCCAGGGCCAGCCGGTCGCGCAACTCAGCGGAGATGCGCAGGTGCAGTTGGCCCAATCCGTGTTCGGCATCGGTCAGGGCGCGATCTATGACCTGTCTGATGTCAGCCGGCTGCAGGGCCTTCAAGACATAGACTCGGGCCCGCGACAACAGTGCGCTGTTGAGTTCAAAGGAAGGATTTTCGGTGGTCGCGCCGATGAAGGTGAAGGTGCCGTTCTCGACGTAGGGCAGAAAGGCGTCCTGCTGTGCCTTGTTGAAGCGATGCGCCTCGTCCACGAACAGCACCGTGGCCTGGCCGAGGGCACGTGCCTGTTGCGCCTTGGCCACCATCTCGCGGATGTCCTTGACGCCCGCCAGCACCGCCGAGATGCTTAAGAACTGGGCGTTGGACTGTCTGGCGATGAGGCGCGCCAGCGTGGTCTTGCCGCTGCCGGGCGGGCCCCAAAACACCATCGAGTGTAGATGACCGGATTCGATGGCCTGGCGCAACGGTTTTCCCGGGCCGAGCAGATGAGATTGGCCATAAAAATCATCCAAGCGTTGCGGCCGCATGCGATCGGCTAAAGGTTGGAACTGTGTAGCGATTTGATTCATAGCTCAGGTGACGATAAGTTTTACCCCGGCGATGGCGAGCACCACGGCGAGCAGGCGGCGCAGTATGGGGCTCGCTAGACGCCGGCTGCCCAGTTCGGCGCCGATCAGGCCGCCTAATACTGCGGCCGGTATCCACCAGGCTATCGGCGCAGGTAAGTAGTTTACGCTGGTTAAATGTCCCAGCAGACCCGCGCCTGAATTAAGCAAAATAAACGGCGCAGCAACCGCCGAGGTGTGGCGCACATCGGCCCAGTGCATGAACAGCAGCAAGGGGCTTAAGAATATACCGCCGCCGACGCCGGTCAGGCCGGATAACAGACCGATAGCCGAGCCGAAGGCAACGGCGATGGGCAGCGAGACTGGCCGGGTCGCCGTAGCGGTTGCGCTGAAGTGGCGCAATAAACGGTAGGCGGCAAACAGCAGCACTGCGCCGACGATTGGTTTATAGAAATGATTGGGCAGGGTGAGGGTGCCGCCCAAGAAGGCAAGCGGCACGGCGCCCGCCGCGAACGGCCAAAACAGCGGCCAGCTAAAATAACCGGCTCGCGAGAAACGCCAGGTGGCAATCGTCGCCACCATGATATTAAGAATCAGCGCCGCCGGCTTCATGACCTCGGGCGTCAGTCCGAACAAGGCCATCGCCGCGAGATAACCGGAGGCGCCGGCGTGACCGACCGAGGAATACAGCAACGCGGCGGCGAAGATCAGTAAAGTCAAAAAGAGCGAATCGGTATCCACAGATGCGGAACGGTCAAGGCCGGCGGATCAGCAACAACGCCGCACGCCGTTCCATTTGCGTTCTTGTTCCTGGTTGAAAAATTCCGCGCGGTTTAAGGGAGTCTCGGCGCGGTGGGCTTGCGCGTGATGAGCAAGGTAGCGCTCATAGGCATCGTCACCGCTGAGTTGGCGGATGATCCTGAAGAAAACTGAAATTTTTTCTCTCAGCATCATTTAATCCCGCACCCAATCTTCAACCAGCCGGCTCGGTATGTGCGGCGATTCGGTCACGGGCAACACCGGTTTGCCGGTCAGGTGGCGCGCGCAGACGCGCAACATGTCGAGCACTACCGTCCACAGCACTAACACGAAAAACAGGGTGAGCCAGGCGTCGAGTTGCTGATTGAAGATCAACTGCGGGGCTACGGCGGCCTTGTCCGGCGGTAGCACACCGGCGGTTAATTTTGCGGAGAGATCATTGGCGGCTGCATAGAATCCGATGCGCACATCAGCACTCACAATCTTTTCCCACGCGGCGCTGCTGGTGACGGTGACTAGCCAGGCCAGTGGTACGCCGGTAACCCAGGCGTATTTCAATTTTCCCGATTTAATTATAATGCCGGTAGCGACCGACAACGCGATGCCAGCGAGCATTTGGTTAGACATGCCGAATAACGGCCACAGGATATTCACGCCGCCGTTCGGATCTATCACGCCGATGTATAAATAATAACCCCAAGCTGCGACGATCACGGCGCTGGTGATGAGCACGGACGGATACCAGGAAGTGCGGCCCATCGGTTTCCACACATTGCCGAGCAAATCTTGCAGCATGAAGCGCCCGACGCGGGTGCCGGCGTCGAGCGTCGTTAAAATAAACACCGCCTCGAACATGATAGCAAAGTGATACCACATGGCGAGCATGGTTTGCCCGAAGGCGCTGCCGAAGAGGCTGGCCATGCCGACCGCCAGCGAAGGCGCGCCGCCGGTGCGCGCGAACAGCGTCGCTTCGCCCATCTGTTGCGCCAGCGCCTTCATCTGCTCGACGCTGACCGGGAAACCCCACGAGGAAATCTTGGCGACGGCGTCCAGCGCCTCTTTGCCGACGATGCCGGCGGGGCTGTTGATGGCGAAGTACACGCCGGGGTCGAGCACCGTGGCGGCGATCATCGCCATGATGGCGACGAACGATTCCAGCATCATGCCGCCGTAGCCGATCATGCGGATGTCACGTTCGTTGCAGATCAGTTTCGGTGTGGTGCCCGAGGCGATCAACGAGTGAAAGCCGGATACCGCGCCGCAGGCGACGGTGATGAATACGAATGGAAACAGCGTGCCGCCGAAGATCGGGCCGCTGCCGTCTATGAACTGTGTCAGCGCGGGCATCTTGATGTCCGGGCGCAGCATCACGATGGCGATGGCGAGCAGAATCACGGTGCCGAGTTTCATGAAGGTGGACAGGTAATCGCGCGGTGCGAGCAACAGCCACACCGGCAGGATGGCGGCGAGGAAACCGTAGCCAATCACAAACCAGGCGAGGGTCAGACCTTCCATGTCGAAATAACTGCGCAAGCTTACATTGTGGTCTATCCAGCCGCCTCCCACCACGGCGAACAGCAGCAAGGCGACGCCGATCAGGGTGGCCTCCAGTACCCGGCCGGGCCGGATGTGGCGCAGATAAAGGCCGATCAGGACCGCGATGGGAATAGTGGCGAACACCGTGGACGTGGCCCACGGGCTGTGTTTCATGGCGTTGACGATGACCAGCCCGAGCACCGCGATCAAAATCACCATAATCAGCAACGTGCCGATCAACGCCGCGGCGCCACCGATCGCGCCCAACTCGTCACGCGCCATCTGACCCAGGCTGCGGCCGTTGCGCCGCGTTGAGAAGAACAGTGTGACCATATCCTGCACACAGCCGCCCAGCACCGCACCGACAAGTATCCATAAAGTACCGGGCAGGTAACCGAACTGGGCGGCGAGCGTTGGACCAACCAGCGGGCCGGGACCGGCGATGGCGGCGAAGTGATGGCCGAACACGATCCAGCGGTTAGTGGGCACAAAGTCGCGTCCGTCGTTGATGCACTCGGCGGGCGTGGCGCGCGTTTCGTCAAGCACCAGCACCTTGGCGGCGATCCAGGCGCTGTAGAAACGGTAGCCAATGGCGTATACACACAACGCTGCGACGATGAACCAGATCGTGTTAATCGCCTCGCCGCGGTGCAGCGCGATGCCGCCGACGGCGGAGGCGCCGAGTAAGGCGATGCCGAGCCATAGTAATAACGTCAGGAAATTTTTAGGCATGTGTTACACCTGATGTGTAGAGACTCTAATCTAACAGGCGCCGAGCGAAATATGAATAGCTTAACAGGCTGTTGAAAAACAGCCTGCGTGTGGCCCACGGATGGGCCACCATTTTTCAAACACGCCGTATGTGTTTGAAAAATGAAGCAAAGCGAAAATCACATTTTTCGCTTTGCGAGTTGA
>JACXTT010003782.1_pt1 | contig 22977 bp, 17 predicted proteins | sample 9270951 | NCBI WGS metagenome assembly JACXTT01 (sample SAMN15532306, study PRJNA645909) | rock metagenome | isolation source: weathered quartz diorite | place: Puerto Rico | collected 2017-06-21
GGAAGTCGTGAATTTCAGTGACAAGTTCGATGCCAGTGTAGCCGCCGCCGACCACGACGAAGGTCAGCATCGCGCGGCGGGCGGCAGAATCCGCCGTGTGATCTGCGTGTTCGCATAAATCGATGATGTGCTCACGCAATTCCACTGCATGCTGGAGAGATTTGTAGTCCCAGGTGTATTCGCACGCCCCGGGAGTATTGAAATATTCTGTGCGCGCGCCGGGTGCCAGGATGAGCGCGTCGTAGTCGATCGGGCCTGAATCAGTGACCAGGAGGCGGTTCGTCACGTCGACCGACCTCACTGCTTCCCTGCGAAAGCGGAACTTCCGCCCGCCGCGAATTTCACGCACGGCCTGGACGATATGGCGAGGATCGGTGTAGCTGGAAGCAATCTGCGGAAGAAGCGGCGTGAACAGCAGATAGTTCTGATCGCTGATCAGCAGAACTTCCGCGTCGCGATCGTGGCGGAAAAGGCTGTCGAGCTGCGTGACGGCTTGCAGCCCTCCGAAGCCCGCTCCGACCACCACTACACGTTTCATGGCGGCATCGAATTTAGCATAAGGCCGCCGAGAACCTCTTCAGGATGCTCGGGCACCCTCAGGACCAGACGCCAGCCGCGCCACGCGCATTTTCCAGCTTTCAAACGGCAGGCCCGTGTCCACCTGCTTCATGGTGATGCAGTGATCCACCGGGCAGACCAACGCGCACAGGTTGCAGCCCACGCATTCGTCTTCGATGATTCGCGGCACATGGACACCCATTCCATTGGGATTCTTTTTCCCGTTGCCCGCGGCTGTGTAAGGCTCGATGCATTGGTGCGCGCCATCTTCGCAGGCGACATAGCAGAGTTGGCAGCCGATACACAGATCGTGATGAATCTCGGCGATGATCTTGTAGTTGAGGTCGAGGTCTCCCCAATCCCGCACATTCGGCAGGGCACGGCCGCGAAAATCCTCAATCGTGCGGAAGCCGTGGTCGTCCATATAGGTGGAGAGGCCGTCGATCATGTCTTCCACGATGCGGAATCCATAGTGCATCGCCGCCGTGCAGACCTGCACTAGTGACGCGCCCAGCGCGATGTGCTCGGCGGCATCGTTCCAATAACCGATCCCTCCGATTCCGATGATTGGGATCTTCACCGCCTTTGCGACGCTCGAAACCAAGTGCAACGCGATTGGCTTCAGCGCCGGTCCGCAGTAGCCACCATGGGAAGACGCCCCGCCTACGCTAGGAGTAGGCGAAAACGACTCCAGGTCCACACTCATAATCGAATTGATTGTATTGATCAGGCTGACGGCGTCAGCTCCTCCTTTTTCCGCAGCGAGCGCGACGCGCGTGATGTCCGTGACATTCGGTGTGAGTTTTACGATCACCGGTGTTTTGGCGGCCTCCTTCACCCAAGTCGTGATCATCTCCGTATACTCGGGCACTTGCCCTACGGACGAGCCCATGCCGCGCTCGCTCATCCCATGTGGGCAGCCGAAATTCAACTCCAGCGCGTCGGCGCCCGCATCCTCAACGCGGCGCACGATGTTGTGCCAGGCCTCGCGCTTCGATTCCACCATGAGCGAGGCAATCACCAGATTCTTGCTGTAGCGTTTCTTGACCTCGGCAAGCTCACGGACGTTGTCTTCGATGGGGCGGTCGCTGATAAGCTCAATGTTGTTGAAGCCCATCATTTTTGAGCCGTTGTAGTCGATCCCGCCGTAGCGAGACGTGGTGTTTACAATCGGCTCACCTATCGTTTTCCATACGGCGCCGCCCCATCCGGCGTCAAACGCGCGCATCACCTGCCCGGCGGTGTTTGTCGGCGGGCCGGAAGCGAGCCAGAAGGGGTTGGGCGATTCGATGCTGCAGAAGTTCACGCGCAGATCAGCCATGGTGCACCTCCGTTGCGGTGACTGGTGACTCGTGATTCGTGGCCCGTGACCCGTGACCGGAAGTACTTGAATCGATCACGAGTGCCAAATCGGAAAATCCCTTTTTCTTCATCCGTGTTTATCTGTGTGCATCCGTGGTTCCAGCGGGTTTTGGGCTAGAGACTCCGAGCCATGTGGCGATTCCTCTAGCCGCGGTCATGCCTTCCGCGACGGCATCGACGACTTCCTTACCGCCGTTCACGCAGTCGCCCCCTGCAAAATATTTGTCGTTGCCTGTCTGTTGCCTACCGTTGGTCACGACCGTACCATTCCCGCGCAACTCGACTCCACGGACGCCTCGCAGAAAATCCGTGACAGGCTTCTGCCCGACGGCGCGAACGACCATATCAACTTCGATCGAGAATTCGCTGCCAGGAATGATTTCGGGAGCGCGCTTTCCTCGAGCATCGGGCGGTCCAGGCTGCGTGCGGATGCACTCGAGCCCAGTCACGACGCCGCCTGAACCGAGGATGCGCACCGGTTGCGTCTGCCATAGAAAACTCACGCCATCCTTCTTGGCCAACTCATATTCATACCGGAATGCCGGCATTTCGTGCTCGCTCCGCCGGTAGATCAGGTACACGATCTCCGCGCCCAAGCGCCGAGCGGCGGTGACGACGTCAATTGCCGTGTTTCCCGCGCCGATGCAGGCGAGTCGGCGCCCCACAACGACCTGCGAGAACGGCAGCATCTTCGTCTGCTTGATCCATTCGAGTGCGCCGCTAACGCCCTCGAGGTCCTCACCGGAAATCTCCATGGCCCAGGTTTCTCCGAGGCCCACGCCGATAAAGATGGCGTCAAACTCCTTTTCGAGCTGAGCGAAGGTGACGTCGCGCCCAATTTCTGTGTTCTGGCGGAACTCAACCCCAAGTGAGCTGACGAGTTCCGCTTCGCGGATGGAATCGGATGCGCGGGTCTTGTAGGCCGCGATGCCGTACGTGTTCAGCCCACCGGGAAGCTCTCCCCGGTCGAAAACCGTCACGCGGAAGCCGTTCCGCGCCAGCTCGGCCGCGCAAGCCAAGGACGCGGGGCCAGACCCGACGCAGGCCACGCTGCGCCCATTGGGCTTTCCCGCCTGAATCAGGCGTATCTTGCGATCGAGAACATGATCCACCGCGAACCGCTGCAGGCGGCCAATTTCAATCGGCCTTTCGCCCTTCTCGTGCATGACGCAAGCACCTTCGCACAAGACTTCGGTGGGACAGACTCGTCCGCAACTCTCGCCGAGAATATTCGCGTCGAGGATGACACGAGCAGCGCCGCACACATTGCCGGTCATGATGCGCTTGATGAATCCGGGCACGTCGATGCGCGTCGGACATGCCTGCGTGCACGGAGCGTCGAAACAATAAAGGCACCGCGTGGATTCGATTGCTGCCTGACGCGAGCTGAACGGCGGCGTGATGTCCGCAAAATTCTGCTCATATTGCTCCGTCGACAATTTCTGCGCGGTTTCGCGAAGGGCCACGGGCCTACCTCACCTCGGGATTTTTCGCCCTGAAACACACAGCCCGGTGGTCGGAATTTCCCACCGGGCGCCGGGGACGAACTTCCAGCGACATTCTAGCATTGCGCGACCGAAGGTAACGCTGGAGAAATCGCGGGCGTCGCGCAAAAGCTGCATCCTTGACCCTGTCGATCAACCACCTGTACGTGACGAGGACCGCAGAGGCGGTGATAATATGAGCGCCTGACTAACCGAGTTAGGGAGCGTGAACCATGCGGCTCAGACTATTTCGAGTATTCACGTTGTTTCTCGTATGCGCGACAGCGTTGTGCTGCGCTGCAGCTGATCGGATTCTGTTTACGCGCGTTGGTCCTTCGGAGGCAAGCCTGTTCGCCTCGAACGCGGACGGGAGCGGGGAGCGAGCACTGACAAAGGGGGAACTCGACTACAATCCGGTGTGGTCACCGGATGGAAAGTGGATCGCCTTCACGTCGGAGCGCAACGGGTCCGCCGATCTGTATCGCATGCGGACGGACGGCAGCGGGTTAGAGCGATTGACAGACGACCCGGCCTTTGACGATCAGGCCGCGTTCTCGCCTGATGGCACACAAATCGTCTTTGTAACGACCCGGGCAGGCGGGAGAGCCAACCTCTGGATCCTCGACGTGAAGACACACCGGGCGAAGCCGCTCACGTCGGGACTGGGTGGCGATTTCCGGCCGGCGTGGTCGCCCGACGGCAAGTGGATCGCCTTTTCTTCCGATCGCGAGAGTTCGCTGCCGATGGCGAAGGGTAGATGGGAGCACCTGCACGTCGTCGATATCTATCTTGTTCAGCCGGACGGCGGTGGATTGAAGCGGCTTTCACGCCACGGCGACTTCTGCGGCAGCCCGAAGTGGTTGCCCGACAGCAAGAGTGTGGTCGCGTATTGCATGTCTGCCGAGGAAACGTGGACCTACCGAATCAATGCGGTGGAGGGGGAAACAACACTCATGCGCATCGATGTCGCAAGCGGAGACGCGACTCCGATGAGCGTGGGTCCTGGAATCAAGATCTTTCCCTCGGTTCTGCCCTCCGGCCAAGTCGCTTATGTCCGAAGGGACGTACATTCGCAGGGCTTGTTCTATTCCAGTGGGAAAACGGGCCCAGTCGGAGACGTGCGCGGGCCATCATGGTCGCCAGACGGAAGCCAAGTCGTGTACAGCAGACCCACATTCTCTTTCGCGCAACAGAAGGCCTGGAGCCGCAATCCAGAGTATGAACTGTACAGAACCAGCCTGCTTCCGGCGTACGACCCAAAGGGCGAGCGCTACGTGTCCACAGGGCTGGCTGAGAATTTTCGCGATACCACGCTGCTGGTGACCGAAGGAGATGGCCCGCCGAAGAAACTGATGGAGAGTAAAGACGAGCTGATTCTCGCGCCGCAGTGGTCTCCGCACGGAGACGCGATCATCTTCGGAATCGGAAAATTCGAGGCGTTTCTCGATTTTACTGTCGGAACGAAGAAGCCGTTCGATCCGGCCAACGGTGGCGCACAGCTCGCGATGATCAACGCGGACGGATCGGGCTTTCGCAAAATCACATCGGGCGCGAACAATAACGGGTTTCCGGCCTACTCGCCGGACGGTAACCGGATCGTGTATCGGACTGCGGGGCCGGATGGCGGGGGGCTTCGCATCATGAATATGGAGGACCGGTCGGTAACCACGCTCACGACGGGGTACGACACTTTCCCCGCGTGGTCGCCGCGGGGCGACCTGATCGCGTTCACGCGGAAGGCGAACGGCGATTTCGATATATTTACGGTCCGGCCGGACGGGAAAGATTTGCGGCAGCTGACAAATTCGAAGGGGAATGACGCGCATCCCGCTTGGTCGTCGGACGGACAGAAGATGGTGTTTACGAGTTCGCGGATGGGGTTCAAAGACGAAGCGCTGTACACGTCGGCACCACAACCGTATGGGGAACTGTTCGTAATGCGATACGACGGGACACAAGTGCAGCAGTTGACGGATAACCAGTGGGAGGATGGAGGCCCGACGTGGCAGCCACGGAAGAAGTGACGGCCGGCGAGCGTCACTGGTGGCTAAGGTGCTGGCGTCGGGAGGGACATGATGAGTTTTGACACGGTCATTCGCGAAGGGACAATTGTTACCGCCACGGACACGTACGCTGGCGACGTCGGGATTAGCAACGGACAGATCACCGCCATCGGCAAGGATCTGCCAGTCGAAAATTCCGGCAAAGCCCTCAGCGCTAAGAATTGTCTCGTGATTCCCGGCGGAATCGACGTGCACACGCACCTGGACATGCCGTTTGGCGGAACGACCAGCGCCGACGATTTCGAAACCGGCACGTGCGCGGCAGCGTTCGGGGGTACGACGACGCTGATCGATTTCGCGATTCAGTACAAGGGCCAATCGCTGCGCCACGCTTTTGATACCTGGATGAAAAAGGCCGAGGGCAAGGCGGTGGCGGACTACGCGTTTCACTGCATCATCACGGATCTTGGCAGTTCGCAGCTCGAAGAAATGGGCGCGCTCGTCCGTGAGGGTGTCTCCACGTTCAAGCTTTTTATGGCCTATCCGGGCGTGTTCATGCTGGATGACGCCACGATCTTCCGCGCGATGCTGCAGGCCGCGAAGCACGGCGGGATGATCTGCATGCACGCGGAGAATGGAGGCGCCATTGATGTCCTGGTGCAGCGCGCCCTGGCGGAAGGCAAGACCGCGCCGAAGTACCACGCCCTCACCCGGCCCGCCACTGCCGAAGGCGAAGCGACGGCGCGTGCCATCGCCCTCGCGGAAATGGCCGGCGCGCCCGTGTACATCGTGCATCTCTCCTGCAACGATGCGCTCGAGAAAGTCCGCGAAGCGCGCGATCGCGGCCTCCCGGCGTACGCGGAAACGTGCCCGCAATATCTGCATCTCTCTCTCGAAAACATGGACGTCCCTGGGTTCGAGGGCGCCAAGTATGTGTTTACGCCGCCGCTGCGCGAAAAATGGCATCAGGAAAAACTATGGCAAGGCCTTGCGCGGGACACGCTGCAGGTCGTATCGACCGATCATTGCCCGTTCTGCTTCAAGGAACAAAAGGAGCTGGGCAAGAACGATTTCACGAAAATTCCGAATGGAGGACCGGGAATCGAGCACCGGCTCAGCCTCGTCTATTCGGGCGGCGTGCACGGTGGAAAATTTTCAGCGAACCGGTTCGTGCAACTCGTCTCGACGGCGCCGGCGAAGCTTTTTGGGCTGTATCCTCGCAAAGGCACGATTGCGGTAGGTTCAGACGCAGACCTCGTGATATTCGATCCCACTGCAGAGCATGTGATCAGCGCCAAGACGCATCACATGCGCGTTGACTACTCGATGTTTGAAGGGATTCGAGTCAAGGGCATGCCGAAAACCGTGCTCTCGCGCGGCCGCGTCATCGTCGATGATGGAGCTTTTACGGGCCGTCCGGGTGCCGGGGAATTTCTCCGGCGGAAACCCTATTCCGGCACTGCGTAGACACACTTTCTACTGGCGGTAGACTCCATAGATCCAGGGAATGCCCACAGCTCCCTTCTTCGCTTGAATGACGACGTCGTCTCCTTTGTGAAAGCGATCGTAGTCGTTCTGGTCCACGGAGATGTGCTCAAAGCGCCGACCCATGCGCCACGACGTAACCACCAGGCGCCGGCTGCGCGGAAACACACCTATTGAAACTTTCCCTTCCACCGTTGCTGGAATTCGAACGGGAAGCGAGGTATCAAGCTTCCCATTGAAAAATAACAGGCCCGCAAAAATCCACGGCACGGGAATCATGCCGAAGTAGACGCGCTTCATGGCCTCAACTTCCTGGCGCTTCCGCGCGCGGTAGTCAACCCAGTAGGCGAGCGCGAGAGAAAGGAAAAAAACGGCGCCGCCAAAGATCATGATGGCATCGAGTTCAAGGGCGGGAAATTCCTGACTGGCCAAAACAAAAAGGATGATGCCAACCAGGAAAACGGCGGTTCGCCGGACCAGTCGCCGCCGCAACACGAATTCGGCCGCGGCTGAAGTCAGTCCGCACGAGGAACACTGATCGGCAGTGCGATCAGCACCGCAATCGAGGCACCGGGTCATACCGGGGGCAAATTCGCCAAAAGCATTTCGAGCTGCGCCTTTCCAGCTTCCTCCGCCACTTCAAAAGAGACCGCAATCCCGTTTGGCTCAACCCTCGCGACCGTGCAATTGAGCCATAGGTCGGGATCCAGGACGAGACGCGCGCGAAAAGCAGCCCCAACCCACAGCGGCTGCGTCATCTCCACAAAAAGCCCTCGCGGGCCGATGTCTCGCACGACTCCTGTCAGGAGGGCGGAGCCCCACTCCATTTCAATATTCCCACGGAATTTCTTGCGCTGCCAGCGGCGGCGGTCCGTCTTGGCGACGACTTCCTCCACGGGCTGGGTGGTCATGGATTGCCCCCGAGTGCAGGATGCTATTTGGCGGGTGAGAGGGTGTCAAGTTTCGAACGGAATTCAGAGCAACCGGCACTGAGTTATGCCTTTGTTCTGTTAACCAGTTCCTCGCGAAGCCGCGCTCGCACATACCCTTGTAGCCGCGCCAGGCGCAACAGGTCCTCGACCTCGCGGCGCGGCAATCCCAGCGCTAACGCGGGCACGCGCTCCGGGGGCACGCGAGGGTGACGCAGCAACGCCACGCGGACGTTGACCAGCTTCGACCATTTGTCGTGTTTCGCCACGGCGCTCACAATTCGCACCGGAAGAGCCTCGCCGGCTAGAGCCCTCAGAAGTTGCGACTCCGTGAGGAATGCATTGTCGAGGGCGGCGAGAGCCGCCTGCGTCGTTCCTTCTGCAATGAGTCCCGCCGCAACGTGCGCCGATCCGCGCCTCGCAAGCATCAATTTGTGGCCCAAGGGCAATTGAGGTAACCGGGCCAGGACGCGCTCGTCCGCGAGTCGCCGCAATTCCATGGAAGAAGTGGGCAAGAGGCTGATCCGCACCAGGTCCATCAAGTGCAAATCTCGCAGCAGGCGCATCGCGATGAGGCGGGGCGTGTGCGGATGAGCCGCGAGCCCCAGCCTGACACGGTAGGCGCCGCGCCAAGTCTTGCGCTTGCTGATTTCCTCGAGCAGAGTGCTTGATAAATCCTTTCGCTGGAGCAACAGACAGGCGTGGGTCTCGTCGAATGCAGGATTGTCGATCAAGGAGCGGAGGGCATCTTCGGCGCTCGAGGCGACAAGGTCGGGAATGGCTTCGGGGGCCAGTGCCTCGGTAGCGGGCGCATCGGAAGCATCTTCAGGCTTCATGTGTCTTGGCTTGCGAAGACGATGGGGGAAGTCGCGCGGGCCCGATCGTTCGGAGAATTCTCGACACCGCTGGCGTTCAGTAGAACGCATGCGGTCTTTGTTCCGCCACCGTCAAACCCTATAGAGTAGGACATAGCTCCCTATCGCGACTCGTCACATCGAAAAGCGGAGCAGCGATGCGCTTGACGCCGCTCAGATGCACACCTATATTCGCGACGCCAACATGCGCCTCACCGCCCTGGACCTCGCGATCATCGTCGCCTACCTGGTCGGCATCACTCTCTTTGGCATTGCATTCCGGCGTGGGCAGAGCACCGTCCGCGACTATTTCTTGGGCGGACGCACGGCACCATGGTGGGCGCTAGCGCTTTCGATTGCAGCGACGGAGACTTCGACGCTCACCATTGTCGGCACGCCGGCGCTGGCCTTTGCTGGGAATCTGACGTTCCTGCAACTCGTGCTCGGATACCTTGTGGGCCGCGTGGTGATCGTCCTGGTGTTTCTGCCTCACTACTTCCGTGGAGAATTCTATACAGCCTATCAACTGATGGAAAGGCGCTTTGGCGCAAGGGTAAAGGCGGTGGCCGCATCGACATTCCTCGTGACACGCGTTCTAGCGGAAGGCGTACGCATTGCGGCCATTGCTCTCGTCGTTACGGTGGCGCTGGGCACCGGGCAGCGCGTGTCGATCCTGCTGATCATGGCTCTCGTGTTGATCTATACATTCGAGGGTGGCATGAAGGCTGTGATCTGGACCGACGTCGTGCAATTCCTTCTCTACTTCTGGGGCTCGCTCGCTGCATTCTTTCTCTTGCTGCATCGCATTCCGGGAGGATGGGAAACAATCGTTGCCGTGGCCGCGCCTGCAAGCAAACTCCGCGTCTTCGATTTCTCGTTTAGCCTTGGGAATCCGGCGAGGCTCTACACATTCTGGTCGGGCTTGATCGGAGGAACGTTCTTCACCATGGCAAGCCATGGCACGGATCAAACCATCGTGCAGCGGCTCCTCGCCGCCAAATCCGAACGCGAAAGCAAGATGGCTCTGCTTGCAAGCGGCGTGATCATTCTTGTTCAGTTCACGCTGTTTTTGGTTCTCGGCGTCATGCTCTACGCTTGGCAAGGCGCCCCAGCCTTGGTTCCTGGGCGCAGCTACGATTCAGTCTTCCCCGAATTTATCGTCGCCGCAATGCCGAGCGGCGCGCGCGGGGCGGTTCTCGCGGCCATCCTAGCTGTCGCCATGTCCAATGCCAGCGGCTCGCTCAATTCCCTGGCGGCGTCAAGCGTAGTCGATTTCCAGGAACTGCGGGGCGCGACGGGTATCAGCCAAAACCCCAAAGGCTTCCTGCAACGTTCGCGATGGATGACGCTCGTCTGGGGAATCGCGCTTGCGGCCCTGGGCACGATCCAGTGGGGGCCCATGCTCAACACAGGATTGAATATTGCCGCGATCACATTCGGAAGCCTGCTCGGACTCTTCCTCTTGACCTTTCTCTTTTCGCGAGCCACCGCGGCGGGCGTTATCACCGGCATGTTTGTGGGGCTCGCCGCCATTCTGTACGTCCAATTTCGCAAGCTGCTCCTGTGGCCCTGGTACGTCCCACTCAGCGCGGGAATCACATTCCTGACTGGAGCCCTTGCGAGCCTAGCAACGCGGCAATCCGCCAGGGCGGGGGAACCCGGATGAGCGACGGCAAGAGTCTCGATCTTGTTCGCGGGCTGGGCAAATGGTCTTCCGCCGCGATCGTCGTCGGCACGATGGTGGGAACAGGAATCTTCCTGAAGCCAGCGGAAATGGCCGCCGACGCCGGGTCCTTGCTCATCGTGCTCGCGGCGTGGGTGGTGGGCGGAGTGCTGTCGCTCTTCGGCGCGCTCGCATATGCTGAGTTGGGCGCCGCCCTTCCCGAGGCGGGTGGCGACTACGCCTACTTGCGCGAGGGGTTTGGCCCAGTGTGGGGCTTTCTGTTTGGTTGGATGCACTCGATCGTTGGGAGGCCTGCATCGCAGTCTTCCATCGCGGCGGGACTGTTGCGATTTTGCGGGTTTCTGGTGCCTGCGATCGCTGCGCCTATCTTTACGACGCGAGTTTCATTGCCAGGCTTGAACGCGCCTTACGTTTTTGCCTTCACGTGGGCGCAGCCGCTGGCAGTGGTGGCGCTCGCCGCGCTCGCGTTCATCAATTTTCTGGGCGTGCGCCAGGGCGGACGGCTACAAGTCATTCTGACCGTGATCAAAGTTTCCTCCGTCGCCGCGATCGCGGTCTTCGGACTGGCGCTGGCGCGGCCGGGCGGCGTCGGGCTGCATCCATTCTTTCCGGCTAGCTATACGGCCGCCACAGTCACGGGATTCTTTGGCGCGCTGGCCGCGGCGCTTTGGGCGTATGACGGCTGGGGCGACCTCAACCTCGTCGGCTCGGAGATCGAGGATCCGCAGCGAAACATGCCGCGCGCCCTCATCCTTGGCGTGATGTTTTGCATTGGGCTGTTCATCCTGTTCTGTTTGGCGGCGCATTGGGCACTTCCCTTCTCGGCCATCGCGCAATCCGAGCACATAGGTTCTGACCTAATCGCCCAGGTCTCCGGACGCAATGTGGCTCTGTGGGTGACGCTGGCGATGGTCATTTCAGCGATTGGCACACTCAACGCGTCAACCCTCTCGGGCGCGCGCGTGCCGTACGCGATGGCTCGGGACGGCTTGTTCTTCAAAGGGACAGCGCAGATTCATCCTCAGTTTCGAACACCAGGCCGCGCGCTCCTGTTCGAATTTGTCCTAGCTAGCCTCTTCGCCATGTCGGGAACGTTCGAAGACCTCACATCTCTGTTTCTTTTTGCGAATTGGATTTTCTACGGTTTGGCAGTCGCCGCGATGATCCGCATGCGACGCACGCACCCGGACCTGCAGCGGCCGTATCGGTGCTGGGGATATCCGTGGGTGCCGGTGCTGTTCGTGTTGGGCGCGGCAGTGCTGACGGTCACTCTGTGGATGGCGCGGCCCGTGCGCTCGTCAATTGGTCTCGCGCTCATGGTTTCCGGACTGATTTTCTACCGGCACTGGCGAGGGAAGCGGCTCGGGGCTGCCTAGTCTTACGTCTTACTTGGCAACAGCGACGCGTGAGAAGAGCGAATGAGCTTTGGGCAGATGTGCTCGCGCTCGCTTGCGGCTATGAATCGCATCGGCGAGAACCGCCATTCCAGCTGCGAGGCGTGGTCCCGGTCGTGAAAAATAGCCTGACGCTTCGACCACAAACAAGCGGTCATTTCTGACGGCTGGTAAGTCATCCCATGCACACGGCAGCGTGAGATTCTGGAACTCCGCCTGCGCCGCCGTGAGGCTATAGCCGCAAGGCATGATGAAGATTACCTCGGGCCGCGCGGCGAAAATCGTTCCCCATTCCACGCGGAAAGACGGCCTCCCCGCGTGACCTAGAACATCTACCCCGCCTGCGCGGTCCACCATTTCCGGAACCCAGTGCCCGGCAACGTAGGGCGGATCGAGCCATTCGAGGCAAACGACTCGCGGCCGTTCCGACCCGCGAACCGATTTTTCGACGCGGGCTATCTCCGCTTCGAAGCGAGCAACCACAGTCCGCGCCTCGCGCCGACGGTTCGTCGCTTCGCCGACCGCTTGAATATCCGCGCAAACATCGGCCAGGGAATGCGGGTTGAGCGTAACGACTTGGGGCTGGCGCTTCAGGCGTGCCAGCGCCGCGCCCAGATCATCGGGTGTCGCGGCGCAAACGTGGCAAAGATCCTGCGTGACAATGAGGTCCGGTTCGATCGCGCGCAGGAGTTCGAAATCAACGCTGTAGAGACTCTCACCGCGATCGAGGAATTCGCGCACCTGGCGGTCAATGTCGGCGGCGCTTCCGGTGTGAGTGATGCGAGAACGGATCAGAACAGGTTTCGACCGCGCCTCAGCCGGGAAATCGCACTCGTGGCTGACGCCCGCGACTTGTTCGCCCAGGCCGAGGGCAAACAGAATTTCCGTCGCGGAAGGTAGCAACGAGCAAATCTTCATGCCAGCAATCTACCACCAAAAAGGGCGCCAGCGCCGCTCTTGTTCGCCCTTGCCTCCCTGCCTCCTTGCTTCCTCGCCTCTTGACCCCGGCTGCCCTGCTCCTCTCTTAGCGATACAGCAAGTACCTTGCCCGTACTTTGCGAAATTCTTCGAGATCCCTGCCCCATCTCGCCACGATCGCTGCCGGAGCCACGCCTCCAACGAGCTGTTTGATCGTGGTGGCATTTCCCACGAGTTCGATCATTTTTGAAGGATCGAATTTGTCAGGATGCAGTTTCCTCAGCGCAGAGGCAATTTCGATACCCATACGCATCGGTTCCAGCGAATTGCGGTTCGTTAGGACAGCTCTGACGCCCTCGCACCGCTCGCCCTTGTAGAGAGCGGCAGTAGGTGTGAATTTCTCTGGCTCGAATTGCACACCGGGGATCGCGCGGCGGTTGAGTTCCGCCGCGAATTCCTCGCTGTGAATCCACGGCGCGCCCACAACCTCAAAAGGGTGGTCGGTTCCACGCCCCACCGACACGCCGCCTGCCTGCAGAATTTCCACGCCTGGATAAAGGATGCCCCCGCCGAGCGATCGCAGGTTGGGAGAAGGGTTCACCCACGGCAGGCCTGTGTCATCAAACCAAGACGAGCGCTGCCAGCCCCGCATACGAATAATATGAAGGTCGCAGCCGATTTTGTTTTCGGCGTTGAACATCTGCGCCATTTCGCCGAGCGTCATCCCCATCCGCACCGGCATCGGAAAATAACCGACAAGATTCGTGCGATCGCGATCGAGTACCGGACCCTCGATGCGCTGGCCCCCGAGTGGGTCGGGACGATCCAGTACGTAAAATGCGACGTGATGCGCCGCTGCGGCCTCCATCGCGTAGCCCAGGGTCGTGATGTAAGTGTAGAAACGGACGCCGGCGTCCTGGAGGTCGAAGACCAGCGTGTCGATTCCCTCCATCATGGCGTCGGTCGGCCGCAACGTTTCTCCGTAGAGGCTGTAGACAGGCAGGCCGGTCGCTTCGTCGGTTGACGAAGCAACACGTTCATCGAGCGTCCCGCGAATTCCATGTTCAGGGCTGAATAGAGCGACGAGCTTCACGCCCGGCGCGTGGGCCAGCAGGTCGATGGTGCTGCGACGATTGCGGTCAATTCCGGTCTGATTCGTAATGAGCCCGACTCGTTTGCCGACAAGTGGAGCAAATCTCTGCGCTTCGAGCACATCGATCCCGGTGAGCGTCTGCTCGCTCCCCGCGGCGGTCGTTTGGAACCACGGATGCACACAGATGAGCACGGATAAAAACAAGAATAGAGAGAAAGAGGGCTTCGTGGCGCACTTCCAGGACTTGCGCAAACACATCGAAGGGTGGTTCATCAGAAGCGGAAATCTCGATCTGAAGAATCCCAATTTTGACTTTGGGTTTTCATCCGTGTTTATCTGTGTGCATCCGTGGTTCCAAACGCATTTGTCAGCCCTTTCCGCGGATGCTATAAATGACCGCGGCATGCGGGCGACCAGACTGGAATCCGCGCGATGCGAAACTTAAGCCGCTGGTCCCTGCTGCTTGCATTCCTGTTCATGGCCACCACGAGCCGCACACAAAAATCTCCGCGCGCGCCTACCGCGACAAAGCCAGCAAGACTTTCTCCCGAGGGCGAGCGCTGGGTCGCGCAGACCCTGAAGAAACTTTCGCTCGACGAAAAGATCGGGCAGCTCTTCGCCGTCTGGGCCTATGGCTCGTTTCATTCCACCGAAAGCCAAGACTACAAGGACCTCGTGCGCGATGTCGAGGAGAAGCACATTGGGTCGTTCGCGATCCAGACCCAAGGGTCGCCGCTCGGAATTCCCGAGCGCAGCCAAGTGTACCCAACTGCAATCCTTGTGAACACGCTCCAACGCCACGCGAAGGTGCCACTACTTGTGGCCGCGGACTTCGAGCGCGGTACCTGCATGCGCGTTGCGGAGGGCACGTCTTTCCCCCATACAATGGCCGTGGGCGCGACAGGCCGCCCAGAGGACGCTTACACGATGGGCAAAATCACCGCGCTCGAGGCCCGCGCCGTGGGCGTGCCCTGGATTTTTGCGCCTGATGCTGACGTGAACAGCAATCCACAAAATCCCATCATCAATACGCGCTCGTTTGGCGAAGATCCGGCGAGGGTTGCCGAATTTGTCGCTGCATTCGTGCGTGGCGTGGAAGAGAATGGCGGCCTCGCCACCGCCAAGCACTTCCCGGGCCACGGCGATACGAGCACGGATTCTCACCTGGATCTCCCCGCAGTGACGAGCGACCGCGCGCATCTTGAGCAGGTGGAGCTCGCGCCGTTTCGCGCCGCCATCGCCGCAGGCGTGAGTACGATCATGACCGGCCACCTTGCCGTCCCAGCGCTCGAACCCGACCCGGACCTGCCCGCGACGATGTCTGCCACAATTACGACAGACCTACTGCGCCACCAGATGGGCTTCGACGGCCTCGTAGTGACGGACGCGCTCGACATGGGCGGCGTGACGGTTCGCTATCCGCCCGGCGAAGTCGCGGTGCGCTCAATCCTTGCCGGTTCCGATGTTCTGCTGGTGCCGCCCGTGCTGGACGCCGCTCTCAGCGCGGTGCACGACGCTGTTGCGTCCGGGCGAATTCCGATGGCGCGGCTTGACGAGGCGGTTACCCGCGTCCTTCGGGCCAAGGCGAAGCTCGGCCTCTACAAATCGAAACTCGTCGACGTCGACGCGCTTGCGGGCAAATTCGACCGGCCGGAATTTGATCGCGCGGCGCTTGACATCGCCGACCGCGGCATAACTCTGCTGCGCGATGATCAACACATCCTCCCGCTCGATTCGACGAAGCCGCAGCGGGTCCTGCTCGTAGCGGTTTCGGGCGATAGCGACCCCTACCCCGCGGGCAACCTAGAAAGTGAAATTCGCTGGCGCGTTGATTCGCTGTCGACGGTTCGGATGGACACACGCTTCGTCCGCGCTGAGATGGCGAAACTCCCTTCGCCCGATACATATGACGTGGCAGTTGCCGCGATTTTCGTTCGCGTGACCGATCGCAAGGGCAGCGTCGGGTTGCCGGATGACGAAGCCGCAGTCGTCGATCGCCTGCTTGCAGCGGGCAAACCCGTTGTCGTGGCCTGCTTTGGCAGTCCGTATCTTGCGGAGCGTTTTCCTGCCGCAAAAACGTGGATCTCAGCGTTCAGCACGGTCGACGTCGCGCAGTGGGCGATGGGCCGCGCGCTCTTCGGCCAAACGGCTGTGCGCGGCCGCCTGCCGGTGAGCGTGCCCGGGGTTGCCGCGCTTGGCGCCGGACTCGATCGCCCCGCAAATCCCATGAATTTGCGCGAAGCCACGCCGCAAGCGGAGGAAAGGCTCGATCGTGCTTACGATGTCCTTAACCGCGCAGTTGACGATCACGCATTTCCGGGCGGGGTACTAGCGGTCGGCTACCGCGGAGAACTGGTTCTTCGCGAATTCGGCCGACAGGCGTACGACGCAAGCTCGCCGGCCGTCAACGTGGACACGATTTACGACGCGGCTTCGCTGACGAAGCCCGTTGTAATGGCGACCCTCGTCGCTACGCAGGTGGAAGCGGGCCACATTGCCCTCGACTCGCCAGTATCGCGTTTTGTTCCCGAATGGAACGATGGCTCCAATCCCGACTGGCGCAAGGGAGTCACGATCCAGCATTTACTGACGCATTCTTCCGGCCTGCCCGCGCACAAGGACTATTTCCTTTCGCTCCATTCCGAGCGCGAATTCATCGCCGCGATCTGCCGCGAGCCGCTCGAGTATGCGCCGGGAAGCAAAACGGTTTACTCCGACCTGGGTTTCATCCTGCTTGGAGAAATCCTCAAACGCGTAACCGGCAAGACGATCGATCAACTTGCCGGGGAGCAAATCTTCGCGCCTCTAGGAATGACCGGCACGATGTTTAGGCCGCCGAAGAACTTGGTGAGCCGAGTCGCGCCGACCGAGAATGACGCCACGTTCCGGAAGCGCCTGATCCGGGGAGAAGTGCACGACGAAAATGCCTTCGCCATGGGCGGCGTCGCGGGACACGCTGGGATGTTCGCGACGGCGTCTGACCTCGCGGCTTTCTGTCAGATGCTCCTCAACGGCGGCATTTATGAGCACCACCGGTTGCTGAACCGCACTACAATCTCGCAATTCACCGCCCCTCAAGCGCTTGCTGCAGGCACACGCACCCTCGGGTGGATGGTTCCGACGCCCGACTCCTCGAGCGGCCACTATTTTTCACCGCGCAGTTATGGCCATCTCGGCTTCACAGGCACGTCTATTTGGATTGATCCGGACCGGCAGCTTTTCGTTATTTTGCTCACCAACCGGGTTTATCCCACCCGCGGAAACGACAAGATTGCCGGCGTGCGTCCTGCTGTGCACGATGCTGTGATCGAGTCACTGGGCCTCGCAACCGCGGCTAGATAGCTCCTCGCTCCTGACGATGCTGGCGCCATCCCAGACATGAAGCAGCCGACAGCAACGGAGAGTCGGAATCCGCGGACTCGCGGGATTGACGCCAAATCCACGATAGGAATCCTGCGCGCCATTCATCGCGAGGACGCGTCGGTGGCGGGAGCTGTTGCCCGCTCTCTTCCTTCGATCGCCCGCGCCGTGGACACGATCGCCGGTGCGCTCCGACGCGGGAGGCGTCTGTTCTACGTGGGAGCAGGAACGAGCGGACGCCTCGCGGCGCTCGATGCCGCCGAACTTCCGCCCACATTCGGCACGCCTGCGGGCATGGTCCAGGCCGTGATCGCCGGAGGCCGCCGCGCTCTCACAAACGCCGTTGAAGGCGCGGAAGACAATCGCGCCCAAGGCGCTCGTGACTTAGCCGCACGCCGATTGCGCGCAGGAGATGTTGTCGCTGGAATCGCCGCCAGCGGCGGGACACCCTACGTGCTTGGCGCGCTCGAATACGCAAGGAGAAAAGGCGCGACCACGATCGGCATTACCTGCAACCCGCGAGCTCCGATTACTCAAATCTCGAAAATAGCCGTCGTCACCCAGACCGGTCCCGAAGCTATCACCGGCTCGACCCGGATGAAGGCCGGCACAGCGCAGAAGATGGTCCTAAACATGCTCTCTACAGCAACGATGATTCGCCTTGGCCGCGTTTACGACAACTGGATGATCGGCGTGGACCTGACGAATCGCAAGTTGCAAGCGCGGGGGTTGCGGATCCTGATGGAGGCGTCCGGAGCGGGTGTGGTTGATGCGGCACGCGCCGTGCGTCAGTCCGGACACAACCTGCCCCTTGCGCTCATAATGTTAAAGACAGGAGCAAGCGCGCGGCGGGCAATGCGCATGTTGCGCGATACCCACGGACATGTCTACCACGCGATTCAGAGTATCCAAGCAAGCGCAAAGCACCGGCGCCCGGCACATGGATAAACTTCTGATCGAAGGCGGAAGGCCCCTGGAAGGATCGGTGCGCATTAGCGGCGCCAAGAATTCCGCCCTGCCGGCGATGGCCGCAGCGCTGCTGACCCGAGATCGGGTAGAACTGGAAAACATCCCCCGTGTGCGCGACATCATCACGATGGGCAAGCTGCTGGCGCACCTTGGGGCATCCGTCGAGACGCCTGAGATTCCGCCTGCCGCGATGGCCATCGAGGCCGAAGGAATCAACGGGGCCGAGGCGCCGTACGAGTTGGTGAAAACCATGCGGGCGTCAATCCTGACGCTCGGGCCTCTTGTGGCGCGCACCGGGCACGCCCGAGTCTCGCTTCCCGGCGGATGCGCGATCGGCGCTCGCCCGGTGGACCTGCATCTGAAAGCGCTCGAACAGATGGGCGCCGAAATCGGGATGTCGCACGGGTACGTCGAGGCGCGCGCTCCCAAGGGCGGCCGCTTGCCTGGCGGTCGCGTCTTTTTCGAGAAGATCACGGTTACCGGCACCGAGAACGTTCTTATGGCGGCGTCGCTCGCTCAAGGCGAAACGGTCATCGAGAATGCGGCGCGCGAGCCCGAGATTGGTGACCTGGCCGATCTTCTAATCAAAATGGGCGCGAAGATCGAAGGCGCGGGCACGCCCACAATTCGTGTGCACGGCGTAGACAAGCTTCACGGAGCGAAGCACGCCACCATCCCCGACCGCATCGAAGCCGGCACGTTCCTCGTCGCCGGGGCCATCACAAACGGTGAGCTCGAGCTCACGAACTGCATGCCGGAACACCTCACTTCGATCATCGCCAAGTTGCGCGAAACCGGCGTCGATATCAAAAAGACCGGCCCCGGCACACTCGTCGCGCGCGGCGCGAGAAAGCTTGTCGCCGCCGACGCTTGCACCGAGGAATACCCTGGCTTCGCGACGGACATGCAGGCGCAGTTCATGGCCCTCATGACCCAGGCGCAAGGAACCTCGGCAATCACGGAGACGATCTTTGAGAACCGCTTTCTGCACGCGAGCGAGATGATCCGGATGGGCGCGAGTATTTCCGTCGAAGGACGCCGCGCCGTGGTGCACGGCCCCACGCCGCTCTCGGGAACCGGCGTGATCGCGTCAGACTTGCGCGCGAGCGCTTCGCTTGTCCTGGCCGCGCTTGTCGCGCGAGGCGAAACCATCGTTGACCGCGTCTACCACATTGACCGCGGTTACGAGCGAATCGAGGAAAAACTCGCCGCCGCAGGCGCCAGCATCCGCCGCATCGCATAAGTAGGACAGGCTTCAGCCTGTCGGTTTTTCTGTCGCTGGAATCCGAATCTGCCAACAATAGAAATGGGGAGACGTTGCCGTCTCCCCATGCGCGGGTGACCTACAGCACGCAGCCAGTTTACGTTCCCGCCGCTTCCTTCTGTTGCTTTTCACGCTGCTCGCGCAGCACTGCCTTGCGTGACAAGCGAATCTTGTTGCCCTCGATCGCAAGCACCTTCACCAGGACCTGATCGCCGAGCTTCAACGCGTCGCGCACGTCGCGGAGCCGTTGCTCCGCAATTTCGCTGATGTGCAGCAAGCCATCCGTGCCGGGGAAAAGTTCCACGAACGCGCCAAAGTCCGCGAGGCGCACAACCTTGCCGAGATAGGTCTTGCCAATTTCGGCAGAAGCGGTCACTTCCCGGATCATCTGCAGTGCTTGGTCGGCGGCCGTGCCGCTGTTCGCGAACACGTGCACCTTGCCGTCGTCCATCACGTCGATCTTTACCCCTGTCGCCTCGATGATCGAGCGAATCTTCTTCCCGCCCGGCCCAATCAGGTCGCGTATCTTGTCCGTGGCGATCTGCAATTGGTACAAGCGAGGAGCGAAGACGGACATCTTCGGCCGCGCCGCCGAAATCGTTTGGTCCATGATGTCGAGAATTTGCAAGCGGGCGCGCCGCGCCTGTTCGAGCGCCTGCCGCATCAGCGCCACACTGATGCCGCCTACCTTGATGTCCATTTGGAGTGCGGTGATCCCGGATCGCGTGCCGGCGACCTTGAAATCCATATCCCCGTAGTGATCTTCCGCGCCTGCGATGTCGGTCAGGACCGCGTGCTTGTCGTCCTCGACCACGAGCCCCATCGCGATGCCCGCGCACGCCGACGTGATCGGCACGCCCGCGTCCATAAGCGAGAGCGAGCCGCCGCATACCGTGGCCATGGAAGAAGACCCGTTCGACTCCATGATGTCGGAGACCAACCGCATGGCGTAGGGGAAGTCAGCCTCCGGCGGCAGAAGGTTCATGAGCGCGCGCTCGGCAAGCGCTCCATGTCCTATTTCGCGGCGGCCCGGCCCGCGCAGGAATTTCACTTCGCCGACGGAAAACGGCGGGAAATTGTAGTGCAGCATGAAGCGCTTGAACGCTTCATCCTCAAAGAGCAAATCGAGCCGCTGTTTGTCTTCTTTTGTGCCCAGCGTTGTTGTCGCGAGCGCCTGGGTTTCACCACGCGTGAACAGCGCCGAACCGTGCGCCCTCGGCAGGACTCCCACTTCACACGTGATCGGACGAATCTCATCAAACGCGCGGGCGTCGGGACGCCGATGGCGCAAGAGAATGTCCTCACGGAAATAGCGCTCGCGGAGCCGCTCGAACGCGCGCTGGGCCAACACACGGCGCTCTTCGTTTTCCTCAGGAATTGACTCGACGACTTCCTTCTTCAATTCGTCGATGAGGTGATAGCTTTCTTTCTTCGGATATTTGGCGGTGTCGAGCGCATCGTGTAGCTTCGCGCCATACTTCTGTTCAATTTCCTTGGCCAGTGCTTCGTCAAACGACAGCGGCTCGACGGTCACTTTGGTGGGCCTGACCTTGTCGTGAAGTTCGCGGATCGCGCCGATGATGTGCTTGATCTGGTCGTGCCCGAATTGCAGCGCGTCCGCCACCGTGTCCTCGCTGACCTCGCTCGCGCCGGCTTCCACCATCACGATGGCCTTCTCTGTGGCCACGACCACGATGTTGAGCAGGCTCGTTTTCTGTTCGGCGACGGTGGGGTTCGCCAGGAATTTTCCTTCGAGGAGACCAATACGCACTGCTGCGACGGGATCGGTGAACGGCAGATCAGAAACATACGCGGCGGCGGACGCTGCCGTAATGGCAATCATGTCCGGATCGTTTTCGCTGTCGGCGGACAGAACCATTCCGACAATCTGTGTTTCATTCCGCCACGCCTCGGGGAAGAGCGGGCGGAGCGGGCGGTCGATCATCCGTGAGGTGAGAATTTCGCGCTCGGAAGGACGCCCTTCGCGCTTGAAAAATCCACCGGGAATTTTTCCTGCGGCGTAAGTGTACTCGCGGTAATCCACGGTCAGGGGAAGAAAATCACGCTCATTCGGTTTGCTATCCATGCAGGCGGTGACGAGCACCATCGTGTCGCCATACCGTGCCACAATGGCTCCATTGGCTTGCTTTGCAATTTTTCCGGTTTCCAGTGTCAGCGTGCGTCCGCCGACCTCAACGCTCACGAGGTGAGGAGCTGCTTGCGTCATATTGATTCAAGTCCTTTCGATCATCGCGCGCGCTCCGTTTCATTCGGACGCTGCGCGCGGCAATTCTTTCGAGTGCGGGAGAGTTACGTCCCGTATTGTCGGGAGGAGAAAAACGACGGCGAGGCCTTGGGCGAATCCTGCCTACAAAAAAAGCGGCCGGGCACTCCTGCCACGAGCCGCCAGAACTCTGCAGAACTCCGCGTAGATCGGGAGATGTACTTCGCGCGACAGCGCGCCGTTTGGGAAACAGCTACTTACGCAAACTAAGGCGTTCGACAATCTCGCGATACCGATCCGGGTCACGACGGTTGAGGTAATCCAAAAGACGGCGACGCTTGTTGACCATCATGATCAATCCGCGCCGTGATGCGTGGTCCTTAAGGTGTGACTTCAGGTGCGTCGTCAGGTAGTTGATTCGCTCGCTCAACAGCGCAATTTGCACTTCCGGCGAGCCCGTGTCCTTCACGTGCATCCGATACTGCTCAATCAACATTGACTTGGCTTCTCTCAAGTCGTCCTCTCCGCCCAACCCACGTGATTGCGCGTTCGTTTCGTCTTCTCTTCGACTCTAGCAGCCTATCACAGGCTCACCGGGACAAGCAAAATATTCTTCTATGGAAAGCCTTTCGAACAGTAGGAGATAGCCCCAGTCTCCATCTCGTACTCTCCGTGTGCTCCGCGGCAGGTTGTTGCTGCTTTGAGCGGAAACAAAGTCCAACAGAGAGCGCAGAGAGAACCGAATGCATTAAGACGAGGGGGGCTATTTTGCGCGGATTAAGGACAGAAATTCTTCCCGAGTCTTGGGATTATCTTTGAATGAGCCCAGCATGGCGCTGGTTACCGTGTGCGAGCTTTCCTTTTCGACTCCGCGCATCACCATGCAGAGATGACGCGCCTCGATGACGACGCCGACGCCGAGTGGCGTGATTTTCTGTTGGATGGCGTTCGCGATCTGATTGGTCAACCGCTCCTGAATCTGCAACCGCCGCGCGAACATATTCACGAGCCGGGGAATCTTCGATAGTCCGACGACTTTCTTCTCCGGAATATATGCCACGTGGCATTTGCCGAAAAACGGGATCACGTGGTGCTCGCACAGGCTGTAGAACTCGATGTCCTTGACGATCACCATCTGGTCGTAACACACGCTGAACATCGCTCCATTCAGCAGCTTTTCGGGATCCTGATGGTAGCCGCTCGTCAGAAATCGCAACGCCTTCTCAAACCGCTCGGGAGTGTGGCGCAGGCCGTCGCGTTCCGGATTTTCGCCGATCTGGCGTAGGATTTGCCGCATCAGGCTGGCGACCGATTCCGCTCTTTCGGCCACGACTGGTTCGGTCAAAGTCAATTCCTCAACTCGTTTTCGGTCTTCGCTCATGTGTTGGCTCCGGCA
>JACXTT010003783.1_pt1 | contig 22977 bp, 19 predicted proteins | sample 9270951 | NCBI WGS metagenome assembly JACXTT01 (sample SAMN15532306, study PRJNA645909) | rock metagenome | isolation source: weathered quartz diorite | place: Puerto Rico | collected 2017-06-21
GCCTGGAACTCGGTGCTACTTTTGCCCGACACCCTCGCGGTTTTTCCCATCCTGCTCGCGGTGTATCTGTTGGTGCGCGTCACAAAACGCCCAAGGATTCTCGCTTTCATAATCATCGGCGCGCTGATCGGCATTTCATGTTGGCTGCGGGCGAATGCGATGCTGATGACCGTGTTCTTCGCGGTTGCAGTTCCGCTGTTACTTCGAACACAGCCAGACGCGGGCAGGATGCTCGCGACCCGCCCGCCGGATGCGGGCGCTCCGAAGGACGCATGGCGCTATGCGCTCGCGATCGTTGCCGGAACGATCCTGCTGATCGCGCCGCTGACGATCCGCAATGCCCTCGTCTTTCATCGCTTCATTCCAATTTCCTTAGGCGCCGGTCAGACGCTGCTGGAAGGGATCGCCGATTACGACCCGCAGAGGCGCTTTGGCATTCCGCCAACTGATGTAGAAATTCAGCAACAAGAAGCGGCGAGCGATCGGCGTCCCGAATATGCCAACTCACTCTTTAACCCCGACGGTATTGATCGTGAACGCGCCCGGCTGTCGCGAGGTGTAGCGGTCATTCGCTCTCATCCATTTTGGTTTGTGGGAGTGATGACGCGACGGGCCTCGATGATGTTGAGACTCGAGCGTGCACCACGCGACTCACAAATCGTCGTGCGCACGATACAGCGGCTCTTCATCACAGCGGTATTTCTACCACTGGCGATCTTTGGATTGTTGATTGTGATCTGCAGGAAGCAGCGTCGCGCGCTGGTAATTCTCTCGATCGTGCCGCTCTATTACTTCACTGTGCAGTCGATTGTGCACACCGAGTACCGCTACGTGCTGGCCGTCGTCTATTTTTTGTTTGCTTTCGCGGCCGTGGGGATTGCGTGGATCGGCAGTTCATTACACAGAAAAATGAATTCCCTCTCCCTGTGGGAGAGGGTTAGGGTGAGGGCGTAAGCAGGGAACTCTCTTTTTTAGACTACAGCTCTCCGCGAGGCTAAGCCTCGCGGAGAGTAAATTAAACCAGCTATGCAGCTAAGCTGTGCACCCTCACCCCTGCCCTCTCCCAGAGGGAGAGGGAGATTTCTCGCGCAGCTTCTCCTTAATCAACTCACTGACCCATTCAGCGCGAGCGTCCCAAGTTCCATCCTTCACCGCATTCTGTCGCGCCTGCGCCAACTCTGTTCCCGTTTCGTGCAAGGCATCATCCACTAATTCAAGAAACTGATCGCCACTGTGCGCGATGCGCAATACATCCTTCATTGATTCGTATTCCGGCAGTGGAGAGATGACGACGGGTTTGCCGGATGCGAGGTACTCGCGCACTTTGATTGCCGAGCCATAACTGGTGAACGGCACTTCCGTATTCCACGGCAGCACGCAGACATCGAATCCAGCAGCGTAGCTCGGCAGTTCGTCGTAAGCGACCGGCGGCAGAAAATGAACATTCGGCAGTTCTTCGATTTCCAAGCCGCGTGATTTGTTTCCAATGAAGATCCAGTGCCAGTCAGGTCGTTCGCGCGCAGCTCGCTTAATCAAATCCTGATCGACCAACCACGGTTCGATCGCACCGAAGTATCCAATGCGGGGCCGCGGAATGCGCGCGACTTCGTCCGCAAGTTCCAACTTGCCGTTACTGATCTGAGCCCAGTGATCGAAATCAACTGCCTGCTCAAGCAGATAAGATTTCTCTCGCCCGCGTTCAGCTTCGGCAATTAGTTTGCGGCTCGAATAAAAAATCAGAGCAGCAGCATCGATCGCGCGCTCGTGCAGCTTGCGAATGTGCGCCGGGTCGGTCGCATGATCCATCGTGTTCGCGTCGTACTTGTCCGAAACGTGATAGATGACCAGCGACTCGTGCAACTGGCCAATGACTTCGACCGCGGTGGGAATCGCAATCCAAAGAATCGGCTTTGTCATCGCCCGGCGTTTTGCCAGACGCGAGATTTGCGCGGTCAACAACCTTCGGTTTGTGGCTGCCGCGGCTCGACTGCCGAATAGGGGTACGACGGCGGGCGAAACGACCGTGATGCCCTCCTCGGTTGTGCGCGCAAGCTTGGCATAGCTCTTCAGCTTCCGCTTGATGCGCGGGAGAACTTCGCCGCTCTTCATCGGCGCCAAGCCCATCGAAATCGAGTTGACGAAGATCACCTTGTTGCCGGCGCGCGTAAAGCGCCGCATCAGATGGTTCTTCGAATGCGGATGGTGATACCACCAGTCTTCGCCGCCAAAACAGATGATCGATTGGTCGTGGAGCATTAGGTCGGACCGCCCGGCGTAACCGGCGGGACATTATCTCATGCGGGACGGGAAGTTTTGATTCGTCCGATTATTTCACCGAACCTTGGATCACGTCGCAGCGATTCCAGTGTCGGGTCGCGCTCAAACCACGCCGTGTTTTCGTTGCCCAGAGCTATCGAGCGGTTGAGCCACTCGATAGCTTCATCAAGCTTGCCTTCCAATCCAAAAACCGAAGTGACCGCATAGGAAATGTCCGGATCGACCGAAGCCGTGAGCTTTACCACGTCGTTCAACTCGGCCAAAGCGGCTTCGTGTTGGCCGAGGCTACTCAAGCACATCGCGTACGCCGGTCGCACGCCGTGCAGATTCGGATTCTGCTCCAGCACTCCGCGCAAAACGTCCGCAGCGGCTTCAACTTCACCACGATAGAACATCACCAGCGCGCGGATGCTGCGCAGCAGAGGATTATTCGGTTCGACCGAGGCTGCGCGATCCATTTCACGCATCGCCTCAGCGTGCCTACCCTGATACATGAAGATCAGCGCGCGGTTATAGCTGACCACGACAAACGCTGCCGGATCGAGATGCACCAGGCGGTCATAACTTCGCAACGCGCGATCGTACTCTCCATCCAGCCGATGCAGAGTGCCCTTGACGAAATAAACGACCGCTTCGTTCGGCGCTTCGCGGCGCATGCGCGCAACTTCTTCGCGCGCCTTTTGCTTCTTGCCACGCCACAGCAGCACAAAAACCATCAGCATGCGCGCCTCGGCAATGTTTGGATCGTTTTGCAGCGCGCGATTAAATGCGGCTTCGGCGTTTTCAAAGTCCTCAACTCCGCCGAGCCCTTTGAAGACGCGGTTGACGTAACAAGCGCCCAAGCCGTCATGCGCCAGTGCAAATTCCGAATCGAGTTCGATCGCACGAGTGAAATGTTTGATCGCGGCATCGCAATCTTCAGCCGATACGGTACGAAAGATGAATCGGGCAAATCGATCGCGACCGCGCAGGTACTCTTCGTAAGCTTCCGCATTGACAGTCTTGGGCTGGGCCAGAACCTTTTCTTCATCGGGACTCAACTCAAGCCGCAGTCCATCGACGATGCGCTTCGTGATCTCGTCCTGTACCGCAATGATGTCTTCCGCTGAGGCATCGACTCGATCACTCCAGATAATTTCTCCGCTCTTCACATCGAGCAATTGCGCGTTGACGCGGAAATGGCCGCCCGACGTCAGAAACCCCGCCGACAACACCGCGTCGACGTTCAATTCACGACCGACATCTGCCGGATCAACTACCTGGCCCTGATATTTCGACATTACTGACGACGGCCGCACGACCAGGGAACGAATTCGGGCCAGCTCAGTGATTACCGCGTCGGCCAAAGCGAATTCATAGAAACTAGCGCCGGGATCATTGGCCAGATTCTTGAACGGCAACACCGCCAGACTCTTCTTTTCACGATCCGCGATGGTTGTGGTCAACGAAGTGTGATGCGCATCCGCTCCCGTTCGCGACAACGGTGGCGACATCGTCGGAGTGTCAGCCTGCGAACCGCTCAGCCTCTTTAACCAGCGCATCGCGCGTCCGACCGGCGTCGTTCCGCCAAGATGTTTCGGCGCCGCCGCCATATCCATCGCCGCGCCACTGGTGACGTCCATGAGCACTTTGCGCAATTCATCGCGAAGATCGTCGATGCGCTGATAACGATCGCGCGGATCTTTTTGCATCGCCTTGTCGAGAATCTGTTGCAATCGTGCGGGCGTAGCGCCCGGACGCATCTCGGCGAGGGTTTTAGGTTGATCATGAATCACTGCGTGGCGCACATCGACGGTCGACTTACCCCGGAACGGCCAAGTGCCGGTAAGCATTTCGTAAAGCAATACGCCCGTCGAAAAGATGTCCGCCCGGGCATCGACTTTGTCGCCGCGCGCTTGTTCGGGCGCCGCGTACGTGGCCGTGCCATAAGGCACGCCGATTTCAGTTAGCTCGGTTTGATGAATTCCGGACGTCGCAGCTTCCTGCTCATCGAGCAGCTTCGCTAACCCAAAATCGAGGATCTTTACCTGCCCACTGTCGGTCACCATCACGTTGCCTGATTTGATGTCGCGATGGATGATGCCGCGCGTGTGGGCGGCGGCCAAGGCATCCGCAGTTTGGATGGCGATGCGCAATGCGCTCTCGAGTTCAAGCGGTCGACCATTGCAGAGCTGTCGCACATTCTTACCTTCGACGTACTGCATCGCGATGTAGTGCAGTCCGCTGGTTTCATCCATGTCGAAGATCGTGCAGATGTTCGGATGATCGAGCGCGGAAGCAAGCCGCGCTTCACGCTCGAACCTTTTCAAATTTGCTTCTTTGACGGTGAGCTCAGCCGGCAGAACTTTAACGACGACCGTGCGACCCAACTTCTGGTCGATCGCTTTGTAGACGGTCCCTTGTCCGCCAGCGCCCAGCTTGTGAGTGATTTTGTAATTGCCGAAAAGCTGGCCAATCATCGCGGGCGTATTCTAGTGCGCAACTTGAAAACGTGAAAGCGCGCGGCCACTACGCCATACTTTATAGTTACGTTGAAGGCTTAGTTCACGAACCGTCGCAACTGCACACTGATCGCAAAACCAATCGCAATGAAAGTCGCCAGCACAGAAGACAATCCCGCGCTCATCAACGGCAGCGGCACGCCAATCACGGGCAGAAGGCCCAGGGCCATGCCCACATTAATGAAGATTTGAAAGATCAGTCCTCCGACGATCGCCATAATCACCAGCATGCCGGTTCGATCACGCGAACGGCGCGCGTCCGTGATTAAGCGGGTCAACAGAAATGCGTACGACGCCAGCAATAGTACGCACCCAACAAAACCAGTCGTCTCGGCCACCACGGCAAAAATAAAATCCGTGTGCGGCTCAGGCAAAAACTTTAGACTACTCTGTGAATAATCACTGCCATGCGTTCCCGTCAGGCCGCCTTCGCCTACGGTCACCATCGATTGCCACGTGTGATACCCAAAACCACGCTTGTCGGCATTCTCCGGATCGAGAATCACATTAATGCGTTCGAGTTTATAACCATGCAGCAAACCCGTCCTGACGCCGACGGTATACGCGAGCGGAGCACCCGCGACCATCGCCACCATCGCGGCGATAACGATCCACATGCGCACCGATGACAGAAACAGCACGATCGCCAGCAGCGGGACGTAAGTAATCGCTTGTCCAACGTCCGGCTCAAGCATGATCAATCCCATGGGCACGCCGAGGATCGCGCAGCCAACGATGAACTCTTTCCAGGTCAGCCCGCCGGTGCGATGCTTGCCGAAATACCGGGCGAGCATGAGCACCACTGGAATCTTTACAAATTCCGAAGGTTGAAATTGGCCGACGCCTGGCAATTTGATCCAACAGCGCTGCCCGTTGATCTTCATACCGATGCCGGGCACTAACACAATAATCAGGAGCATCAATCCAAACACGTAAAGGATGGGAGCAATTTCCACGAGGCGGCGATAGTCACTGAAAGCGATCGCCAGCATGGCAATCAACGCGATCGCCAAACCAATGAGCTGCTTTTGCCAGTAGGTTTCCGTCGGCACCGCATTGCGAATCTCCCAAGCTCCGAAACACACAATGCCGATCGCAATGACTGCAATCAGCCAATCGAAATCCCGAAACGTCTTCTTTTGAATAATGGCAACCATGTAAAACTAATGACTGGTGTTCGGTGAAAAGTGAAGCGAGCTGATTATCTAATCTTCAACGCGATCGCATTCTTTGGCGGTTCAGCCTGACCGCGAGTCTTCGCATAGTAGACGTCGTAGATACCGCGCACTGCCGGGGCCGCGTGCTGATTACCGAATCCTGAATTCTCGATCAGCCCGATGATCGAGATTTCCGGCTTGAACGCCGGGGCGTACGAGACAAACCACGAATGATCTTTGTTGGCGCCCACGTCCTTGCCTAAGCCCACGACTTGCGCGGTGCCTGTCTTTCCCGCGATATCAAATCCCGCCATCTTAATGCCTGAGCCGGTGCCGCCGTTGTTGACCACACCCCACATGCCTTCCACGACGAGTTGGTGCTGATCATCGGGAATCGGAACCAACTTCGGATTGGGACGCTGCGGATCGAGAGATTGAAATGCGCGCGCCGATCGATAATCCGGATCACCTTCGCGGCCGATCGGTTTGAGCTCTTTCAGCAGATGCGGAATAAAGAGCTTGCCGCCCACGCCCACTCCGGCGACCGTGCGCAGCATCGAAAGCGGCGTGACAATGTCATAGACCTGACCGAACGAGGCGTAGACTGTATCAATGTCCCGCCAATCAGGATCGCGCGGATTCATCTTCGCCTTGAACTCGGGCGAAGGCGTGAAGTTCGTCGTCTCATGCGGCAGATCGACACCGGTGCGACGATTTAGATCAAACTCATCGACCATCTCCATGATTCCTTTAATCGTCATCTTCAGACCGAGACGATAAAAGTAGCCGTCGCAAGAGTGCGTGATGGCGGTGCGCAAGTCTGGCGTACCATGATTACCCATGCACCGCGTGAACTTGTTTCCGACCATGATGCCGCCGCCACAAACCAGGTTCGAGTGATCGATGCTGATTGCGCCCTGCTGCAATCCCGCAATCGACATCGGAATTTTCCAGGTCGATCCCGGCGGATACTTCGCCTGAATCGCGCGATTGAGCAGAGGTGTCTGCGGATCACTAAGCAGCGCGTTGTACTCAGAGCGTCCGGCTTTGGTCGTGATGCGCTGCGAGAATAGATTTGGATCGAACGTCGGATAAGAAGCCATTGCCAGGATCTCACCATTGTTCGGATCCATGGCCACGATCACCCCGCGTTTGGTGACCGACTTCTGCAGCTGCTCCTCAGCGGCCTTTTGCAAGTCCAAATCGATTGTCGTAATTAGGTCCTGGCCGGGTTGGGGATCAACCTTTTCGATTTCTTTCTGAATGTGACCGCGACTGTCGACGATCACTTTGCGGTAACCGTCACGGCCGCGCAGGTAGTCATCATAAATAGCTTCCAGTCCGTTCTGTCCGATGATGTCCCCGGGCTTGTATTTCTTCTCCCTGAACCGCGGCTCTTCCAGTTGCTGTGGGCTTATCTCCTGAACGTAACCCACTACGTGGGCCAGCATGCCGTTGTCTGGATATTGACGTTGAGGTGTCTGTTCGACGCGTAACGCGGGGAACTCGAGCTGATGCGCATCAACCCAAACAATGTCCGTCTGGGTAGCGCCCGCTTTGATCAAGATCGATTCAAAAGCGGGCTGCGATTTTACTTCGTCAAACTTCTCGCGCAGGAATTCCGGATCAAGGGCCAGGCCATCCGCGAGCGGCTTGATGAGCGAGGTGCGATCGATCCCTTTTGTGTCTTCGCGCGAAAGGATAATGCTGTAGATCGGCCGCGAACTGACCAAGGCGATGGTGCCCGTTCGATCGAAGATGCCGCCGCGCGGCGCCGGAATTGGCAGTAATCGAATGCGCTGGTTCTCAGCAATGCTGGCGTAACGCTTGCCGTCGATGATCTGAAGCAGATACAGGCGAACGCACAACACGCCTAAAACTATCAGGACAAGCACCTGAATCAACCGCAGGCGCACGCGCAAGTTCTGTGAATCATCAACGAATTTCATTTCCGCAGTTCAAATCCCGGCTTATCGTCTCCGCAACGCGCCTGACGGTCGGCGCGCCACGCGGCGTCGCACCGTAAACTGGCGGCGCTGCCGCGCCTTCGCGCTAAAGTACGAATCATACACGTAAAGTAAGATCGTCCCCGCAACGGTTGTGGCGATAACTTTATATGACAATGACTGGACAAAGGGCATCGGGGGCGTCTGTCCCAGCAGCCGATGCATGCCCACATAAACCAGATTGTCGACGAGGGCTGCTCCGAGCAGCACTGGGATTCTCAGTAGTGTAGTATCCAGCATCACGCGCGAAGCAACATAGTAGACGGCGTACGCCGCCACCACCTTTGAGAACCCCCCGGCGCCCAGCAACGCAGGTCGTCCGCTGACCAAATCTGTCGCCAGTCCCGCGACCGCGGCGACACTCAGCGCCTGCAACGGTTCACGTTGAAGCGCGAAATAGACAACTAAAATTAGGGTGAGATCGAGAAAACCCAGTGGATGCCAAATCGCGCGCAGCGCTGACTGAAGAGCGATCGCCACAACCAAGAGAACCGCGATTTTCAGTTGCCGCATGATATCGCCAGTGGGGCAGCGGGTTGATGATTAAGACTACCGAACGATTTTAATAGATCGGGCGGTCTTCGATTTCGACTAACCGTTTATTGCTTACTTGATCTCTTGTCTACATTCGGAAGACTTTGATCCGGTTCGCTCTTTTGTGGCGCGCGATACAGCAACACCGCCACTTCCTTCAGGCGATCCAAACCGGCGCTCGGACGAACGTGGATTACTTGCGGTTGGGTTGGAGAACCGGGCTTCACTTCAATGACGTCGCCAACTTTGTAACCCGGTGGATAGATTGCATCCTGACCAGTAGTCATGACTGCGTCGCCAACTTGCACCTTTTCCATTCCTGAGACGTAACGCATTTCCAGTAAGCCGCTTTCGCCCAAACCTTTGATCGAACCCAACGCATTTGATTGTTCGAGTTGGCCGACGACCGCACCGGCGCCCGACTTTTCATCTGAGAGCAGCATTACCTGCGAACTGAATGGGCTTGTCGAAATGATGCGGCCGACGATCCCCCCCGGAGCGACGACCGGCATATTCACTTCAACGCCGGCAATGCGTCCTTTATCGATCGTGAGGCTGTCAAACCACATCGATGGATCGCGCGCGATCACGTTGGCGACCACGGTCTTGTATTCGCTGCTGGAGTTGAGCTTGAAAAACTCCTGGAGCCGATCGGCCTGCGCCGCGCGTTCGCGTGTGTCACGCAGCTCGGCCTGCATCTGTTCGACTTGTTTGTGGAGTTGCTCGTTTTCAGTTGCCGCGTGACGCAACGAGCCGATGTTTCCAAACCAGCCCCCGACCCAATTCACCGCGCCCGACGCGCTTCGCTGCACCGGATACATGATCGACTGGACAATCGATCGCACTTTCCGCTGCTTGGTGGTGGCATCCCGCGCGTCATAACTCATTAACGCAAAGTTCAGCACGAGCAGCCCGAACAGATACCACGGTGCCCGCTGTCTGATTTCACGCTGAGTACGAATTGCGGCCATTCTCAAAGTAGAGGCCAGAGGTAAGAGGCTAGAGATTAGATTAGTTGGTTAGGGATTTTCTGATCTCTAACCTCTAACCTCTTCTCTTACGCTCCCGTCGTCAAACTGTTGTCCCACTTCACGCGCTTCAGCAAATCGAAGTCTGAGAGCATCTTACCCGTCCCCAGCACCACCGAGGCGAGTGGATCCTCAGCCAACGAGACGGGCAGCCCGGTTTCAATCGAAAGTCGTTTGTCGAGGTTCTTCAACAAAGCGCCGCCGCCGGTGAGCACGATGCCTCGCTCGACGATGTCAGCAGAGAGTTCCGGCGGCGTACGTTCAAGCGCCACTCGAACTGCGTTGATGATGGTCGACACCGAATCCGCCAGAGCTTCGCGAATTTCTTCGTCAGTGATGGTGATGGTTTTGGGAATGCCTTCAATCAAATTTCGCCCGCGCACTTCGTAAGACAATTCTTCGTCGAGCGGAAATGCTGAACCCAACTCGATCTTGATCGCTTCCGCCGTCCGTTCACCGATCAGCAAATTGTATTTTCGTTTGATGTATTGCGTGATGGCTTCGTCCATCTCGTTACCGGCTACGCGCACCGAACGTGAATAGACGATGCCGCTCAAACTGATCACAGCAATGTCCGTCGTGCCGCCCCCGATGTCGACGACCATGTTGCCGTGCGGCTCGGTGATCGGAAGGCCGGCGCCGATCGCCGCCGCCATCGCTTCTTCGACGAGATAAACTTCGGAAGCCTTCGCGCGGTAAGCCGAATCTTCGACGGCCCGGCGCTCAACCTGAGTAATCTCAGAGGGAATTCCGATGACGACTCGCGGGCTGACCCAGGTCTTGCCGTTGTGCGCTTTGCGAATGAAGTGCTGCAACATCTTCTCGGTCACTTCGAAATTTGCGATCACTCCGTCTTTCATGGGCCGGATCGCGACGATGTTGCCGGGTGTCCGACCCAGCATCTCTTTCGCGTCGCGACCTACCGCTTCGACCGCATTCGTGACTTTATTGATCGCCACGATCGAAGGCTCTGAGACGACGATGCCGCGACCTTTCGCATAGACCAGCGTATTCGCAGTGCCCAGGTCGATAGCGAGGTCACTCGAGAAGAGACTAAAGACTGATTTAAAAGCCATCTGAAACCGACTTCCCCAAACTGAAAATGATTGTTTGAATCTGAAGAGGTGAGCGGTTAAAACGAGTGCAGGCTAGAAGGCGCGACGGGCGCGAGTGGCCTGGCAGATTAGAACGACAACTCACCGAAGCAGAAACCGAACGCACAAAGATACAACGATTCGCGTAGTAACGCTATCGATAAAATGGAAATCTTTCCGAAAAGTTTGGCTCGCGACAACCCGCGGGCTCGGCCCAACGAAGGAACCAAGCAGCCTTTACTTTGGCGACTTCCCGAGAGGTTTCAATTGGGGCGTCGGGTATCAGAGTTTCTAACTCGTCCTGTTGAGCGGCACTCGATAACTGCTGGTGTTGCCTTGCTGGTCGGACGCTTGCAGCGTTACTTCACGGGTTCCGGGCGGAACGGTGATCTGGACCTGGAAGGTTCCTTCACCAGTGGCCGAAGCTTCTCGCCCGAGAACTCGAATGCTCGCGCCTGAAGACACTACGCCGTTGATGAGAAACACATTCCCACCCAAATGCACTGCATTGAGATTTGAGACTTGCACCACCGACGACCCACCGCTGCGCGCTATCACGATAAACTTAAGAGGCTCACTCCAGTCGCTGGTTTGACCAGAAGTGGCGGTGGCGCGCACTCGCCAAAAATACGAACCGGGGCGCAGGTCAGTAACATTGAACTGAGGTAGCATTAACTGATCCCGTTCAATCACAATTCCTTCATGGACAAAAAATGGAGAGGTGGCCACTTCGACTCGATAATTAGCGGGCACTCCCGACTGAGGTTTTTGCCAACGCAAAGGCACCGAAGCCGAGCCGGCGCTCGACACCGAGATCTTTTCCATGTCCTGCGGTTGCGATGGCTGAGGAATATCCAATAAGCGCTGCGGCTTTGAAATACCACCTGACTGGTTTACTGCGACATACTCGCCCCCGTGCAGCGCGACTCCATCACCAGTACGACTGGAGCTTTGCACTAGACCGCGATTGACTCGAATCTCTTCGGTGCCTCCGGGGTTCACGCCAAAGCTCGCCGCGCTCTGTCCCGTAATTTGATTCTTCGTCTTTGGTGTTTCAACGACGTTCTTACTTTCGTCAGACTGCTCGGCGGTGCTCACAAACATTTGCCCGCTGTCGACTACTACCCGAACATTCGAACGCTTGCCATCTTCACCACTCTCGTTGTCGCGGATGATGATAGTACTGTTCGGGCGAACGACCACCGTTGAACCATCGGCCATGCTGATGCGGGCGCGACCATCCGTCTGCGTCTGCACTGTATCGCCCGGATAGAGTTGAAGATCATTATTAGCGGAAACAATCTGTCGTGTCGCGGCGCGAATCACTCGCACATCACCTTCGAACGAAAGGAAGCGCGCCCCTGGCGGCGCGTCAAATCTCGTCGCTACGTTGCGAAAAGGATTGCCATACTTCCAAACATAGAGCGCGCCAGATGCAACCAGCACACACAACAAGATGGAAAACGCCGTGAGATACACACCGCGTTTCTGCACGACCCACCAGTCGAGTTCGAAGTGACTGACTCTTGTATTTGCCATTGCGGTAGGCATGGCGCTGAATGGTTACCGGGGAGCGGCCAACCGCGCCAAACGTAGATTAACACAGCGAGCAAAGTGCTTCAAGACCCCATCTTTATTGAGTTTTTAATTCAACAGATGCGGTCAGTGTAGATAGATCGGATTTGAAATTACCCAAGGTTTTCCGGCTGCCGGGGCAGTCAGGTCGTTCAGGTAGGCTTCGATTCGGTAAGTGCCCGGGCCGCTGGTTGCGAACTCAGCAGACGCGCCAATCTTCTCTTCGATGGCATTTCCATCCTTCATCAAAACCAAACGAGCGGGAAGCGGCGTGCGCGCGAGCAGGCGCATCGGACTACTCGCGTTCAGATCATCTCCCATTACCTTGTCAGTTTGCGCTGCAGTGAAACGGAAGCCAGTTGCGTCGCTGAACAAGTCGAAACTTATGTAGCAGTGTCCTTGCGACAAAGCCTCCAGCAACGATTCGCGCGTGAGGCCTTTTTCTTTCTTGATGAGGACGTGCGTGCGCACGACGCGAAAACTCCTCTCATAGGGATCGAGTTTGATTCCCACCAGTTGGTTGCCAGCTTCATCGTTCAGGCTAACGCCGATGTTTGAATGCGCATCGTTGCCGGCGATGGCTACCAGTTTACGTTTCTTGTTCGCGATCGCTTCGTCCCATTGCTTAAGGTTTTCGTCGGGTCGCGTGAAGAAATTTGCGAACATCAGATCTGCGTAACTGCGATAGGACCATACACCGTCGAAGAATAGCACGCCTCGGTTCGCATGTTTGGTATTCGCAAATAGATTGTAGATCTCGACACCACTCGGCACCGTCGACTGCCACGTCTGCGATTCGTTCGGATAGGCAACGAATGCCAGACCATTGCTCGCGGTCTGCTCATCAATAATCTGTTGGGTCGCTTTCGTGTTCGCTGTCGCCGCATTTGCACTTCCCGGGAGTAGTAGAAGTCGATCGCCGTTCGATGTCACCACTTCATTTCCATTCACGAACAAAACGCCGGCGTGCGTTCCGCTGAGAGTCATCGCCGACGTATCGAACTCGGCTTGCGGATGTTCAGTCATGATGACGAAGTCGAGTTGGTTTGCTTTCGCGGCAGCAATTAATTCCGCGAACGTTCCCGAGCTATGCCCGCCAAGCGACGTGTGAACATGAATGACGCCTTTGTAATCGAAGTAGTCGTCTTCAGGTGTCTCAAGCTTGAGGCGCTGAGTAGACAGATTAGCTATCGCTGTTCTTAAACGCGCGAGCCGATAGCGACGATAAGCAAAAGGAAGTTGAGAGAGAACCAGTAAGACGAGGACGGCTATGAGAATTTTGCGCTTCATTATTTCGCGGCGCGTTCAGTCCTCGAAATCCACTTTGGCCATCGTTTCCGTGATGGTGTGACCGAATTCGACGACCTTGACGTGGTCGGGATGCACTGTGTAGGCATCAAGGACTGCTCGGTCGCGAAAGGTCGCCGCGAGGCCTGTATCGTAAGACCGCGGCGAGTGAAGAAAGTCCGAACCCACAGCGAAACTCTCGATTCCCGGAACGACGTTGTTGAGTGAGCCGAGCTGGCGGCGGTGATCCTCACGAGTCTCCTCAGGCACGTCGTCGCGATATTTCCACATCACTATGTGAGTCACCATATAAACTCTTGTCCTTTATCGATGCCGCTGAAGCTGATCGTTCAGCAGCTCCCAAACCTGAGTAACATGCCTTTCAGTCGTACGAATATTCCCGATTGACAGCCGCAGCGTCAGCTTGTCATTCAACTTTGTGTGTGACAGCAGAGCTTTTCCGGTAGCGTTGACGCCGTGCATGATTGCTTCGTTTAGTTCATCAGGATTCATTCGACTGCTTCTGGGTTTCGCGCGGAAGCACACCAGAGCGAATGGCACGGGAGCCGTCAACTCCCAATCATTCGATTGTTCAATCCAGCCGGCGAACTTTCTCGCGAGTCGACAATGTTCACGAATACGTGCCGCCAATCCTTCATGTCCGAAATACCGAATGATCATCCACAGCTTCAGCGCGCGAAAGCGACGGCCCAACTGCACGCCATAGTCAGATCCGCTGCGCACGTTTTCCTGTTCCGGCGTGCGCAAATACTCCGGCACCAGCGAGAACGCCCGTCGAAGGAGATCGAGATGCCGGCAATAAAGCACTGAACAATCAAAAGGCGTAAACAACCATTTATGTGGATTCAGCACCAGCGAGTCAGCGCGGTTACAGCCGTCGAGAATATGACGCATCTCCGGAACTACGGCGGCCGAACCGGCATAGGCGGCGTCCACATGAAGCCACATCGCATACTTTTCGCCAATCCGAACAATCTCAGGAATCGGATCGACGCTGGACGTCGAGGTGGTGCCTACCGTGGCGACGATGCAGAAAGGAACGATGCCGTTTCGCTTATCTTCATCAATCGCATCCGCCAGCGCCTCTGTGTCCATGCGGAACTCTGCATCAGTGGGAATCTTGCGCAGACTTTTTTGACCGAGGCCGAGAGTGATGATCCCTTTATCGATAGAAGAGTGCGCTTGTTCCGAGGCGTATACGCGAAGCAACGGTAAATCTTTTCTTCCGCTCATTCCTTCTTCACGAATTCGCATCTCAACGCCTTCACGCGCGGCGGCGATTGCATGCATGCTCGAAACCGACGCGGTGTCATAGATGAAGCCGCTCATTCCCACATCAAGTCCGAGCATCTGCCGCAACCAATCGAGCGTGACTTCTTCAAGCTCAGTCGATGCCGGCGACGTGCGCCACAGCATCGACTTCACATCAAATGCCGCGCTCAACAGCTCGCCAAAAATTCCCGGCGCAGATGTCGACGTAGCAAAATATGCGAAGAATGAAGGGTGACTCCAGTGCGTCAGCGCCGGAACGATCAGCTTGTCAACATCAGACAAAATCGTGTCCATTGATTCGCCTTGCTCCGGTGGAGACGAAGGCAGTTGCGCTTTGAGATCGCCGGGTTCAATTCGAGCCAGCACCGGCAAGTCTTCGATATTCTCAAAGTAATCCGAAATCCAATCGATTAACTCATGCCCGTAACGGCGGAATTCGTCGGCGGGCATGTCGCCAAGCGCGGACGCCAGTCTGTTTCGAGCTACCGGTTTCATTCGTGAAAAGCGTTCTCCAGCAATCGCCGAGCATGAATCACAGCGGCGATAGTGACGTTCGTTCGATCTACCGTGTAGATGATTCGGTAGCTGTAAGCGAAGATCTCTCTCGTATCCTCGCGGTCCAACTCGGGAACAATGCGTCCACCAAGCGGAAAAATGCGAAGCGTTCTTGTCGATTTGATTATCTTGGCGACGACAGCAGAAGCATAAGCTGGTGAGTCGCGCGCGATGTATGCGGCGATCGAGTCTACGTCGTCAAGTGCGCGCGGGGACCATTCTACTCGGTAAGCCATTTGCTTAACCGTGCTTCTGCATCTTCTTGCGAAACTGTTCCTTCATGTTCGGCCGCTTCCAACCCGCCTCGCACTTTTTCGAGCACGTAGAGATGGTATTGAATATCTTCCAGTGAACAGTCATTCGGCAACTTGTGCAACAAGTCTTCAACTTCTTCCTTAGCGGTCACCATTATCTTCAGTCCTCTTGGCACATGATAACACCGTTCGTTAACCCCGGAACCAAACTAGAACCCCAGCGGCTGCAGCGGCCGCGGTTGCGTACCTTCAAAGAACCAGCTGGCGCCGACGCGCAGACGGTGATGCCAGGTCGGCAAGCGCGCCGTGTACATCGCAAAACGAGCTCGTCGCGCCAGCGGTCCGCCCATTACTTTTCCCGCTGTCAGCACTGCGGCGTTTTCAGTGCCAAGACTCACCGCCTCACCCAACTCAACAAAGTGTTTTGACTTCAGCTCGGTACCTTCGAGGTAGGCTTTGATATTGCTCGCGCACAAGTGCGATTCCTGTAATGCGAGTTGCGCGGTGCCCGTCAGAGTTGGTTGCACATCCTGGTAGAACGCGACGTCCCCGAGCGCGAATACATTTGGGTATTCGCGCAATTGCAAAGTTGGCTCGACGGGAATCAGTCCCCGAATGTTTCGTTTAACTTTGAGAGTATCGAGCAAAGGATTCGGACGAACTCCAGCGACCCATATGACCGCAGCCGTGCTCAAACTTTCGCGCTTCTGCTGGTGCTCGATAGTAATGGTGTCAGAAGTCACTTCGACTACGCGCGTGTCGGTATGCACCTCGACGCGTGATTCCTCAAGTGCACCTTCAACATAACGACGAATCTCGTCGCCCATGCCGGGCACGAGACTATCGGCCATCTCGATGATGACTACCCGCGGCTCTCCGCGTAGCGCCCGCCGCTTCACGGCATCGCGCAACAAGTCCGCCATCTTGGTGGAAAGTTCGACCCCGCTGGCGCCACCTCCGACGATCGCGAAAGTGAGCGCGGCGCGCGTGTCCTGCGGAGCCGCGTCGGGTTGAATGTGATCGAGCACTTCAGTCATGCGCCGGCGCAACCGATTCGCGTCATTGAGCGTCCGGAATGGAAGCGAGTGCTCTTCTGCGCCCGGTACGTTCGCATAGTTCGTCAAAGCGCCAGGCGACAGCACGAGCGCGTCGTAGGACAGCGTCCGCCCCGCTTCCAAAGTTGCAGTGCGCGCGTCCAAATCAAGCGCAATAACCCGGCCCTGCACAAAAGTAGCCTTATCATCTAAGAGCTCTTTGCAATCGGGAGCGATATGCCAGGCCTCGACTTCGCCGCTCAAGTATTCGTAGAGCATGGGCTTGAAGAGGAAGTGATCCTGGTCGTTAATGAGCGTCGTGTCGAACGAGCCTGGCAGGTCGAGAGCTGTAAAAACGCCGCCAAATCCGCCACCCACAATCAGTATCTTTGCGCCATTTTTCGCCATTTTCGTGGAATTGTTTTCGTGAGCCGAGGATGTTATCAGACAAAGCACAATGCCGCACGACAAGCACCCAGCCCCCATCACGGCTGGACAGTGGTTTAATTGAAATGTTACTTTCTGCGTGTAATTCAACTTTCGCGGTTCGCGCTCGAGTTATGGCGTGTACTTCGGTTTAGGAGGGCCATCATTTAGCAGTGGCACTAGCAAGAGAAGCAAAAGAACAGATCGTTAACGACTTTCGAGCGCACGACGCAGATACAGGTTCAGCCCCGGTTCAGATCGCATTATTGAGCCGGCGCATCAACGAACTCACCGAGCATTTCAAGACGCACAAGAAGGACAACCATTCCCGGCGGGGCCTGCTAAAGATGGTCCAGCAACGTCGCAGTTTGCTCGACTATTTGAAACGAATCGATATCCAGCGCTACCACGAAGTGGTTGGCCGCTTGGGATTGCGACGATAATACGAACGGAATTCCCTTTAGTATTTGAGAGAATCTTCGAATCTCTAGAACAAGCACGCGTTTTTCGAAGAGTTTGGATCCGAGCCGAACGTGACGGCGATACAGGTAACCAAGCAACGCGCGCTGCCTACATTCATGAAGGCGGCAAGAGCTTCACGGCCAGGCTCTGCCGCCTTCTCTCTTTTGTACGACAAACTGAAGTTTGCCGAACACAAAACCGCGGCGGATGAGACGTCGCGTACCGGTACTCACACCGGTATCGTCATAAAGGAGACGAACAAAAAATGACAGTAAAGAAGTATTTGAAAGAATCAATCAGAGTCGGCGATCGCGATTTAACAGTTGAAATCGGTCGCGTCGCCAAACAAGCCGACGGATCTTGTGTGATTCGCTACGGCGATACGATGTTGTTGTGCGCCGCGGTCGGCGCCCAGACGCCCCGCGAGGGCATCGACTTTTTTCCGCTGACGGTGGAATACCGTGAAGCGTTTTTCGCGGCGGGACGAATCCCGGGAAACTATTTTCGCCGTGAAGGAAGACCGAATGAAAAAGAGGTTCTAACCAGCCGCTTGATCGATCGGCCGTGCCGCCCATTGTTTACCGAGGGCTACCGAAATGAAACACAGGTGGTCTGCTCGGTCGTCTCGGCTGATCCCGAGAACAACCCTGACGTTATCGCGATTACCGGCGCATCATGCGCGCTGTACCTTTCCGATATTCCGTTTCCAAACCCGATCGCCGGCGTCCGCATTGGACTCGTCGACGGCAGATACGTCGTCAATCCAACGTACGAAGAGAATCGTGATTCACGGCTAAATCTGATCGTCGCCGGCACGGAAGAAGCGATCGTGATGGTCGAAGCCGGTGCTTCAGAAGTTTCGGAAGCGATCATGGTCGAGGCGTTGATGCTTGCGCACAAGGAAATTAATCGACTGTGTCGCTGGCAGAAAGAGCTTTATAAAGCGCTCGAAATGCAAAAGCGCGCGGTCGAGCCGCCAGTTCTCAGTGAAGAGATGGTTGGCGAGATTGAGCGCAATTACACGGAGCGCCTGCGTGCGGCGCTGGACACGGCGACGCAAGAGAAGCGGGCCAGCTATGCAGCGGTTGACGCGTTGAAGAAGGAAGTGGTCGAAGGATATCCGGAAGATCAACCCGAACAGCGAACCATGGGCAAGAAGGTCTTTGATCATCTGAAAGAGAAAATATTCCGCGACGACATTCTTAATCGTCGCCGCCGTCCTGATGGGCGACGCTTTTCAGAGATTCGTCCGATCACTTGCGAAGTCGGCTGGTTACCGCGCACACATGGTTCGGCCTTGTTCACGCGAGGCGAAACCCAAGCGCTCGTCACCACCACGCTCGGTACAAAACAGGACGAGCAGTTCATGGATGATCTCGAAAAAGGTGAGATCAAACGACGCTTCATGCTCAACTATAATTTTCCACCTTATTCGGTTGGCGAGACGGGCAGATTCGGCAGTCCCGGCCGCCGCGAAATCGGCCACGGCGCTTTGGCGCGTCGTGCGCTGGAAGGTGTACTGCCCGATGACACAACTTTCCCTTACACGATTCGGATCGTTTCGGACATCACCGAGTCCAACGGTTCATCATCGATGGCGAGCGTCTGTGGCGGCGCCCTGGCGTTGATGGATGCCGGCGTGCCGTTAAAGGCGCCGGTTGCCGGCGTCGCGATGGGATTGGTGATGGAAGAAAACAAGTACGCGATTCTGACGGACATCGCCGGTGCTGAAGATCATTACGGCGATATGGACTTCAAGGTCGCCGGCACGCGTGAAGGTATTACGGCGTTGCAGATGGACATCAAGATCGCGGGCGTCAACGCGCAAATCATGGCTGAGGCTTTGGAGCAGGCAAGGAAGGGTCGCCTCTTCATCCTGGACGTCATGACGAAAACGCTTGAACAACCGCGCGAAGGAATATCTACCTACGCGCCACGCATCATCAAGATCAAAATCAATCCGGACAAGATTCGTGACGTCATCGGACCAGGCGGCAAAGTCATACGCGCCCTGGTGGAAGAGACGGGTGCGAAGATCGATGTCGAAGATGACGGCACTGTTTCGATCGCAACCGCCGACGGCGCTGCGGCCGATGCGGCCCTCGCGCGGATTCGCGGACTGACGGCTGAGGCGGAAATCGGTCAGACGTATGTGGGCACGGTCAGCCGCATCGTTGATTTTGGCGCCTTCGTCGAAATCTTCCCGGGCACTGATGGCTTGCTGCATATTTCCGAAATTGCGGATCGGCGTATCCGGGACGTTCGTGATGAACTCAAGGAAGGTCAGCAGATTCTCGTGAAGTGCATCGGCAAGGAAGGCAACAAGATCAAGCTTTCCCGCAAGGCGGTCCTCAAGGATGAGAATCAGCAGGCAGAAACCGCCGCCAGTCACGAAGAATAAGACCGCCCTCTTTGCCCTCTCCCTCTGGGAGAGGGTTGGGGTGAGGGCCTGGTCGGACAACCAACGAGGCCCTTAATTGCGAGAGATGGATTCGCACAAAGCGAATCCATCTCTCGCATATTTCTTTCTCATGGCTGGACGTCGCTATGCCCTCATCCCCAGCCCTTCTAGATGAGAATCGCTCAACTCAACGAATCGGTCGTTCAGGTTTCCCCCGGTTCTGACAAACCACGGCTAAATCCCTCTCTGAAACTGGAATACGCCACGCATTACGCCTCTTTTCTCTTCAGACAAATAGCTTCATAAGCGTGTTGCAGACTTGTACCCACGACAAGCTATGCGGCTGGTGTCTCGAAATTCGTTAGATTTTGAGTGTCTGTGCGATGAAAGCTGCGGAAGATCGCGCTCATTGCTGCTTTGATTCAACCCAGGAGGGGTTCCTACCAGATGAGAACTCGGATTATCCGAACTTGTTCGACGATGCTGAGTCTGTTGCTGTTGGTCGCGGTACCAACCCAGGCCAGCCCAATCAAGTTCGTCGATGTGATTAATGTCATGGGCGACCTGCAAAATGGCGGTCAATCGCAGCGACTTAAGCTGCGCGCCGCCCTCCAGGATCCCACCACGCAAGCAGGCTCGCAAAACCCAGCGATCAGTGTCGCGGCAGCGCCGGCGATCGATTCGCAACTACCGGGATCCGTTCCCGCCAAAGGCACCGACGCGGTTGCTCCTTCGCTGGTAGCGGGAACTGAAGTTACTCCGCAACAGCCTCAGGGTGATGTGCAGGTTTTCGAGCAGGACAGCGTTGATGGAAGCATCTGCGACTGCGGTGAGATACCACCGCCGCCGGGTGGCTTTCCCAAATGGCCCTTCCTGGCTTTGATTCCGCTTATTTGTATTACCGGCATTTGCACGCACCATCACAAGACTCCACCTCCTCCAGAGCAAACACCGACGCCGCCGATTCCTGAGCCGACTTCATTGCTCCTCTTCGGCACCGGCATCGTGGCTCTGAGTGGTGCGGCGCGTCGTCGCTACGCTAAGATCCGCGCGACCAAGCAAGCATCAACCATGAGGGAGGTCTAACGATGAACACGAAAAATCTCATGGTTGCCATGCGCCCCAACTCATCCATCGTCAAAGTCGCGGTCACGTTATTGATCGCGGTGTCGTTCGCTCTGGTTTGCACTTCGAGCACCGCGTATGCGGCCAAGAAGAAAAAGGTCAAGTACGGCCAGATTGAAATCTCAACCAACCCGGGCGGATTTCCGCTCGTAATAGACGGCCGTCCGCAAGGTGACACTTCGCAAACGGTTCGCATCATCGAACTCGATCCCGGACATCACACGCTCGAGATACTCTTGCCGAACGGCAATCGCTGGACGAGGGAGTTTGAGATCGAACGCGGACGTAAACTTTGCGTCAATCTCAATTATCACCCGAAGAAAATCACCATCACCAAGTCTCCATGCCCCTATCCGGTCAACATCTCGGCACCAGTCAGTGTTAACGACGGCGATCTGATCACCTTCACGTCCGATGTTGCTTATGAAGGCCGTGGGCAGCTCGCCTACACCTGGACGGTTTCACCCGCTGAGGCACGGATCGTCAGAGGATCCGGCACGCCGACGATCACGGTTGATTCCACGGGTCTCGGCAACCAGCGCGTGAGCGCCACCCTCGTCGTAGACGATGGTTCGGGCGACGCGATGTGTCGTCAGACGGCGCAAGCTGCGACGAACGTCGTTGGCAAAACGCCTCCGCCGGTCGAATGCCGCAAGTTCGATGAGTTCCCGTCGGTCGCGTTCGACGACACTAAGGCTCGTTTGGACAACCTCGCGGTTGAGCTACAGAACTCGCCCGACCTGACGGCTTACGTGATCATTTACGCCGGCCGCGCCAGTCGCGCGGGACAAGCCGATGCGCTTGGCCGTCGGGCGATCGACTATCTAACAACCAGCCGTGGAGTCGATCCGCGCCGCATCGTCATCATCAATGGCGGGTATCGCGATTCTGACTTCATCGAGATCTGGTTGTGTCCGCAGGGTGCGACGCCTCCGCAGCCATCTCCGACAGTGCAGCCCGGCGACGTCACCCCTACTCGGGAACGAACGCGCCCGCGCAAACCTCGTCGTCGCGGCGAAGAGTAATCGATATCACCATTCCTTCCGCGCCATCTGGGCGAGGTTGGTGAAGGTGCAAAGCCAGCGCCCCTTAGAACGTGGGCGACCAATAAGCAGGTGACAACGCCCCCTTTGTTGTCACCTGCTTTCTTCTTTAGTCACATTTCGATGTTCAGTTTGACCCTCCGCGTGACGGTGTGTTAAGAATTCCAACGAAGTAATTCCCCGCTGCACCCCTTTTACATAAACAGCTGAACTAGCTAGTAACTCCCCTGGAGGTAATTGCATGGCCGATAATGGCAATGGCGGGAGCAGCACGGGAATCGTCGCCGTGCTCGTAATCTTTATCATCGTAGTTGTGTTGGCCTTACTCGCCTGGCGAGGTGGGCTATTTGGCGGACGCAGCAACAAGATCAATATCAACGTAACGACACCGTCGTCATCATCGTCGCCGCAAAGCCAACCGGCCGCGCCGCGCAGTTCTCCTTAGCCCCACAAACCTTACTTTTACTTTTCCTTGAGGAGGATCGAGATGGCTGATAACGGCGGCGGCGGTGGCAGCGCCGGAGTAGTTGCGGTGCTGGTAATCTTTATTATCGTGATCGTGGCGGCGTTCTTTGCATGGCGAGGCGGTTTATTCGGCGGCAAAAAGACTACCGTCGATGTAAATGTCACGACGCCGAGTAGGTAGTTTACGAACTTGGGAAATTCCGTTCAGAAGAGTTCGCGCTCTTAAGAAGGCGGCTAGTGTGTGCTGGCTCGGTGAGTTCGTCCAGGTTGAGACGGATCGATCCGCCCGCGTCAGAATACATGGCCGCCTTTTGCGCACGTCGATGACGAAACATCATCGTGCCGATTAGCGCTCCCGCGACCAGACAGAGCAGCAACGACAATCCGGAACTCTTCAGCAACGCAATCAACACCCCGGCGGATGTCCGCGCAAAGTATCTTTGCAAGCGCTCCTAAAGAT